>MDTD01116972.1_pt1 | contig 30326 bp, 28 predicted proteins | sample 811221 | NCBI WGS metagenome assembly MDTD01 (sample SAMN05326646, study PRJNA326480) | marine metagenome | isolation source: seawater | place: Pacific Ocean: South West | collected 2011 | reverse complement strand
CGTAACGGGGCCCCGTTAGGTACAGCTATTGTGAGTTCATGAATCTGAGCTGGGTATTTTGCATCTGCAAATCGCTCCAGAACTACTTCTCCCTCCGGATAACCCTCTTCAACCATCTCTTGAATGGCCTTATCCTCCAAATCTTTCAGCACACCATTAACAGCCTCTAGATCAAACCTATCGGTATTTGTCGCTAAGGCTTGCATATAGTCGTGGCGAACGTCACTAACTATCATTCCAAATGAGCAAAAAACTCCGCTGTAGCGCGGAATTATAACTTTTGTCATATCTAAAGTCCTGCCCAACATACCGGCATGAATATTACCCGCGCCCCCACCGGATACCAAAGAATAATGCCTCGGGTCTATTCCTCTCTCGACTGAAACGACGCGAATGGCATCGACCATATTGTTATTTATTATTCGGAAAATTCCGTAAGCCGCCTCAGGCACCGACATGCCCAAAGGCTTAGCAATATAATTTTCGATAGCACTTTTTGATAATTCTGGATCGATCTTCCGTCTACCACCCAAAAAGAAATCTGGATTTATATATCCCAACACTATATTTGCGTCCGTACAAGTAGGTTGTTTACCTCCCTGACCGTAGCATGCCGGCCCGGGTTCAGCACCGGCGCTTTGTGGGCCAACCATAAGGGCACCCCCTTTATCTATCCAGGCGATACTTCCTCCTCCAGCCCCAATTGAGTGCACATCGACAGCAGCCACCCCCACGGGCATCCCATGCACTTTCAAGTCCCGGGTAAGGCTCGGCATCCCGTTAGTGACCATCGATACATCGAAACTGGTACCACCCATATCGACTGTAATTACATTGTCAATATCGATCCTTTTTGAGCAATAAAGACCTGCCATCGGAGCGGCAGCTGGCCCTGAAGCCAAAGAATTAATCGACTTCTGAATTACTTTAGTGACAGTGGAAGTACCGCCATTTAATTGCATTACTAGCATAGGATGCCGGAAACCGTTTTCTTGCAGAAAATCTTGCAATTCAACCATATATTTTGCGATACCTGGCAAGACGTAAGCACTTAGTATTGTACAAGTTGTTCGCTCCCACTCTCTGATCATAGGGAGCACGTCAGAACTTAGAACGACAGGAACGTCTGGTAGCTTTTCCGCCAAAATTTCCTTTACCCTCTGTTCATGCTGCGGATTCATGATCGACCAAAGGAAACTCACCGCGACAGACTCCACATTTTCCCGCTTCAGTGTCTCGATAGTCCTAACGACTGAGTCCTCATCCAATTGGATTTGTATCTCTCCAGCATAATTTACCCTCTCCTTCACAGGAAGGCGCAAATATCTGGGAATAAAGTCTTCAGGAGGTTGTAATTGGATGTTGTAACGCTCTGGCTTAAAACCATCTCTAAAATGGATAATGTCCCTGAACCCATCCGTACACAGTAGCGCGGTTTTTGGACCGTTTCTTTGAATCACGGTGTTAGTTGCTATAGTCTGCCCATGCACAAAAAGGTCCAATTTACTTAAGAACTCGGACAATGACTCGTCACCCAAATCAGCTAGAGCTTGCACGCCTTTTTTTATCGCCTGAGTAGGATCTTGAGGAGTACTCGCTTCTTTCCAAAGCGTGATCTCTCCATCTGCGTTTATAAGTGAAAAATCGGTGAAAGTCCCACCAATGTCAACTCCTAACGTATATTGCATATACTACGTTCCCCTTTTAAATACCCTATAAGTTTAAGCTTTCAACTCTTTACAGCGGGCCGAGATAACTAAGCACCCATAATTGAGGAAAGACTTTCTAAGCACCAATTACACCAGTAAGAGGGGTGAAATTCAATGTCCCATTTTGTTGAGCATACCAACTTTGTTTATATTCATATATTCTAAAAATATAAGTCGGAATTTATCGTCACAAACTAAACTCTTGCTATCGAGTCAAACTAAGGCTTGCGGTAACATGTAAGCACAGTGCAATTAAAAGTAACAAGCTGGGTAATTAATATCGTAAGGAGCAATTAAATTGGAGATCAACAAAACAGCAAATAAGTTCCCGAACCTTTTCACCCCCACTAGATTAGGGAGCATGTACCTGAAAAATAAAATCATTCGGGCGGCTAATACTACCCTATATGCCTCACCTCAAGATGGAACAGTTACTCAACTTCTTCTGGATCACTACGCAGTCGAAGCGGCGGGAGGAGTTGGGCTCTGTCTTGTGGAAGCTGCGTCGGTTAACATAAACTCGCGACTGCAATATGGTGAGCCCACACTGGATTCTGATTACGCCCTCGGTGGCCTATGGAATTTAGCAGAAACGATAAAAATGAATGGGGCAAAAGCTGGCATACAGCTAATTCATGCCGGTCGACAATGCCTCGTCCAAGAAAAAACACCTGTAGCACCCTCTCCCAAAAAAGACGGTTATTTTCAAGTTCAACCTAGAGCTCTCGAAGAAGCCGAAATAGAAGAGATTTTGGATTCATTCGCCGACGCCGTAGATCGCGCACAGCGAGCGGGCTTCGACTGCGTTGAAATACATGGGGCCCACGGTTATCTACCGGCAGAATTTTTATCACTTGAAGCAAATCACAGAAAAGATAAATGGGGAGGGAGTCTTGAAAATCGAGCGCAATTTGGACTTGAAATCGTTCGACGTTCTAGAAAAAAAGTAGGTTCTAAATTTCCGATAATCTATAAAATAAGCGCGGTGGAATACGTAGAAAACGGAGTCACCTTGGAAGAGTCCCTTAAGTTCTCGAAATGGCTTCAAGAAGCCGGCGTTGATGCCATCGCAGTCTCCGCCGGTACAGGGGAGGTTTGGGAGCATACGGTCGCTCCAACCCATTATCCCTATGGAAATCTCGTCCACCTTGCAGAAGCTGTGAAGACTGAAGTCAACATACCGGTAATCGCCGTGGGCGCTATTAACGAACCGTCAATGGCGGAACAAATCCTGTCAGACGGCAAAGCAGACTTCATTTCGATGTGTAGAGCGATAACCGCCGACCCAGACTGGCCAAACAAGGCCGCAGCAGGAAAACCAGAGGAAATACGGCCCTGCATCAGGTGTAATGATTGCCTTGATACAATTCTTCCCGGCACCCCAATGCGCTGCAGAGTGAATTTTCTAGAAGGCCGAGAATCGACGTATGACAATAAGCCAGCTAGAGATTCAAAAAAAGTTGTCATAGTTGGTGGTGGTGCAGCAGGCATGGAGTCTGCGCGCACTGCTTACCTTCGTGGCCATGAAGTCACTCTGGTAGAAAAAGATGAAAATTTAGGCGGCTTACTAATCCCGGCTTGCAAAATCCCAACAAAGCATGATCTGGATAAACTTTTTCAATGGTATCTAAGAGAGATGGAAAGGCTCCCGATCGAAATTCTCACGAAAACAGAAGCAACACCAAAGCTCATGAAGAGACTCCAGCCAGATGCGATCATCGTAGCCTCCGGACATGGCGACGAATCTAATCTGCCCAAGAAATTAAAAGGCCTCGAACGAGATAATGTAATAACAACCATGGACCTGCTCTCTGGTCGAGTACAACCAACAGATAGCGTTGTTATCGGTGGTGGTTTTATGGGATGCGATATTGCCCAACACATCGCTAGCGCAGGCAAAAAAGCCACAATCATTTCCAGATACGGGATGGACAAAATCGGCGGAACTGTTGGGTTTTTCACCCGGAACTCCCTCTTTGAATTATTAGGAAAATTGGGCGTGCTCATCGAACCCGAGCTTGACTACCGAGAGATTACCGATGATGGAATCCTCGCCTTCGATAAAAACGGGAATCAGCGACTTATAAGTGCCGAAACTGTTGTCATAGCCAATGGTTTTAAAGTGGAGTTAGATAATTTAACAAAGTGGCATGATTGTGCGGAAGAAGTACATTTGGTAGGTAATTGTATCGATCCCGCTAACATTATGGGAACAACTAGACAAGCAAATACCGCTGTGTATCGTATAGGTGCTTAACGCCACCTTCAATCGTAGAAAGATTAGAATAGGTCAGTGTATAAAGTTAGGAATAAATAAGTATGAATGAGAGTAATTTGCCGAGCTCTGCTCGGGCAATAGTAGTGGGCGGAGGAGTAATCGGCTGCTCCACAGCCTACCACTTAGCAAAACTAGGTTGGAAGGAGGTGCTTTTAATAGAACGCAAACAGATCACCTCTGGTACCACTTGGCATGCTGCTGGATTAGTAACCACCCTTCGTGATACTGAAAGCCAAACCAAGTTGGCACAATATTCATTAGACTTGTACAACAACCTCGAGAGAGAAACGGGACAATCGACTGGATTTATAAAATGTGGCTCTATTCAGTTAGCTACCTCAGATGCGAAACAGGAAGAGATGAGACGAGGTTGTGCTATGGCCCGCTCTTTTGGTGTATCTAACTCTGAAATTAGCCCTAAGGAGGTAAAAGAACTTTTCCCCCTAGCTTACGTCGATGACCTAAAATGTGGATTCTATTTCCCCGATGATGGAAGGGTAAATCCTGCGGATGTAACACAAGCCTTGGCTAAGGGTGCCAAAAAAATGGGAGTCAAAATCTTGGAAAACCTCCCTGTGCTAGACGTTATCGTCGAAAACGGAAAAGCATGCGGCGTAAAAACTTTGAAGGGAGATATCAAAGCAGAGGTGGTCGTTCTCTGCCCCGGGATGTGGGGATATGAGATGGGAAATAAAATTGGAGTTAATATACCACTCCAGGCCGCAGAACATTACTATCTTATCTCAGAACCAATCCCCGAAGTCCATAACAAGCTTCCCATATTACGTGATCCAGGCAGGTGCGCTTATGCCAGGGAGGAAGCAGGTAAAATATTACTAGGATTTTTCGAACCGAATGCAGCGCCTTGGTCAGAAAAAGGCATCCCAGAGGACTTTTGCTTCGACGAGATACAACCCGACTGGGATCGCATGGAACCTCATATAGAAACAGGCATGCAAAGGATTCCGAAATTATTCGATACGGGAATTAGGCAATTTTTTTGTGGACCCGAGTCTTTCACACCTGACCATAATTATTTAATGGGTCGCGCCCCGTTTATCAAAGATTTATTCGTGGCTTGCGGTTTTAACTCACTTGGGATTCTATCAGGCGGCGGAGCGGGCTTTGTAATTGCGCAGTGGATCAACGATGGCATACAGCCCATGGATATTTGGGATGTAGACATTAGAAGAATCCCTTCCTGCTTTAACAATAAATCATTTATCGTAGATCGAACGAAAGAATCCTTAGGAATAGCTTATCAGATGCACTGGCCTAATCGACAATGGGAAACAGCAAGAGGTATGAAACACTCCATTCTTCACGATAGGCTATCAAAGGCAGGCGCTTGTTTTGGAGAATCCGCCGGTTGGGAGAGACCAAACTGGTATGCTTTTCAGAATCAAGAAGCAAAATATGACTACGACTTCAACAAGCAAAACTGGTTTGAAAATAATAAAGCTGAACACACTGCTGTCCGAACAGCAGTCGGAATGTTCGAGCAGACCTCCTTTAGTAAATTTCTAGTGCAGGGAAAGGACGCGACAAACCTTTTAAATAGGATTGCTACCGCAAATCTGGACGTGGAAATAGGTAGAGTCGTTTACACCCAATTCTTAAACAAAAAAGGCGGGGTTGAGGCTGATCTCACCATCACTCGAATCAACGAGAATGAATTCTTAATCGTTACTGCGGCTTTCACAGCCACTCATGTAGAGGCCTGGATTCGAGAAAATATTGATGAAGGGGACCACTGTGTTATAGCCGATATTTCTGGTGCTTACTCAATGCTCAATTTGCAGGGCCCCAATGCTAGAGACCTTTTGTCGAACCTCTCCTCAACGGACTTTTCAAATTCGAGCTTTCCCTTTGGCACCATGCAAAGAATAGAAATTGGTTATCAAAACGCCTTGGCTGTCAGAATTTCGTATACCGGAGAACTAGGTTGGGAACTTTACATCCCAACTGAGATGACCTTGGGAATCTATGATCGTATTCTGGAGGTTGGTAAAAATTTTGGATTAACACACTGTGGTTATCACACACTTAATTCTCTACGGATAGAGAAAGCCTACAGAGAATGGGCTCACGATATGGGACCCACTGATACATTAAAAGAATGTGGTCTCGCCTTTACTTGCGACTGGAATAAAACCGGAGGCTTCATAGGGCAAGAAGCTCTAGAGAGCCAAAGTTCACCACTGTCGCGAAAGCTTGTCCAGTTTGTTCTAAAGGATCCCGAGCCTATACTGAATCATAATGAGCCTATTTTAAGAAATGGGGAATTAGTTGGCTATACCGTATCATCAGGCTATGGCCACACTATAGGTGCCTGCGTTGCTATGGCTTATGTAAGTAACAAAGAAGGTATTACAGATGAATATTTAACAGATGCTCAATACGAAATTGAACAAGCAAACAGGTTGTATCGAGCTGAGCTTTCCCTAAAACCATTGTACGATCCAAAAAGTGAGCGTGCGAGGTCTTAAACCTAAACCCAAAGAGAGAAACAATGGATAAACAATTTGAAGTGAACGAAGAAAAAGGTGTGGCCATCATAACCCTCGTTCGGCAAGAAACTTATAACACACTCACGTTAGGAACATTAACCGCTTTAAAAACCCTCCTCCATTCAATGGCTACTTCCAATAGTATTCGCGTCATAGTAATTGGCGCAGAAGGTAAAGCCTTTTCCACAGGCCACGACTTGAAGGAGATTGGCAAAAAAAGTGAGAAGAAATTTTTAAAAGCCCTATTCTCTGAATGTACCGAATTGATGTTGAGCATTCAACGCCAACCCCAACCCGTTATAGCTCAAGTTCAAGGGATCGCAACGGCCGCAGGCTGCCAGCTCGTAGCTAGTTGCGACCTCGTAGTAGCATCTCGAAAAGCGCAATTTGCGACTAATGGAATAAATAACGGCTTGTATTGCGCCACCCCATCAGTTGCGCTCAGTCGAACAATACAACCTAAACATGCCTTGGAAATGCTACTTACTGGCGATTTTATCGATGCAGAGCGAGCGATGCAGCTAGGGCTCGTTAACAAAGTTGTAGACGAAGAATTCCTCCGAGATGAAACCCTATCATTAGCAGAAAATCTTGCCTCGAAATCGAATTATGCTTTACAGCTGGGCAAACGGTCATTTTATAATCAAATAGGGCTAAATCTAGAGCAGGCATATCAAACAACTTCTAACGAGCTTATAACTAATATCCTCTCTGTAGGCGGCCAAGAGGGTATCAGGGCTTTTATAGAAAAGAGATCTCCAAAGTGGAAGAAAACCTCATAAGAAATACGTGACATTAACAAAGGTATAGGAATGAACAATATTTACGAAGAAGACCTGAACCAGCAGCCAGCAAATCATGTAAGTCAGTCGCCATTAAGTTGGTTGCCAAGGGCAGCCAGCGTCTATCCTGACAAACTATCTGTAGTACATGGTGCCAGGCGTTTTAACTGGGCTCAGACATTCGAAAGATGCCGCAAACTAGCTCACGCACTCACTAAGAGAGGAATTGGTAAAGGTGATACAGTTTCCATAGTGGCCACTAATATTCCGGCCTTTTATGAATCTCTGTTTGGAGTCCCTGCTGCAGGTGCTGTAATAAACCCGATAAATATCAGACTAGACGCTGATGCGATCGCCTTTATTTTAGAGCATGGCGAATCAAGGGTCGTCTTTGTGGACACTGAATTTAGCGCTGTCGTTAAGCAAGCCATAAGTCAGCTCGAAAAGAAACCCCTTTTAATTGACATCGCGGACGATCAAGCCACCTCACACGAACAAATTGGAGAAATAGAGTACGAGGATTTCATAGCGGAAGGAAATTCGGAGTTCGCATGGACTATCCCAGAAGACGAATGGCAATCCTTGGCGCTGTGTTACACATCAGGCACAACAGGAAATCCTAAAGGCGTGGTTTACCATCACCGTGGGGCCTACTTGAACGCAATCGGATGCGCCTTATCGTGGAACATGACTCATCATCCGGTCTATCTATGGACGTTACCGATGTTTCATTGTTGTGGTTGGACGTTTCCTTGGACAATTGCTGCATTAGCAGGCACGAACATCTGCTTAAGAAACATAAATGCGAAAGATATCTACGACTCAATAAGTCAAAACGATGTTACTCATTTTTGTGGCGCTCCCATAGTGCTGAACTTTATAGCAAACGCCTCCGACTCCGAGAAGCAACCAATGAAAAAGGTGGTAGAAGTAATGACGGCAGGCGCTGCCCCCCCTGCAGCTGTCTTAAAAGCCATAGAGTCCCAAGGTTTTCATATCACCCATACCTATGGGCTCACCGAGACTTATGGACCGGCGGTTTTCAATGCCCCCCAAGAAGACTGGTCCTCCTTAAATGAGGACGATTACGCTCAAAAACTAATACGGCAAGGTGTCAGATTTCAAGTGTTAGAGGATTTAGAAGTAATGGATCCAGAAACCATGCGCCCGGTCCCAAGAGATGGCGAAACAATCGGCGAAATTATGTTCAAGGGAAACGTCGTCATGAAAGGCTATCTAAAGAATCCGCAAGCAACAGCCGAAGCATTGGCAGGCGGCTATTTTCATTCTGGCGACTTAGCCGTTATGCACCCAGATGGCTATGTTCAAATCAAAGACCGATCGAAAGACATAATTATATCCGGTGGAGAAAATATTTCATCCATTGAGGTTGAAGAAGCCCTTTATAAACATCCTGAAATATTAGAAGCTGCAGTAGTTGCTAGACCGGATGTTAAATGGGGAGAGACCCCCTGCGCTTTTGTTACAAAGAAGGATCCATCTGCGCCCCTCACAGAAAAAGAGGTGATAGACTATTGCAGAGATACTATAGCGCACTTTAAATCCCCAAAGACCGTAGTATTCACTGAACTACCGAAAACATCCACGGGAAAAATACAAAAATTTAAATTGAGAAAAATTGCTGAAAAGATGTAGTTTTACTGCAAAAAAAGAATTTAATAATCCTCAGTTGAAACGCCAAGGGGAGATGCTTTGATTGTGCTTCTCATAATTCCTGATGTCTTCCGAATATTGCAAGGTAAGAGCAATATCATCTAAACCCTGAAGTAATCGGTTACGCAAATCTTGGTCAAATTCAAAAGGATACTCCTCATCATTCGGGAGAGTGACTGTCATATCTTTTAAATTGATACAAAGCTCAAAACCTTCGGTTGACTCCGTAAGTTCAAAAAGGTTTTGAACCTTAGCTTCATCCAAAATTACAGGCAGTAAACCATTTTTACAGGTGTTATTGAAAAAAATGTCGGCGTAACTTGGGGCAATAAGAGCCCGTATTCCAAAATCTCTTAAAGCCCAAGGGGCATGCTCGCGAGAAGAACCGCAGCCAAAATTCTCCCTACACAAAAGGATGCTGGCCGAATGATATCGGTTTTTATTTAATACAAAATCTCTATTCTTTTTTCTATCGGCTGGATTTTGACCAGGCTCTCCTTTATCGAGATATCGCCACTCATCGAATAGGTTATCTCCAAATCCTGTCCGCTTAATAGACTTTAGAAATTGTTTTGGGATAATTGCGTCAGTATCCACATTAGGTCGATCTATAGGAGCCACTATCCCTTTAAATGTCTCAAATTTTTTCATGATGCTATAGTTTTCGGTAATCGATAAAGTGACCGGTTATAGCAGCCGCCGCCGCCATAGCTGGGCTTACCAAATGGGTGCGACCTCCCCGCCCCTGCCTTCCCTCAAAATTCCTATTGGAAGTACTTGCACACCGTTCCCCTGAGTTAAGCTGATCGTCATTCATCCCAAGGCACATTGAGCACCCAGGCTCCCTCCACTCAAAACCCGCTTGTAGAAATATTTTATCTAATCCTTCAGCTTCAGCTTGTCGCTTGACCAAGCCAGAGCCCGGGACGACCATGGCGATTTGCACGTCATCAGACTTTTTTCTACCTCTGATGATCTCACAGGCAGACCTCAAATCTTCGATTCTGGAATTGGTACATGAACCTATAAAAACCTTGTCTATACCAATATCCTCAATTTTCTGCCCTGGAACCAAATCCATATATCTCAAGGCATTTTCCATGCCGACCATCTTGCTCTTTACTTCAGCTTCCTTAGGATCCGGAACTCGCCCTGAAACACCTACTACCATTTCAGGAGAGGTGCCCCATGAAACTTGAGGTTCAATTTTTGAAGCATCAAATTCTATCTCTTTTTCAAATTCACTATTGGGATCAGAAACTAAATCCTTCCATTGTAAGGCCGCAGATTCCCATTCGTCTCCACGTGGCGAAAAAGGCTTACCTTTCACGTATTGACTAGTGATAGCATCAAAAGCTACCAGGCCAATTCGCCCTCCCGCTTCGATAGACATATTGCAAACCGTCATTCTTTCTTCCATCGTTAATTTTTCAATGGCGGGACCCGTATATTCAATAGCGTACCCAGTTGCCCCAGCAGTTCCGATAACACTTATCACATGCAATATTAGATCTTTAGCTGTTACTCCATTCGGTAGCTGATTAATTAGGTTTATTCGCATGTTTTTTGCCTTTTGCTGAACCAAGCATTGGGTAGCCATAACATGTTCTATTTCAGAGGTGCCAATTCCGAAGGCCATGGCAGCTAAAGCGCCATTTGTTGCCGTATGAGAATCTCCACATACAATAGTCATGCCTGGCAAACACCAACCCTGCTCCGGGCCACTCACATGAACAATACCTTGCTCTGCATCCCCCATCTTAAAATGGATTAGGTCGTGTTTTTCGCAATTTTGGTCAAGAGTCTGTAATTGAGTTTTCGCAATCGGATCAGATATGTGGTTCAAGTTCACGGTAGGAACATTATGATCAGAAACAGCTTTTAAGGAACTTTTTCGCCAGATATTACGACCAGCTAATTCTAACCCCTCAAAGGCTTGAGGCGAGGTTACCTCATGTATCAAGTGTCTATCGATGTAAATCAATGCGGTATCATCGCTGAGATAACGCACCACATGGGAGTCCCACAACTTATCGTATAAAGTTCTTGCACTCATAAGGCCAACTATTATTAAATTAATAAAACCCCAATTTTACCTGTTTTCCAAAATATTTTCTCTGGGTGTTTTGAAAAGACCCCGCTCTTCTCCAAAAAGGTTAAAAAAATGCCAAAATTAAACGAGGATGATAACCAGAAATTGTTTAATAGCCTAGCAAATGATTGGTGGGACAAAGATGGACCTATGAAGACGCTCCATGATTTAAATCCGGTCAGACTCAAATATTTGGAAAAAAAAGTGGAGTTAAAAAACGCAATTGTGGCTGACATTGGCTGTGGAGGAGGAATTTTGTCAGAGTCTGTAGCCAAAGCAGGTGCATCCGTTGTAGGAATAGATACATCGACGGAACTCGTCCAAATTGCGCGTCATCATGCAGCTTTAGAAAATCTTGAGATTCGCTACGAATCAAGCTCGGTCTCAGACTTAGCCAAAAAAGAAAGCGGTCAATACGATGTCGTGTTATGCATGGAATTGGTTGAACACGTAGATGATATTTATGAGCTTCTTTCTGGTTGCGCAAAACTTCTAAAAAGCGAAGGAATCCTGTTCATATCGACCTTGAATCGTTCCCTCTGGTCCTACCTATTTGGCGTGCTAGCTGCGGAGGACTTACTCAAGATAGTCCCAAAGGGAACTCATGACTACAATAAATTCATTAAACCATCAGAATTATCAGCTTGCTGTCGCGCAGTCGGGTTTATAGGCCTAGACATGAGGGGTCTAAGCTATAACCCATTTACTAGGAAAGCAAGGTTAAGCAAATTTCCTCTAATTAACTATATATGCTCTTTTTCGGCGGTATGAAAATTGGTGCCGGCGTCTAAACGTTTTCAAGGATTTTTATTTGATTTGGATGGCACCCTTCTGGACACAGCTCCTGATCTTCTTGCTGCCTTAAACCATCTTTTAAGGAAAAACTGCAAGCCAGAGCTCATTGAAAATGATATCCGAGGTGCGATCTCAGATGGAAGCAATGGTCTAATTGAACTAGCTTTCGGAATTAACAGCAGTGCACCGGAGTTCAATTCACTGAAATTAGAGTTTTTAGATTACTATCGATTGAATCTTTTTCAAAACACAAGACCTTTTCCTGGCATAGATGAGATACTTATCAAAATTGAACAATCGAAGCGACCATGGGGCATCGTAACAAGCAAGCTCAGCTGCTTCACAATTCCCTTAGTAGAACATTTTGGATGGAATTTAAGGGCGAAATGTGTAGTCTGCGGTGACACATTAAAACAAAACAAGCCCCACCCTGCGCCCCTTCTGGAGGGGGCTAACTATCTAGGATTACCCCCAAATGAATGCTTGTATACAGGTGATGCCATCACCGATGTTCAAGCATCCAAAGCAGCTGGTATGCAATTTGTCACAGCCGGTTATGGATACCTCCCAGATGACAAAACAGCAAAAACATGGGATTCAAATGGCTTTATAGGAAGCCCTTACGAGTTAGAATTTTGGTTACAATGAAATAACCTAGTTGAGCAGTAAGAAATCTGTCATATTTAAGACAAATCTTAAACCAACCATTGGGGATTTTCGTAAGAAAACTAGTGAAATTCCGTGTTATAATATAGAAGATTTAAGGAGCCTAAGCGATGAAAAAGAAATTAGAAAATATTAAGGTGAAGGCCGTCTATTCAGAGCCTAAAGACTCTAAAATTCGAAGAGAAAAGAAGGAGATTGGCGGACCAAAAGGTTTGGAGCCCACTCGCTATGGAGACTGGGAAAAAAAAGGCCGGTGCATAGACTTCTGAAGATAGCAAAGCACTAACTTGGCAAAAGAGGCTTAATAATGGAGAGCAAACCTTTATCACCACACTTACAAATTTATCGACCGCAATTAACCTCAGTACTATCTATTAGTCACCGAGCATCTGGAATATTTTTAGGAACAGCAGGTTTGTTAGCCTTGGTGGTATGGCTTGGTTCAATTGCCCTGGGACCAAGTCAATATGAAATGACTATGAGTTTTCTGCGGCATCCGCTCATGCTTCCAGTACTGCTACTCTGGACAGGGGCTTTTTATTATCACCTTTCTAATGGTATCCGCCACTTATTTTGGGACATGGGGGTCGGTTTCGAGCTATCCACCGCCTACAGAAGCGGTTATGCCGTTATAGGGTCCACTGTAGCATTGACATCTGCCACTTGGATTTACGCGTTTTTTGAGGTCATAGTTGAGGTGATGGAATGAAAATAATAAACCTCTTAGGATTAAGTTCTTTAAAAGGCGCTTTAGGGCACTGGTGGCACCAACGCCTTACAGCCATATGTATTATCCCGCTCTCATTGTGGTTCATGGCCTCTCTGGTTGGTCATCTTAGATCAGATCATGAAACAGTAGTGACCTGGATAAGCTCCCCATTCGTAACAACGTTAATGGTTTTTCTAATTTGCGGGATTTTCTACCATGCCAAACTAGGAGTCCAAGTGGTAATCGAAGATTACATTCATACTAGGGGATTTAAATTAGTCCTTTTAACTGCCCTAAATACAGGAGCTTTAGCGGGAGCGCTAGCGGGAGTACTTTCCATTTTTTCCATAACTTTCGGCATACTTTGAACAGGAGTTTCTATGACTGCGGAATATGATTTGATACAGCATGAGCATGACGTAATAGTCGTCGGAGCCGGTGGGGCTGGACTTCGAGCGACTTTTGGCCTAGCAGCCGAAGGGCTAACAACAGCTTGTATCACCAAAGTGTTTCCAACTCGCAGCCATACCGTTGCAGCACAAGGAGGAATGAGTGCTGCGCTGGGAAACATGGGCGATGACAACTGGCGTTGGCACATGTACGACACAATCAAAGGTTCAGACTGGCTAGGTGACCAAGATGCCATAGAGTACATGTGTAAGGAAGCTATTCCAGCTGTTATCGAGCTCGAACATTACGGCGTTCCCTTCTCTCGGACGGATAACGGGGAAATTTACCAGAGACCGTTTGGGGGAATGACTACCAACTACGGAGAAGGAATTGCCCAGCGTACATGTGCTGCAGCTGATCGAACTGGTCACGCAATATTGCATACCCTCTATCAACAATCTCTAAAACACAATGCTGAATTTTTGATAGAGTACTTTGCTATCGACCTAGTGATGGATAATGATGGTGTCTGTCGTGGGGTTATTGCTTGGAACTTGGAAGACGGGACCCTACATCTTTTTCGTGCTCACCAAGTCATTTTGGCGACGGGCGGCTACGGCAGAAGCTATTTTTCAGCCACATCCGCTCACACCTGCACTGGTGACGGAAACGGCATGGTTCTTCGGGCAGGACTTCCCCTACAAGATATGGAATTCACGCAATTTCACCCAACCGGAATATACGGAGCGGGCTGCCTTATCACCGAAGGTGTAAGGGGAGAGGGAGGCTATCTGACTAACTCTGATGGGGAGAGATTCATGGAAAGATATGCACCTAATGCAAAAGATCTCGCCTCGAGAGACGTTGTCTCTAGGTCGATGACCATGGAGATCCAGGAAGGTCGTGGTGTGGGTGAGTTAAATGATCACATCCACCTACACTTAGAGCACCTGGGGCCGGAGGTGATTAACGAACGACTACCAGGAATTGCCGAATCGGCGGAAATTTTTGCAGGGGTTGACGTCACTAAGGAGCCCATCCCAGTCCTACCTACAGTACATTACAACATGGGTGGAATACCAACGAATTACCATGGAGAAGTGGTAACAATTAAGGACGACAATCCGGACTCAGTGGTTCCTGGTCTGATGGCGATCGGAGAAGCCGCGTGTGTCTCAGTGCACGGTGCCAACCGATTGGGGTCAAATTCTCTATTGGATATAGTCGTATTCGGAAGAGCCTGTGCCAAGCGATGCGCTGAACTTATAAAACCAGAGACTAAACACTGCGATTTAGAAAAAGAAAGCACTGACAAGATTATCCATCGGCTTGATCGCCTTAGGCATGCCAATGGCTCTGAGAGCACAGCTAAACTCAGGATGGAAATGCAACGTGCCATGCAAACACATGCAGCAGTTTTCAGAACAGGAGATAACTTACTGGAAGGAAGAAACAAAATAGTGGACATCGCCAACAGGTTTAAAGATGTAAAAGTCGCTGATCGATCGCTAATTTGGAATACTGATCTGGTCGAAACTTTAGAACTCGATAATCTGTTGGGAAACTCCGTAACCAGTATGTTCGCGGCCGAGAATAGGACTGAAAGTAGAGGCGCCCATGCTAGAGAAGACTTTCCAGACAGGGATGATGAAAACTGGATGAAACATACCATGACGTGGTTGAACAAAGATAACAGCGTAGATTTCGACTATAGACCAGTACACATGTACACTCTAACTGACGAGGTAGAGGTTGTACCTCCGAAAAAGAGAGTATACTAGTTAATCGCAAATACAGGTTAATACAATAGGGCAATGATTGATGGCTGAATTTACATTACCGAAAAACTCAAAGATTGTCGAAGGAAAGACTTATGACTTTTCCACAAAAGGTGGAAACAATAAGGTGTTCTCCATATACCGATGGGATCCTGATGCTAAGGAACTCCCAAAAGTCGATAAGTATATAATCGACTTAGACAAGTGTGGTCCAATGGTTTTGGATGCAATAATTTACATAAAAAATGAGATCGATCCTACTCTCACTTTCAGGCGTTCCTGCAGAGAAGGAATCTGTGGCTCCTGTGCGATGAATATTGACGGAACCAACACTTTGGCGTGCACAAAGTCTATTCAATCTGTCAAAAAAGCGGTCAAAATATATCCCCTGCCACACATGAAAGTAGCTAAAGACCTGGTGCCGGACCTCAAGCACTTCTACGACCAATACTCCTCGATTAAGCCTTGGCTGCAATCAGAGACTCCACCACCTGCTGAAAAAGAAAGACTTCAGTCGAAAGCGGAACGAGAAAAAATTGACGGTCTGTACGAATGTATCCTTTGCGCCTGTTGTTCGACTAGTTGTCCTAGCTATTGGTGGAATAGCGACCGTTACCTAGGTCCTGCAGCTCTTCTCCAATCCTACAGATGGCTTGCCGACAGTAGAGACGAATCCACAGAGGAGCGCCTAGATGCACTGGAGGATCCCTTCAAATTATACCGTTGTCATACCATTATGAACTGCGCAAAAACATGTCCTAAAGGACTAAATCCTGCAAAAGCAATTGCAGAAATTAAAAAGATGATGGCGTCACGAAGCTTGGAGACAAATTGAAAGAAATCAATGTAAACCGTCTCAAGTGGCGCTGCAGGAGGGGGATGAAGGAACTCGACGTCCTACTTGAATCATATCTATTAGCAAATGCTGATACCATGGTTGTGGAAACACGCAGGTCATTTTCAGAACTTTTGGAAGTACAAGATCCTATTCTATATGAATGGTTTACCGGTCGGTCAAAACCCGAAAAGAAGGAGCTCCACGACCTGGTACAAGCTATCGGCTCTCTGAAGTGAGTAACCATTTGGGGAAATGGGATGAAGTCCTCAATACACCAGAAAAAGCCCTTTATCTACAAGATGAGAAAGCTGACACTAAAAATCAAATAGAGCGCTCTTCTGAAAAGAATGACTTTTCCAAGAAAGGCTTTAAATACCCCTTACTTAACACTACCATCGTAGCAACAACCGGCAGAGATGTTGAATGGTTCCTTCAGTCACAAGTCACTTGCGATGTAAGCAAAATAGAAGAAAATAAAACATTGCTTACATCCTGGTGCGCTCCGAACGGCCGCGTGAAGCATCTTCTCAATATTATCAAGCTCAAAGGGGTCATTTATCTCGCGATCCATGGCGATCTGGCTGAGAAGTTCCTATCTCAAATTAGAATTTATGTGCTCAACTCTGACGTGGTTTTTAAAGACGTCTCCGAATCAACACTCATATTTTTAACAGGAAAATCGAACACCCACGAAGCTAGGTGGCACCTCGGGTCCATATCTGATACTCGGAAAAATTGGCAAAGTGCTACAGAGGTCCCAGTAGCTCAAGCAACTGGAACGTTATTTGAGATCAACCAAAGCATTCCAAAGCTAAATCTACAACTTTCCGAGAAATTTTTACCTCAAGAACTTAATCTTGATACTGGAAATGGCCTCAGCTTTGAAAAAGGATGCTTCCCAGGCCAAGAAATCATCGCGAGAGTAAAATATAGAGGTACTGTTAAAAGAAGACTTAGGATTCTCCTGAGTGCACAACCCTTAGCCTCCCCGCCTGAAGCAGGTGACGTCGTGACCAATGGAGCTGGCAAAAAGATTGGTACAGTGTTACGAGTGGCCTTAAAACCTGATGCACTGTGCGTAGTCCAGAGTGTGTTAGACGTTTCCGCACCGGAACTCTGCTACTGTAATGACAACTCTGACAAGCTAGTAGCTATCAATTCCTAAAGATCAAACGAGCACCTATTCGTGGGTCTAATCTCAAAAAGTGATTTCGCACCGTTTTTTCTTTTGCGCGGACCTCATCTACAAACAATATGGGCCGCAAAGTTCAGAAGAAAACCAGTGACAAAAAGCATAGAATGGGAACAACTAGAACTAGATGACGGAGACTTTTTAGAGCTAGTCTGGATGAAAAATCCCAATCGTCCAACAGTGGTTATTCTACCAGGTTTGGAAGGGAATTTTTATACCTCCACTTATGTAGCCTGTCTAATGAGAACACTCTATCACCAAAATCTGCAAGTTGTGCTAGTTCATTCAAGAGGATGTGGTAGGAAAGTTAATCGACTCCCACGAAGCTACCATGCGGGAGACATAGCTGACCTTGAATCTGCCATTCAATTCATTAGTAAAAAAATCTCCCAATTCCCTGTCGCCATAGTTGGTTACAGCCTAGGAGGAAATGTCTTACTGAGATGGCTTGGTTTAACACAACCTAATTTACTACAAACGGCGGTAGCGGTATCAGTACCTTTTGATTTATCTGCTAGCAGTGACTATTTATCTCAGGGCTTTTCCAGATGTTACCAAAACTATCTTCTAAGAAGCATGCGGCTAAAACTCTTGGAAAAAACAAAAGCTCTTGGTTCATTCCTGCCCATAAAAGATATTAATTCTCTTAAATCCTTTAGACTTTTCGATGATGCTATTACGGCTCCTTTACATGGTTTTTCAGGGGTAGAAGATTATTACAGGAAAACAAGCTGTATCGATATCCTCCCAGAAATAGACACCAATACGCTAATTATTCATGCTCTCGACGATCCATTTCTACCGCCAGAAGCCGTTCCCTCAATAGACAGACTGAGCGACTCCACCACTTTGGAATTAAGTAATCATGGGGGGCATGTTGGTTTTGTAGGTGCTTTAAAGAATGGCAACCTACATTATTGGCTTGAAGACAGAATCACGAGTCATATACACTCCATCCTATGAAATTCGTTCGACCTCATCACCTTCTACTATCTATTGGCAGTGTCTCGGGAGCATTGCTCTCTTTTGGGTACTATCTAGAGTTCGCGGAAGGGCTTTCGCCCTGTTTGCTTTGCATAATGCAAAGATACTGTTACTTCTTCTTAATTTTTTTTGCAGCAGCCGGACTGGTATTAGTAAAGTCTCGGGCCTCCCAACTAGTAATAAGCCTAGTCTTGACACTATTCTCCAGCCTTGGAATCGTACTTGCCGGCCGCCAAATTTGGCTACAACGTTTTTCAACTCAAGAGTCACTAGAGTGCATACCCAGTTTAAATTTCTTAATCGAAACCCTACCCTGGGATCAGATTTTTTACAAAATCTACCTCGGCGGGACTGACTGCGCTAAAGTAGATTGGGTATTTCTAGGAGGGTCTATTGCAGATTGGTCTGCCGCTTGGTTTGCGCTGTTACTTTTAGCAAGTGTTACGTTGTCTCTTAGACGGGAAAATTTCTGACGTACCTTTTGGAAGCCTTATTGCAACTTCCCTAGCATACCCATCATTTTTTGCATTCCGCCTTTGCCACTCATTTTTTTCATCAGTTTTTGCATCTGCGAAAACTGTTTGAGCAAGCGATTTAAATCCTGAATCGACCGACCAGAACCCGACGCTATTCGTCTCTTTCTGGATGCTTTAATAACGCTCGGAAAAGTTTTTTCCTTGGAAGTCATTGAGTCAATCATGGCGGTAATTGCCACTACATCCACAGCACTATTGATTTTTGAAGTTATTGCCTGTTTTTGGGCCATACCTGGCATTTTAGATAAGACACCTTCCATACCACCGAGATTCTCCAGTTGCATTAATTGCTCCTTAAAATCCTCGAGCCCGAAGCCCTTTCCTCGTTGGACTTTCCTCGCCAATTTTTTTGCTTTTTCCTTGTCAACCTTATCCTCAACTTCTTCAATTAAGGACAATACGTCTCCCATTCCTAAGATCCTCGAAGCGATTCTCTCAGGGTGAAATACTTCCAAGTCACCAGGCTTTTCGCCGGTGCCCATGAACTTAATAGGTGCTCCTGTGATTTTAAGCGTAGACAGGGCGCTACCGGCTCGAGCATCACCATCTGTCTTTGAAAGGATAATTCCCGTCAAGGGAACCGCTTTTCCGAATTCTGAAGCGCTAACCACTGCATCCTGACCCATCATGCTATCGACAACAAAAATACTTTCGATGGGATTTATCATGTTGTGTATTTGGGAGAGCTCTTTCATCATGGCATTATCTACACTAGTCCTTCCAGCCGTATCGACTATCAACACCTCCAAGTACTCCCGCCTAGCTATCTCGAGAGCTTGCCGAGCTCTGTCTTCCGCAGAAGAGGCCCTTTCAGTAGAAACCACCTCTAAACCAGCTTGTTCGGCAATGATTTTTAATTGCTCAATAGCTGCTGGCCGATGAATATCACAACTAACTACACCTACTTTCTTATTTTTTTTACTTTTTAAATAATAGCCAAGCTTGGCAGCCGTCGTTGTTTTTCCTACGCCCTGTAAACCCGCCATCAAGATAACGGCAGGAGGTTGGGATGAAATGGATATTTCAGTAGAACCAGCACCCATTAACTCAACTAATTCATCGCGAACAATCCCTACAAATGCTTCCGAAGGTGAAAGACTCCCTATGACCTGGTGCCCTTGGGCTTTTTTTGAAACATCATCTATAAAATTCTTTACCACTTCAAAACCAACATCTGCCTCTAGGAGAGCATTTCGAACATCTACCATAGCCTCAGTAATATTTTTCTCCGTTATGGCACCTCGTCCAGAAAGGGTTTTCGCTACATTAGTCAATTGATTTGATAGATTACCGAACATATTTATATAAACCCTTAATTTTTCGTCAAAAAAATAATTTTTAGAAATACTTCATTACTAAAATCATTTGTGCCATTATTCAACACAAATGTCCACTCTTAAAGCTACATGTCAACAGTAATTGTCGGTTGCACTGCCTCTGTCTTATACGTGATTACCGCTGCCCGTGTTTTGCAAACAAGCAAGGCTGGAAAACCCTCGTTTAATATATTATCGGTTACCGGCCTAATAGGTTCTCTGGCCTTAGTCTTCCATGCCACCACCATATTTTCTAGAGCCGTTAGAACACAAGGGGTTAGTCTAGATGTCTATACAGCCGCTTCTATTATAGCTTGGCTTATGTCAGGTTTAGTATTGATTGGTAGCAGACGGCAATCGCTAGCAGCATTATCACTAGTAGTGTTTCCGTTCTCTGGAATTTTAGTGTCCCTGTCTTTATTCTTTTCAGCCGATCTTTTAATTTCTCAAACCGTCGGCGTCAGAATCCACGTTGCTCTCTCTCTGCTCGCTTATAGTCTATTTTCGATCGCCGCTCTACAGTCGGCTTACATTATAGTGGCTGAGTATAAACTGAAAAACCACACCCCTATCATGCAAATATTGCCACCTTTAGCTCTAATGGAAAATTTATTATTTCAACTCACCTCTGTGGCTTTTATCCTCCTCACTGTGGGGCTGATAATCGGGCTTTTTGTTGTAGACGACGTTTTCAATCAACATCTTTCGCACAAAATAGTATTTTCAGTGATAGCTTGGCTTACCTTTCTTTCATTGTTGTTCGGAAGGTATTTCAAGGGCTGGAGAGGAAAGAAAGCTACTTATCTGGTTATGGGCGGTTCTGTCTGTTTAGCTATCGGCTTTCTGGGCTCTAAGTTTGTCCTAGAGGTTCTGTTGGCGAAAACTTAAAAATGGATACAGATCTCGTTTTTTTAGTTGGGCTCCTAATAGTACTCATCATAATATCAGCTTACTTTTCGGGATCAGAAACTGCAATGATGTCTTTGAATAGATACCGACTGAAACATCGAGCAGAAAAAGGGGATCTTAGCGCGAAACACACTCAACACTTGCTAAAGAAACCTGACCAACTCATCGGACTAATCCTTCTAGGCAATAATTTTGTTAACATACTTGCCGCTCAAATTGCAGCTATAATATCGCTCTCCTTCTTCGGAGAAAATAGTCTTTTTAAAACCACATTACTTCTCACAGCTATAATCTTAGTTTTTGCAGAGGTTATTCCTAAAACGCTAGCTGTAATAAGCCCGGAAAAAATTGCCCTTCCCTCATCCTGGATTCTACGCTTTTTAATGTTCCTATTTTATCCAATAATTTTGCTACTTAATAAGCTAGCTAACGGCATTATTAGGATGCTGGGAGTTGGTACTCTGAACCGTGATAGCGATACCTTGAATGCTAGTGAAATTAGAACCGTCGTCGAAGAAGCTGGCTCTCGAATAAGTCATAAACACAGGGAAATGCTTTTTGGCATCCTTGATCTCGAAGAGGTCACCATTGAGGATATTATGATTCCTCGATCAGAAATATACGGAATAGATTTAACTGATGAATGGGTTGATATAGTCGAACAACTTACCTCTTCTAGGTTTAGCCATGTTCCTTGCTATTCTGGCAATATCGATAATATCGAAGGCGTTCTGCATATGAGAAGAATTCGTCAATTTCTTCTAGCTCGCGATGATTTTTCGCTAGATGTTCTCAAATCTCTCATCTCCGATGTTTACTTTGTACCATTAACAACTGACTTATATGTGCAATTAATTAACTTCCAATCAAAGCGCGAAAGAATGGCCTTTGTGGTGAACGAATACGGGGACATAGAGGGGCTGGTTACTTTGGAAGACTTGCTAGAAGAAATCCTTGGTGACTTATCGATGGAAACTTCATTAAATTCTCAAGATGTTTTTCCTCAAGACGATGGAACTTTCCTAGTAGACGGCGCGGCTAACATACGGGAAATAAATCGTATATTTAATTTTGGACTACCAACCAATGGTCCTAAAACTATCAACGGTCTGATCACGGAAACGATGGAAGACATTCCTTATGTTGGCACTACTTTTTTGATTAACGGAATGAAAATTGAAATAGTAAAGACTTTAGAACGGACCGTCAAAATCGCTCGATTGAGCGCAGATAATAGCAAACGAAGGGTTAGCTAGGGATTAGATTAGCCATCAACAAAAAGGGCTAACACCTCAGACAAGCGACTCACCACAAAAATCTCCATGTTGTCTGGTGAATTCTTGGGCGCGTTGCCTTTTGGCACGATAGCTTTTTCAAAACCTTGCTTATGAGCTTCCTTTATTCTCAAGACTCCTCCACTAACAGGTCTTACCTCTCCTACTAAGCCGAGTTCTCCGAAACAAACGGTATCAGATGGAAAAGGCCTATTGCGTAGACTAGATAGAATAGCTAACAAAATGGGTAAATCAGCGCCGGTTTCTGTTAAACGCATACCTCCCACGATATTGGCGAATACGTCATACGCGCTGGTGGACACATCTCCATGCCGACTAAGAATAGCAAGCAACATTGCAACCCTATTTTGTTCTATGCCTACAGTCAGCCGCCTCGGCACCCCAGAGGAACTTTTATCTAATAACGACTGCACCTCTACCAATATTGGTCTGGTTCCCTCTATACTAGCCGCAACGACGCTCCCGCTGACTGGTTTTTCATGTCGTGATAGCAAAATAGAACTCGGGTTAGAAACCTCTCGAAGTCCTCCGTCAGTCATAAAGAAGACACCAATCTCATTTACAGTCCCAAACCTGTTCTTAATTGCCCTCACTATTCGATACCTACCATCTGAGTGTCCTTCAAAATAAAGAGTAACATCAACCATATGTTCCAAAATCCTTGGTCCAGCTATGGCTCCTTCTTTGGTAACATGCCCTATTAAAAAAAAGGCAATGTTCTTCTGCTTGGCTAATTTGACAAATCTAGCTGCACTCTCTTTCACTTGGCTAACAGAACCTGGAGATGATTGAGACTCCTCATTTACCATAGTCTGTATAGAATCGATTACTATTACATCTGGCTTCAATCGCTCGATTTCAAGTAATATAAGATTGACAGAGGTTTCTGCTAAGACTTTAAAGTTCAAATCTCTAAGGTTCAGGCGGTCAGCCCGTATTTTTATCTGGCTCGGAGATTCTTCACCAGTGACATAAATCGTTTTTAGTCTTTGATCTGAGCTCATCATGCCGATACTTTGCATCAGTATAGTTGTTTTACCAATTCCCGGATCGCCTCCCAGCAAAACGACTGAACCAGGAACTAATCCACCGCCTAAGACACGGTTAAATTCTCCTATCCCAGTATCTACTCTAACGACTTTTTCAGTCGATACCTCTGAAAGATCTTGTGCTTCTGAAGTTTTTCCGAGGAACCCTATATTTTTAGATTTAGATAAAGAGGTCACCTCCTCAAGACAATTCCAGCTTTCACAATCCGGGCATTGTCCCACCCATTTGCTATGAACGCCTCCACATACAGAGCAGACATACTTTTTATTCGCCGCTTTCATACCATGAATTCTCTATGTCGAGAACGCCTACGAACACTACAGAGCAACTCATAGGGGATAGTGTCTAGTGCGGTAGACACCTCCTCAACTGGAAGGTTTTTTCCCCATAACGTTACTTCGTCGCCAATTTTTGGATTTTCCACCCCTCTTAAGTCTAGTATCATCATATCCATTGAAGAACTAACGATCTTTGCCCTAGCGTTACGCACCAAAACTGGTGGTCCAGTCTCCAGCCTTCTTGGGTAACCATCTGCATAGCCATAGGCAGCTACACCAATTGTCATATCTTCAGGACACACGTAATCACCTCCATAGCCGACAGGCTCCCCCGCTTTGACATGTCGCACGCTTATTAGGTTTGAAAGAACTTTCATGACAGGTTTAAGACCCAAGCTTTCTGCCGCAACTCCGGGAAAGGGAGAAACACCATACAAGATCAAACCCGGTCGTACCCAGTCAAAATAAGAAGAACGCCACTTCAACACACCACCAGAATTTGCTAAAGACTTTTCATTAGAATATTCGAGGGTTACATCACCAAACTTTTTTATTTGCTGCTCCACACTCAAATTATTTGGCAAATTCGCATTTGCTAAATGACTCATTAAAATGATATTACCGGATAGCGGCTTAAGTTTTTTATAGACATCGTCTAGCGCAGCTGCATCAAAGCCTAGACGATTCATTCCGGTATCAATCTTTAGCCAGATGGCAGAAAGGGTCAGTCCGGACTCTCTCAATATTTCAATCTGGGCATGACTGTGGACGACTGGCTCTAAACGCAATTCTCTAATTATTTCTAACTCCCTTTTATCAAAAAACCCTTCTAGAAGGACTATTCTATGCGGTATGTTTAACTCTCGTAGTACAATTGCCTCTTCGGTTGACACCACACCAAAAGCATCAGCATTGCCAAAACCCTTTGCGATTAGGCCTAATCCATGTCCATAGGCATCAGCCTTTACTACTGCTAAAATCTTAGAAGAACCTATTAGGGATTGAACAGTTGATAAATTGTGCGTTGCTGCGGAGACGTCTATCTCAACTCTCGCTGGGCGACTCATTCGCTTTCGCCTTCCCTATATTCGGGCGCTTTGTTCTCGAAGTTTGTGTGCTCGCCTCTAAACCTAAGCTCAACCTTTCCGGTAGGGCCATTTCGATGCTTTCCTATAATTATGTCTGCGAGACCTTTCTTTTCAGTTTCTTCATCATAAACTTCTTCTCTATATATAAACATGATTAAATCGGCATCTTGCTCTATGGCCCCGGATTCTCTTAAATCTGACATCATAGGAGTTTTATCTTGTCGGAGCTCGAGAGCTCTATTTAATTGTGATAATGCAATGATTGGGCACCCGATTTCTCGTGCTAGCGCTTTCAGGCTACGCGAGATTTCTGCAATTTCTGTCGCTCTATTTTCTGTCGCCCTAGACACCTGCATTAATTGCAAATAGTCGATTACGACCAATCCTAAACCTTGATCTCTCTTTAACCTCCTGCAACGAGACCTTATTTCATTTGGATTTAGAGCGGGAGTATCATCAATAAATAAATTAACGTTTTCATCAAGCAACTGGACAGCTGAAGTTAAGCGCGGCCAGTCAGCTGCGGCAACTTTACCCGTGCTGATTTTTTTTTGGTCGACGCGAGCGAGGGAGGCAAGCATCCTCATTGCAATCTGCTCTTTGGGCATTTCCATACTGAAGATAACAACTGGAACATGTTGTTTTATGGCTGCAGAGCGAGCAATATTCATAGCGAAAGCGGTCTTTCCCATCGAGGGTCGGCCAGCCACAATCACCAGGTCTGAGGGTTGTAAGCCATTTATCATATCATCTAATTTATGGAAGCCAGTTTGTACACCTGTTGGCTTACCTCCGTTCTCAAAAAGCTCTTGGACCCGATGAAGGGCAGAGTCTAAGAGACCTTTCATGCCTTCGTAACTCTTCGTCCCCCTTTCTTCTCTTTCGGCAATTTTGAAAACAAGAGATTCAGCTTCCCCTAAAAGCTCTTCCTGAGAACGTCCTTCAGTTCGAAAAGCACTCTCAGTGATGGTACTGGCAGCATTTATCAACTCTCTTAGTACCGACTTCTGCCTCACTACTCTTGCATAAGCGTCTATATTTGCTGCACTTGGAGTGTTCTGAACTAAATTCGAGAGATACCCCATACCTCCCACCTTCTCTAGTTCTTGTCGATTATCCAACCACTCGCCTAAGGTAATAACATCGAAAGGATTATCTTCCAATGAAAGATTCTGAATAGCCGAATAAATTTTTGAATGGGCAGCTCTGTAGAAATCGGTAGAGTCTATGATGTCGGAAATAGTTTCCCAAGCTTCGTTTTGAAGCATTAACCCACCTAATACCGACTGCTCAGCATCGATAGAATGAGGTGGGATTTTCAGTTCATCTTCAGCGGCCACGCTACTTCTGTTTTTTTGTATCTGTTGCTTCTAGAACCTTAGGAAGATGAAGAATCTTCAGGGCTAATGGTTAGATTAATCTTAACAGTAATGTCGGGATGAAGCCTTACATCTACTTCGTGAGTACCAGCTTCTCGCAACGCTCCGTTTGGTAACAAAATTTCCTTTTTTTCTACGGCTACTCCAGCTTTAACAATAGCTTCCGCTATCTCTTGCGTCCCAACCGACCCGTACAATTTGTTCTCCTCTCCAACTCTAGCGGAGATATTTAATTCAATCGACGCCAAGGCCTCAGCCTTACCCTGAGCAGCCTCTAACACCTCTTTCTGACCTTTTTCTAATTCTATTCGTCTACTTTCGACTTTTTCAAGATTTTCGGCATTTGCTATAACAGCCTTTCCGGTCGGCAATAGAAAGTTTCTACCATATCCTGAGCGAACGCTTACTTTATCCCCAAGTTCTCCCAACCCCCCTATTTTCTCTAATAAAATAACGTCCATACGATACTCCGTCTAATCAATTTATATACGTGATATTGTCCGGGAAGAATGTAACATAAATTAGCATATCCATCTGCCCTTTTGTTAGCAATCTTCATTCATCTTTCTTATTAGCGGTCTGCCTTAAAGCACGAAAATCTGTCAGGGTATCGAAGATGCCAGTAACCGCTAGGATGAACCCCACAACCTGAGGAACTAAAAATAGGAAAACATACACTCCTACTAACCAACCAACAGATAAACCCTGCATGTGGTTGCGGAAGTGCACCACTGACAAACCCTGGAAGCTGAAAAAAACTAATAATATGGCAAGCAAATCTCCCGTTAGAGGCAGTTCAGAGCCACCTGCCCGCTGAAAGACATTGAGTATAATCACTACCAGTAAAAGCCAAAGCCAAAACGTCGACAATTGGATTTTTTTGAACTCTTCAGCAAAACCACCTGGATTGTAAAGCTTAGATTGTAAATATCTGGCATAAAATAGGGTTACAATCAAGGCGCACTCTAAAAATATGAGCCACCAGATATGGATTTGTCCGCTCAAGTGTCGAACCTGTGCAGCAGAAAAGTCTAGGGCCGCTTCAGCAGAAATTATGTCAACGACCGCCTGTATTTTATTTGTCCAGAATCCCTGCAGATCACCCACAACAACACGAAAAAGGAGCGAATAGCCCGCAATCAGCAATGCGATTAAAACGAAACTAAAGTGATAATTCTGGCTCTGCCTTAATGGATAAGCCAGCATAATCAATGGCAACCACATCATTAGGGGAAAGACTATTCCAATTAGGCTCTGATTGAACGCCAATATACTAAAGCCACAATAGAGGGCAGAGGCACTAATCGTTACCTTCAGTCCTTCAGTATACCCTTGTCTAAGCGTGACCAGAGCAATAATTGCAGAACTAATCACGAAAAAAGGTGCAAATAAAAGGCCGAGCAATAGAAAGAGGAGCACGACCGAAATTGCCGCTAGAGGCCCACTCATCGCAAACCGAGCGACCCGTTCCATTAACTTCGCTCCAAACCCCTAAAAAGGTTTCCGGAACTACTTAGTGTCCATCGCAATAAGGCAAAAGAGCAAGATATCTCGCTCGTTTCACAGCGACAGATAATTGACGTTGATAGTGCGGCTTTGTCCCTGATATCCGGCTCGGAACAATCTTTCCACTTTCAGTCAGAGAGCCCTTTAACAAGGCTAGATCCTTGTAATCTATTTCACTAATTCCCTCAGCGGTGAATTTACAGTATCTTCTTCTTCTCTGGAATTTAGCCATCATGGTTCTCCTTGACTTCTTCAGCGTCTGCTTCTACTGGTACTGCATTGGGCTCATCAGCACCATTAGTCCCATCACTGGCTTGTCGAGCACTACTTTCGCCTTCTTTAGGCGTTTGTTCATCCTTACTTTGAAATATAGGTGAGGCATCGGTTCTTTTTCCAGGCCTTCGCACTACCAAATGCCTTAAAACAGCATCGTTAAAGCGGAATGCGCTGGTAAGCTCATCTAACGCCTGACTTCCGCACTCTATATTCATTAAGAAATAATGTGCTTTATGTATTTTATCGATTGGATATGCCAAGAGTCGGCGTCCCCAATCCTCGGTTCTATGAACAGAGCCGCCTGAAGCCTCTATCATCGACTGATATCTCTCGGCCATCGCGCTCGCTTGATCGCTCTGATCGGGATGTACCAAGAACACTATTTCGTAATGCCTCATATTTTCTCCCCTAGGTTTTTTAGCTTCCCGACAAAATTTTGCGGTGAAGCAAGGAGTTGTAGATGTTTTTTAAGGAGAGTATTTTATTTTATAAACAATATTAATGCAAAGTTTTCCTGGCACCTTAACTCATCTCTGATGAGCTTATCCGCTGTCTTAACGCCTCATAAATTAAAACAGTCGCCGCGTTAGATACATTCAAGGATGATAACCCCCCCCCAGAAGGTAGCGACACCACAATGTCACAAAGGTTTCTAGTCAACTCTCTTATTCCTGAGCCCTCGTTTCCCACGATTATTGCAGTCGATAACGAAAAATCAACATCATAAAGACTTCGATCACCCTCTTCTGCGCTTCCTATTAGCCAAATACCTATTTTTGATAACTCACGAAGAGCATTTGCCACATTCGGAACTCTAACCAGTTTAAGAACATCCAAAGCCCCGCTGGCGGCCTGAGCAACAGTACTCGTTATTTGCGCGCTATTGTTATTAGGATATATGACTGCATCGGCACCTGCGCAGGCCGCCACTCTAAGACATGCCCCAAAGTTTCCTGGATCTTGAATTCTGTCTAAGACCAAAATTAATGGATTCTTTCGCTTTTTATCCCCCAGGTTATTGAGACACTCTTTAAAGGGCGTCAAGTTTGGCAGTTTTCTCTTTAGAACGACGCCGTGATGGCCATCTCCCCCAAAAATTTTTGTTAAAGTTTTCCTATCGACAAATTGGGGTCTTAAGCCTGCCGTCGCTATCACCGCTTCGCGCTCGATAAAGCTACTTTTATTCTCGTTGGAAAGAAGCCAGATTTCTCTGCAAAGGTGAGGGTTTCGCTCCAATGCCATCAAAGCTGAGTGCCAACCACCGACCAAGATATCCTCTGTCATCTTTGTTCCTTTTTAGCAATGGGTTTACTTGAAGCAAGTTTGAAAAATATTTTACGGGCTAAAACATCAACTTCTTCTACCTCAATCAGAATATGTTGGCCAAGGCTATAAATATCCGGTAGCTGCTTCATGTTTGCATCGTTCGTAAATTGTCTTTCTAATGGAATAAAACCTTCTACCGCATTGGACAAAATTTGTGCATACATACCTGAATCCAGGACGGACACAACAATTGCACTGTGGGAGCGCCCTATCTGCCTACTCATAAACTCACACTTTAAATAAGCCATCTCCTCTCGGGTTGCCTCCTCAGCCCTTCTCTCACAAGAGGAACATTGAACAGCTACTGATTCCGTGCTTAGACCGACTTCATCATATGACCTCGAATTTCTAAGCTTTTTCTTTATCAAGCGATGAACGATCAAGTCAGAATACCTGCGAATAGGAGAAGTAAAATGCGTGTAGTGGGACAGAGACAGTCCAAAATGGCTTTTTTCAGAACTTGAATAGCTCGCTAATTTTTGGGCTCGCATCACCATGGACTCTATCAAGAGCCTTTCTTTGCTCTTGCCCGCTAGTTCAAGAAGACGATTGCATACAGTTACTGAATCATCTAAGGCTGGAGAGGTGATGAATCCGATTCTTTTTGCTTCCTGCCTTAATTCCTCTATCTTCTCTGGCTCTGGCTCTGGATGGTGTCGGTAAAGCGTCTCGGATTCATTGAAGAATTTAGCTGCCGCAACGTTCGCAGCAATCATACACTCCTCTATTACTTTTTGAGAATCCTTCCTAGGCACTAGTTGAATCGAGGTGATCCGGCCTCCCTTATCAAAATCATATCTGATTTCAGGTCCGTCCAGACTCAAGCCTTTCCGTTCACTACGAGCATGAGCAAGAGCATCATAGACTTCCTTCAGATGGATAAGGTTCTCCAATACAATATTTGGAATATTAGCCGTATTAAGTCCGTCATCATATATAGACTGAACCTCATCATAGGTGAAACGTTTTT
>MDTD01153006.1_pt1 | contig 30338 bp, 27 predicted proteins | sample 811221 | NCBI WGS metagenome assembly MDTD01 (sample SAMN05326646, study PRJNA326480) | marine metagenome | isolation source: seawater | place: Pacific Ocean: South West | collected 2011 | reverse complement strand
CATTGAGAATATTTGTAATATTTTCAATTCATTAGATGTTCATCTTGTTGTGCATACTGGTGATATCACCCTGCCAAAGTCATTAGAAATTTTCCGCAATTTGAACTGCCCGTTAGTAGGGGTTTTTGGCAATAATGACGAAGGAGATAAAGAATCATTGACCGAAATGAGTAATAGATATGGATTTGATATAGAAGATGGCCCTAAAATTTTAAAACTGGCAGATAAAAAAATTTTCATAGTTCATGATCCTTTAGAAATCGAAGATAATTTTTTTAATGAGGCTGACATAATTCTTCATGGTCATACCCATAGATATAGAGATGAAGTAATAAGGAAAACTCATATTTTTAATCCAGGAGAATGTGCAGGGATATTAAAAGGTAAAAATAATATTGGAGTTGTAAATCTTCAGGATATCCAGATGCAAATTATTAATTTTTGATCTTTTTTTTGCTAATTAAAAAGTCTATCAATATTAAAAGAAACATTAAGGATAGCAAAGGTCTAATTAGTCTTTGAAGGCTTAATTGATTACTCTCAAACAAATCCATGAAAAAAATTGAAAAAATAGGAGCCATATTTTCAGAACCAGGAGAAATAAACCAAATGGTAATGAAAAAGCTTAAAATAAATGAAAATATTAATTTTTTAATATAAAAGTTTTTAAATAATTTTCTACAAAGATAAGCCAATAGTATGGAAGAAAAGAAATATGTAGACCAAGCTAAAATTATCATTTGAAATTTAATATAAACCTATTTCTAGAATCTTCATCTTTAATGATCCAAGAACATTCCTTGAAATCCCTCTTACGAATTACTTCTGCAAGCCTGTTCAAATGATTGACTTTAAATATGTTATTTGGTGGAAGATTCCTAATTTTTGCCTCTTCTTCTCTCCATAAAAAAATTTTTTCATCTAGAGCAGTTAATTTTTTATTTTTCTTTTTTAATCTTTTTAATCTTGAAACTGAAAAATCCTCTTCACCAAAATCTTTCTCCTTTGAGCATAAATTATCAAAATCTTCCATGAGCCCCATTTTTTTTAGTTTTATGGTTTGTGCCTTCATTATTCTAATTAAATATCTAACGTCATTTGCGGCATATTCAATTTGATTTTTATTCAGAGGTCTCTTACTCCAATCGGAATTTGTTTCATCTTTTGATATAGATATTAAAAAATATTTATTTACTAGATCTTTGTAACCAATTTGTGCAGAAAAGTTGTTATCTAATATGCTTTCAGCAATCTGAGTATCAAAAACATTACGAACTTGCACGCCTAGAGAAGTATTAAGAACAGATATATCACTTCTTAAAGAGTGAAAGATTTTTTTAATTTTATTTGATTCAAAAATTCTCTTTAACTCCAATAGATTATCATTCTTAAATAAATCAAAAATAAAAATCTTATTTTGATTAGAAATTTGAATTAAGCTCAAAGATGGAAGGTATGTATTTCTCCAAATAAATTCAGTATCTACTGCAATCAAATGATCTTTTTTTATTTCATTTATTGCCTCAGAAAAAAGTACGTCATTGTTAATATATATAATTTCTTTTTTATCAAAAAAAACTTTTAAGAAACTTATAAATTTTTTCATCTGAAAGAATTTATGATTTTTTTATAGTGTTTGCTTAATTCTTTATCTTTCAGTGCAAAAGATATAAAAGACTCAAAATAACCAAGTTTGTCTCCACAATCAAAGTATCTCGAATCTGCTAACAGTCCGCATAAATCAAAACCATTAAATATCATAGATTGAATAGCATGAGTGAGTTCTATTTCTTTAGAATTATTTTTTGGACTATCGGGGATAAATTTAAAAATGTCTGGAGTAAAAATGTATCTGCCTACTGCTGCTAAGTTAGAAGGAGCATCACTTACATTGGGTTTTTCTATAATATCTTCTATATCTATAACAGATTTTTTATTTTTTTCTCTGGGTTTGATAATTCCAAATTTATTTACCTCATTCTTAGAAACTTCACTCAAAAGCATGCAATTTAAACCCGTTTTTAGAAAGTATTTTCTTAATTTTGCTAAATTAGATTTTTTAAGCATTGATTCAGATCCGTCGACTACTCTATCTGGTAAAACTACAGCGAAGGGGTTTTTCCCAACCTCGGATTTTGCACACTTGATTGCGTGTCCAAGTCCTAGAGCTTTATTTTGATTGATGTATATCAAATCTATCTTTTTATTTGAAATATTTTCTATCTCTTTTAGCTGAGATTTTTTGATCCTTTTTGATAAAGTTTTTTCCAGCTTAGAACTTTTATCAAAATGCTTTCCAATGGCTTTTTTACTTGAGTGAGTTACAAATACTATTTTTTTAAAACCTGCTTCAAATATTTCTTCAACAACATATTGAATAACCGGTTTATCAACTATTGGTAGCATCTCTTTTGGAATTGATTTAGTGGCTGGCAGCATTCTTGTTCCTAAGCCAGCGACAGGCACTACTGCAATTTCGAGTCTGTTTTTATCCATCAAAGATAGTATTAATTTTTCTGAAAAATATCTCTTGTAAATATTTTTCCTAAAAATGGTTCTAATTCTCGATTATATCTGTTCGCCAAGATTAGAGACGCTGATGAAACAAACTCATCAAAATCCTGGATTATATTCAAACCCATAAACTTTCTATCATCTATCAAAGGCTCATAGATGATTATAGGTATATTTTGTTTTTTTATTTTTTTAATGATATCGATAACCGATGACTCTTTCATATTGTCAGATCCTTCTTTCATTTGAAGTCTATAGATTCCTAAGACCTTAGGATTTTTTTTTATCACGTATGAAGCAATAAAATCTTTTCTCTTAGCGTTTGAAATAACTAGAGAGTCTATTAGACGACTAGGAGTATTTGCAAACTGAGAGATAAGTTGTTTTGTATCCTTTGGAAGACAGTATCCGCCATATCCGAAAGAAGGATTATTATATTTTTTACCGATCCGTTTATCAGAGCAAACTCCGTCAATTATATGTTTTGAATCAATAGAGTTTGATAAACAAAAAGAATCTAATTCATTGAAGAAAGCTACTCTCATTGCTAGATAACTATTCGAAAATAATTTAATACTCTCTGCTTCAGATGGAGAAAGAGAGAAGACTTCTGGTTTATTTTTGGCTGATTCAAAAAATAGTGAAATTATAAATGATGAGAGTTCAGAATTTTCTGAGCCAACTATAATTCTGTCTGGATAGTAAGAATCTTTTAAAGCCGAACCCTCCCTTAAAAATTCAGGTGAAAAAATTATATTGTCTCTTTTAAACTTCTTGTTCATGGATTTGGTGAAATGAACAGGAACTGTTGATTTGATTAGAATAGGAACTTTTGGATCTAGTTTATTAAGTTTGTTAATGGTTGATTCTAAAATTTCTGTATCAAATTTATTTTCAGAGGATAAAAAATTTGTGGGTAAACATAAAATATATAAGTCGGTTTTTAAAATAGTTGATTCTATTTTTGTACTAAAATATAAATTATTACTATTCTTTTTTAAATACTTATCAATTTGAGCGTCCTGCAAATGACTATTTTTATTTAAAAGTTGATCGATAATATCTTGATTCTTATCAACGACAGAGACAATGTTTTTTGAAGAGAGAAGACATGCAATTGCAGTGCCTACGTAACCTGAACCAATTATGGTGATTCTTTTCATTTCAAATTATTACAGCTATTTTAATATTAGTAATCATTATAAATCCTCTTAAATTCTTGAAATAAATAATAATAAGATTAATTCATAATTGAATTCAATTTATGTATTTCCTCAAAATAGCTTCAAATTTGTTTAAATTCTCTTGGTAGGAAAATAAATATTTTATGTGGTCAAGAGCTTTTTCACCCATCAGTAACCTTTTATCAATATTTTTATGTAGGTCATAAATCGAATCTGCAAGCTCATTTGGATTTTTCTCGCTTATGATAATTCCGGTTAAATTGTTTATTAAATAGTCGCTGTTTTCTTTGTCTCTAAGAGATACTATGCTTGGTTTTCCATGAATACCCGCCTCAATTACAGGCCGGCCAACTGCATTTAAATGAGAAGGAAAACATAAAATATCTATTTTTTCATAGACTGTTTCTAAATCATCTGCAAATCCTTTTAATTTAAAATAATCCTCTAGAGAATCAGATTTTATTTTCTTTTTTAATTCTTTGCTGATATCGAATTGAAAGCCTAAAAACTGCATCAATTTTCCTTTCAAATCATTCATTTCTCGAAAATTATCACCGTAAACTTGAAATTCTATATTTTCGATTCTGTTTGTTTTTTTTAGAATATGAGCAGCCTCATAAAAATCAAAGATTCCTTTGTAAACAAGAAAATTTGATACAAGAGCGACTTTCGTAATCTGATTACCTGCAAATTGTTTTTTATCTTTTGATTCTTTATTTTTGTCAAAGCTATTCCTAATCACTTGAATAGGAGTATTTATTTTATAAACTTCAAGGCTGTTTAATACTGTCTTATCTATACATATTATGTCGTCTATAAATTTGTTAATAAGATGTGAAATAAGCCTAGATCTTAGATTCCTTTTATTATTTTGCACTGTTCTTACATGAAGAATGGTTGGACAAGAAAATACTAATTTTGCGAAAACGCCTATAAATATAAGACTAATTTCATTTAAATGTACTACTGAAAATTTTTTGTTTTTTAATTTTAAAATGGAAATAATTGAGGGGAAAAAGAAAAAGAATTCTCGAATTAGGACTAGCCATCTTCGCCCTTGATAAAAGCCAATTTCTGAATTATCGAATTGTGACACTCCAATAATTGGCATTAATTCAAAATCTTTTAAGATAGAATCTTTCGATACAGTTCCTTTTGGAAAAATTAAATGAATGTTAAATTTTTTGTTGAGTGATTTAAGGTAACTAAAGAGACTTTTTGATGCACCGCCTGAATGGCGATTATGATGTATGAATAAAATTGATCTTTTTTCTTTCAACTATATAGGCCCTTTTGAGGATGAAATAACCAAGATAGATACATTTCACAACATATCTTAACAAAACAAAGTATCTAAGATCTTATAAAAAAATACCGTATGTGAATTTATTCGTTTAGAATCCAAAAAATTTTAAAATATGTCATCTTCTTCAAAGTCTATAGTTTCTCGATTGATAAAGGATATTGGAATCTATGGAGCAACTGATTTTTTTACAAAATTAGTCGCTTTTTTTACCTTCCCAATTATTTCTAATGCTCTCAATCCAGCTGCATATGGATTTGTAGAGATAATAGCTACGATAACTTGGTTTTTGATGATTGTTTCTAATATAGGAATTAACAATTCTTTATCGAGATTTTATTGGGATGAAAATACAACAGAAGGAGATAGATTTAATCTTTTGAAAACCGGACTTGATATAATAATAGTCTCTACATCTTTATCATCTATTATTGGTTTACTTTTTTTACCTTTTTTCTATGAAATTTTCCCCAGAGATTTCCAAAATCTTACCTGGATAGCATACTTTTCCTCTATTTTATTGATGTTCTCTCAACAAATACTCTCTGTATTTTTTGATGTAATGAGACTTAGATTTAATCCGCTTCATTTTTTTATAACAACATTTATATCTAGAATCGTAGGTGCACTTTTGGGTGTTTATGTTGTCGCATATCTAAAATTAGGAGTAGATGGTCTTTTGACTATTCAAGCAATTGTAACAATTGCCACTATTCCTTTAGGTTACTTTTTTGTTAAAAAATATTTCATAGGAGGCTCATACGATAAATATTGGAGAAAAGAGATTATCTCTTATGGCTATCCATTTATTTTTACAATGGTAGCTTTTTGGATTTTTGGAAGTATAGATAGATGGATGCTTTTATTTTTCATAGATGCAGCAGAAGTTGGTATTTATTCCATAGCAGTAAAATTTTCTATGATCTTATTAATGGTTTCCACAGCTCTAGGAATGGCGTGGTCTCCGATTTCTATAAAGATCAAAACAGATAATCCAACAAGCTATAAAAAAGTTTATGCAGATATTCTTATAGTAATTCTATCGATAATTACAGGTATTGCGGGATTTTTAATGCTGTTTTTGGGTGAAGTAATTGGGATTCTATTGAATGAAGTTTATTACCCAAGTTTAATCCCTGGAATAATTCTTATATTTTCAATTGTGTTTCAAACAACTCAGCAATTTACCGGTATGGGTATAAGTATAGAGAAAAAAACCTATCTATTTGCTCGATTAACCTGGGTTTCCTGTTTTTTAAATGTTTTTTTAAACTACTTTCTTATAGAGAAATATGGAAGTACAGGAGCGGGGGTATCTACATTAATATCTTATATATTCCTTACAAGCTCATATTTAATTTACAGCCAAAAACTTCACTATATTCCCTATGCAAAATTTAATTTAAATTTAATTATATTGGGATTTATCTTAATGTTTATCTCATTAAAACTTAATGCTTTTGAATTGAATCTTGGATTAGTTTTAGTGAAAACATGCATTCTAATTTTGTATTTTATTCTTGTTTACTTTATCTTACGGAAATTAATTAATTCAGATTTAAAGGAATTTATCTAGCAATATGTCTATCTTTACAAAATTTATAGGTTCAATAATTGAAATTTTTTACATTCCTTTACTTTTTATAATCTGTTGGATATCTAGGTTTTTCAATAAAAAATACCAAATAGGTCTTGGACCTGAGCCACTTATAAATAACATCTATCACAAAAAAGCTCTCGAGAAATATGGTTATTCTGCTGAAACTTTTGTAAATGATGTTTTTTATATAACAAAAGATTTTGATCAAATTATTTCAATTAAAAACAGGTATTTAAAGAGAATTCTTCAACACATTTTGCATATTGATTTTTTATTTTTGATTTTCAGATATGAAGCAATTTATTTATATTTTAACGGAGGTCCGTTGCAGAGCTCTAAAATTTTATCTTTTTTAGAACCTTATTTACTTAAAACAGCCCATATTAAAGTAGTTGTGATGCCATATGGAGGAGATGTGCAAGATTTATCAAGGTCTAACAATTTACTTTACAAAGATGCGATGACTTTAGATTATCCAGAGCATAAATTAAGAAGAAAGAGGATTTCTATGAATATCGACAGATGGACAACTCATTCTGATCATATTATTTCAGGATGTGATTGGGTTGATTATATGCATCATTGGGATACTTTAATGTCTGCACATTTCTCAATTGATATTGACAGCATAAGAAATAAATATCTCAAAGAAAGAGAAAGAAATAAAACATTTAAGATTCTGCATGCTCCTAATCATAGGGATATAAAAGGGACTAATTACTTAATTGATGCAGTAAATAGATTGAAAGATGAAGGTTATGATATTGAGCTTAGACTTTTAGAAAGAAAATCAAACGATGAGGTGCTTAAAGAAATTAATAATGCTGACCTAATAGTTGATCAACTTATTATTGGCTGGTACGCAATGTTTGCAATAGAATCGATGGCGCTTGAAAAGCCAGTTATATGCTATCTAAGAGAAGATCTTTTAGATTTTTATTCACAAAAAAATATATTATCTCGTGAAGATATACCTCTTATAAATGCTACTCCGCAAAATATTTATTTTGTAATAAAGAAGGCTTATGAGTCTCCTGATATGCTTCAAAAAGCATCAAAAAAAGGTCCAGATTTTGTCAATGATATGCATTCAATAAAATCAGTGGGTATGGTCTTTTCTAATATAAATGAATCTATAGGACTTCATCCGAAATCATTTTGATATTGTTATTTCTAAGTGAATAACTTGCAGCTAAAAGCAAATATGTTGGGGGAAATAAAATAGAAAAACTTACTAAAATCAAAAGGAGAGCAAGAGTAAGAGAAATCAAACTAAAATTATTCAAAGAATAAGATTGGGTAAATAAAAAAACTAGAAACAATACAAATAAGAAGCCCAATTCGATTGTATATCTAGCAAAACTAGAAACAGTCTCAAATAGATAGGCATTTGCCCTGGCTGGTGAAATTCCATAATTCGTATATTTCGAGATTATGGAGTATTTTTCATCCAACATTATTGCAGTTTCTGAATAACTTCCTCCTCCTTTGCCTAGAGGGTATTCTTGTAAGCTTCTTAGACCAATTTCCAAAGAAAGGAGTCTCTCAGATATAGAACCATCAATTAAAAGAATTGATGGATTTGTTATTAAGAGCTTTAAAAGAAAGCCTCCTCTTGTATTTTCTGAAATAGAGGAATTTAAAAAAAGAAAGACTAAAATTGGGGAAACTATTGATATTAAAATTATGGACTTAAGTGATAACCTTGATATGGTGAAAATAGCAAATAAAATAGTTGTATAAATAACGCCTGTCCCAGATCCAGTTATTAATATGATTGCAAGGCAAAGAAAAAAGCTCCAGATTAAAAACTGCTTAGATACCTTTTCCTTTAGATAATAAAAATATGCAGTTAGGAATTGAACCATTGCAGTAATTGCAGTAAAGCTGCTTTCAGCAGCAAAACCAGAAGCTCCTCTGCCTCCAGCGGTCTGCTTTATCTCTCTCACAAAAAGTTCACCGATCACAATAAATGAATCGGGAAGAAAAAAATGCCAAACAACGCCAAAAAAATTGACAACAATAGCCAGCATTAATATTTTTTTTGAAAACTCCATTAAATAAAAAATAAGAGCAATGAAAGTTATAGAAGCAAAAACCAAACCTACTCTATGCCTTAATTCAAAAAGGTTATTTGTGTCAAACCCCGCGTAAATAAGAGAAAAAATTGCCAAGGCCAAAAAAGTCATTGTAAGCGTCGTTAAGCGAAAGTTTCTCTCCAAAGCAGCCCAAAAAAGAAGTATAAAAGCAAGAATTGCTGAGACAGGCTGAACATCTGAACCTATAGGTAAAGGTGAGACAAAGGGCATCAAAGAGAAAAAGAAAAAAGAGTTAATTAGAAATTTTCTCATCTGTTTGGTTGAAAAGGATTGCCTTTCCCAAAATATCTCGCATAAAAGATGTTTATATTCTTTAGAATGCTCCATAGGAACTTTGATGATGGATAGTTATCGTGCTCTACCCTCGCTCTTCTTAAATAATCTGAAAGTTTTTCCTTGGACCAATTCATTTTTTTTAAGAAATACTCTATGTCTTCATCAAGAGAAAATTGATCAGGATATGGAATCTTGCTCAAATCTTTTAAAGCCTCTTCTCTTGATAAAACATTATTTAAAATAAGAGTACTAAGGTGGAGTTTTCTTTTATCGATTCCAAACTTTTCGGGAAGAATGTAGCCTTGATAAAATCTTGTAAAAACTGATTCATAATGTTTGTATGGATAGGGTTTGTATCCAAAATCCTCAGATAGTATTTTCATTGCTTCAAATTTTTCATAATCCATATAATCTAAGATTGAAATCCACTTTATTTTGTAAAAAAATTCATAGAAAAAGTAACCCAAAATACCTATTGAAGGAAAAGAATTTAGTTTTTGCTTAGAAAATTTATTTGAAATTCCTATTATATTTTTCTTATCATATTTGAACCAATTCCAATTACTTGGCATGGTCATTCCTTCCGTAGCGGTGTTTGTTCCTCCTAAGATGTATTTAATTCCAAACTTTCTTGCAATCCTGTAATTTAGGGCCAGCATCGCATTATCGTATAGGAGCTCAACATCAACTACGTCTGCATCAAAGAAAGACTGCATCAGGTTTCTGTATTCTTCCCAATCAATTACATGTGTGTATAAATCTACCCCTGAGGATTTAATCAAATTAGCAATATTGTTCTGAGCCAATTCAGAATTCCATCCATTGTCCATGTGCACTGCTAAGACTCTTAGATTCAAGTCTATTGCTTTTTTTAAGACCCAAGAACTATCTACTCCTCCAGATACTCCCACAATACAATCATATCTTTTATTTTTTCCAGATTGTTTTATTAGATTAATAATTTCGTCTAATTTATTAGCATTTGAATCCTGAGAATTTTTTTTTAGTCTCTTATTTAAATACTCCTCACAAAAATTACAATATCCGTTTTTATCGAAAAAGATTTCTATATTTTGATTGTCTAGAACGCATCTTTGGCAAATTACTTTATTCATTTTTTGACTAGATTCTTCAAGGTTTTTTTATCAGGATAAGTAATAAGAACTGCCTTATGAGGTCCATAAAATACAAAAAAAGATCCCACTCCAACACCTTGAGCTCCTGCTTGAAAAGACTGTTGAATATCATTTATTGATCCTACACCTCCTAAAGATATAAGAGGAATATCAATTTGATTCGAAATGTATTTAATAAGATTCAAATCTTGACCAAGAAAAGTTCCATCTAGATCAACACTATTTAATAATATCTCACCCACTCCTGCCTGTTTAGCAATTTTTATTGAATCATCTATATTAAAATTTAAAAAGCCCATTTTATTGGCGTGTGAGTAAATTCTTTGTTGTCCTAGGAAGTTTTTCTTTACGTCCATTGAAAAAATAATACTTGATGACCCAAAGTTTTTTACAAGATCTTGCAGGAATTCAATATTATTGAGAGCAGAAGTTTGAATTGAAATTTTTTCTACTCCTAGAGAAAAAATTTTTTCTGCTTTATGCATATTATCTATCCCTCCTCCGTAAGTAAGGGGCATAAAACATTCAGAAGCAAATTTTTTTAACAAATCATAATTTGGTTCTCTATTTTTTTTTGATGCATCAATATCAAGAAGCATGATTTCATCAACTTCTTTCTCATTAAATATTCTGACTGCATTGATGGGATCTCCTACATATTTAGGTTTTTTAAACTTATAAGTTTTATAAAGTCCATTTCCCTTCATTAAAAGGGCAGGAATAACTCTATTAGTAATCACAACTTGAAAGAAATTGGCGTAAAAGTCTCATTCCATAATTATGAGATTTTTCTGGATGAAATTGGAAACCTGTTATGTTTTCTAGTTTGATGATGCTGGCGAAATTTTCTTTTTCGTATGTTGACTCACCAGCAATATAGGAACTATCTTGATGAGAATATTTGTAGGAATGAACAAAATAAAATCTTGGATCATCCTGAGAATTCTCCCAAAAATAATTTTTATATTTTTTAAACTCTACATAGTTCCAGCCCATGTGAGGAACTTTTGTTTTTTGATTCTTTTTGCCTAATTTTTCGAAATAACCAGGAATGAGTTCTAAGCCTGAATGATTCCCCTCTTCGCTTCCACTTGTTAAAAGTTGCATTCCTAGACAGATTCCTAATATTTGATGTTTTTTGTTATTTGAAATATTTTTTAAATATGAAGACCAACCTAGATCATTTAATCTCTTGATGCCATTATCAAAGGCACCGACGCCTGGAAGAATTGTCAGGTTGTAATTGTTATCATTAGGCTTTCTTACAATATCTGATTTAAATCTGATCTTTCTTAGCATGTTTTGAACGCTTAATATATTCCCTATTCCTGAATCAATAATTTGGATTTTCACTTATCTAAATTTAAATTTTTAACCTGTTCTTCAAAGCAGAGGATCTTCGAAGCTGCATTGCTGTTCTCTTTAAAGGTTTGAAGCTGGAGCGTTGAAATTGAGTTTAGTTTTTCAGATGCATTTTCAATTGAAAATTCTTGAGAATAAAAACCACAATTATATTTATCAATTAGATTTTTCATTTCAATTGAAGGCCCAGTAAATACAGCCAGTCTTGCTTGAATGAATTCAAAAAATTTATTGGGAAGGCAATATTCTAGATTTTTTGTAGTTGGCTCTACATAAAAAAACCCAATATCATAACTATTCAATGTTGATATAATCTGGCTGAAATCAATTGCTAGCCTAATTTTAATCCTGTCCGTCTCAAACATTTTCAAAAATTGAATATATTTTTTATCTCCTGTAAGAAAAAGGTCAAATTTAAACTTTGAGTCAGCCTTATCAACTATCTTCATCATTTTTTCTATTTGTCTATTCTGATTTGCCACCCCATGATGAACTATTCTTATCTCACTCTGATTTATTTTCTGTACATTTAAATCCTTTTTAAAAGGTAAGCTCATCATAAGATCTGGCGACCTATCAAATTCTTTTTTGTACTCCTTTCTGAGATTTTCAGAAACTGTAAAAAACTTATCAACTTTGTGAATATTTTTTTTTAAAATTCTTCTTCTTTCATTAGTCTCTAGAAATTTAAATGAAAAGCTATCTTGAAATTGTTCGGGATAGTATTCTCTTGCATCGAAGAAAACTTTTCCTTTTTTTGATTTCTTTTTGAGTGAAAGAGCAAAATCAAGAAGATAGATATCGTGACAAAAAATAATATCAAATTCTTGGCTTTTCATTTTCTCTGACAATCCTATATAACCAAATAAGATTGAATTTAAAAAATCTTTAATAAAATTGAATGAAGCAATTTTTCTTAAAATTTTTAGGAAATTTCTAAGAAAAAAATTAGGAAATGAAGAAGAATTTCTTAATTCCTTGAAAGTCAGATCAATGAAAGAATCATTACTGCTATTGTCTGAACAAACAAATACTTGGAAATTTTTGGACTTATAAAATTCCAACATCCGATTTGGTCTGGGATCATTATCTGTATTACCCAAGTTACAAATAAGTATATTTCTATAGTGAGGCATGAATTAGTCTTTATAAGTGTGTAATATACATTAGCCAGAGCATCATTATGAGTGAACAACCGAGAGAAATTGAGTTTTTTGAGCTATTAGAGACTTTATGGGACAAAAAATTTATCATTCTCTCTCTTTCACTTGTTTTTAGTGTATTTTCATATCTTTTTTCATTTACCTACCCAGTAATTTACACCTCAGATGCAAAATTAAATATCGTAGATGATTCAATCAATAAACAATTAGAGGCGTCTGGTCTTGGAATCTTTAATTATTTTCAGCCTGCTTCTGGGCAAAGATCATATGTAACTGAGTATATTTTTTCCAGAGATTTTTATAAGCAGCTTGCTGAGAAAAGTAGCCTTGATGTTCTACTGCTGGAATTAATGGACATTGATGATCTCAACGAAGATCAAATTAGAGGTGCCCTCTTTAATGAAGGTTTAAAGGAAAAATATAAGAAAATTTTGGATGAAGTAAATTACTTATCAACTCATTCAATTTTTATATCATTGATGGAGTTTGATCCGTCAAAAGGCTTTTTAGAATTTAGAGTTTCTAATAAAAATCCTATCCTGACAAAAATATTCATCGAGTTCATAGTTGAAGAGGCAAATTCTTTTTTTAAAAATAAAGATGATCAGGAGTCAAAGAATGCAATAAATTTTATAATCGAAGAGCTTGAAAAGACAAAGATTTCCGGTCTACAGATAAAATTAAATGACATTATGGGTGCAAAATTACAAACTCTTGTTCTTGCAAATATCAGAGAGAACTATGCAATAGAATTCATTGATAGACCATTTGTTCCATTGAGTCCTAGCTCTCCGTACAGACAATTATTTTTTGTTTCTGGTTTTGTAATTTCTTTTTTCGCGCTCATATTTTTTTTCCTAATAAGACAATTTATATTCTTGAATAAATCTCAATAATATTAATAAAACATTCATGTGTGGAGTTTTAGGGGCAGTATCAAATAAAATAGATAAATCCTTATTTGATAAATCACTTGAAAGCTTGTCTCACAGAGGTCCTGATGACAGAAATTCAAAAATAATAAATTTTTTAGGAACTAATTTCTTTCTCGGACATACAAGATTATCGATAATAGATTTATCACAAAACGGATCTCAACCAATGAGTTCAGATGAAGATGATTTTGAAATTATTTTCAATGGTGAAATATATAATTATGAAGAATTAAGACTTAGGCTTGAACAAAATGGTCACACATTCAACAGCAATTCTGACACCGAGGTTCTTTTAAAATCATGGAAAGAATGGGGGCAAGAAAGCTTAAATAAGTTTGTTGGAATGTTCGCTTTTTGTATATTCGATAAAAAGAGGCAGATGTTTTTTTTAGCTCGAGATCAATTTGGAATTAAACCTCTTTACTATCTTTCTAATAAAAACGGATTTTTCTTTGCTTCAGAGATTAAAAGTCTTAAATTTTTTGATGATTTACAACCCAATGATCGTGCATGTAAAGAATTCTTGATAAACGGATCTCATGATGCCTCAAAAGAAACTTTTTTTAAAAATATTTATAAAGTCCAACCTGGAGAAGTTCTTAAATACAACCTTTTTGACAATACATTTAGTTCAGATTTTTGGGTGAAGATAAGCGAAAAAAATAAAAAATTTGATTCTTTTGAGAGCGCAAAAAAAAAATGTTCAAGAAGAATTCATGAAAAATATGAAACTTCATCTCAGAAGTGACGTGGATGTATCTTCTTCACTATCTGGTGGTATAGATTCTTCATCAATAGTTTCTATGATGAAATATATTAATAAGGATAAGAATTTTAATACTTTTAGTTATATCTCAGCAGGAGATAAAAGTGAAGAAAAATGGATTGATTTAGTCAATGAAAATACTAACGCCATCAGTAATAAGATTTTTGTTTCGGAGCAAAATATAGTTGAAGAAATTGAGAAAATTATTGAGATACAGGAAGAACCTTTCGGTTCTACGAGTATATATGCTCAGTATAAAGTATTTGAGGAAGCTTCTAAAAATAATGTAAAAGTACTTCTTGATGGCCAAGGCGCCGATGAATGTCTTTGTGGTTATGAAGGTTATCCTGAATACTATTTTGAAGATTTAATCTTCAGATTTAAATTCATCAAAGCTTTAAAATTCTTAAAATTTTGGAGAAAGAAATTCGATAAAAAATTAATAGATCAAATAAGGGTAGTTTTAGTCTCTATTTTACATATTTTAAAAATCAAGGATTTATTAAAATCCTTATTTTTTAAAAATCCTGATTGGATTATTGGAAATAAGGTATTTCTTAATTTAGCAAGAAAAAATAATTCCTTTTCCTATATCGGTAAATCTTCTCTTTCATCAAAATTATACGATGAATTATTCCAAGAAAGGCTTCAAAGACTCTTAAGGTATCAAGATAAAAATTCAATGCATTTTTCAATTGAAAGTAGAGTTCCTTTTTTAACTCAAGAATTCGTAGAATTATTAATTAATCTTCCTAATGAATATCTTATGAATACTGAAGCGACAACGAAATATATATTTAGAGAATCTATGAAAGGAATTGTTCATGAAGATATTATGGAAAGAAAAGATAAAATTGGTTTTGAAACACCAGAAACTAAATGGATGCCAGAACTATGGCAGAAAGTTAAAAAGGAATACCTTTCTGAAGTAAATGCTCCATGGTTAGACAAAGAAAAACTCGTCAAATCTGTTGAGGACTCTCTAAATAAAGCTGAGATAAACCCTCAAATATGGTGGATCATAAATTTTTTTATATGGTCAAAACTTAATAAATTTTACATCTAAGAATTTTCACCTTGCTTAAGAGAAAAGGTCATCGCCAATTTTCTTGGCAATTATTTCTGGATTGTGCCATTTTTCTACAAAATTTCTAGATTGAATAGCAATTTTATTTAAATTGACTCTGTTCATTTGAACTACTTGTTTAATTGTTTGATAAATATTATTTGGTGAAGACTTTATGATGGGTAAATCTTCTTTCATTTTAGTAGGGATAAATCTAAGATCAGATTCTCTAATGTAAGAAATTACAGGTTTCCCAAGAGACATTAGCTCAACAGCTATTCCTCCGTACCATCCTGCAAACAGCTGATCAATCAATACATCTAGGTTTTCATAAGCTTTCATAGCTTCGTCATGGCTCATATTCTCTATTAAAATGAATTCAAATGAACTGCCCTCCTTTTTAAGCTTCTCAAACGCATTAATAATGAGGTCTGTGCCTTTAACTCCTCTATGGCTTGGAGCATGGCCAAATCTAATTGGTCTATCTAAAGAATCAATATATTTTGGCTCTATAGAATTTAAATCTTGTCCCATATAAGGAAGAAACTCCGCATTCTTAGGAAGCACATGCAAAAGATCAGGATTTAAAGAATATATTTTTGTTGAAATTTTTCCATAAAGATCAATTTGTTTTCTCTTCATTTGATCAGTTGCTTGGGAGTAATAAGTTTCCTCAACATTATCAGCTATGTTTATAGAGAAATTTTTTTTACAGAAATCCCCTTGCCTAGCGTCATCACCTTGGTACTGAATGAAAATTTTTCGACTAAGAATCTTAAGTAAAAGTAATTCAACTTTCGACATCAAATTTATATAAAGACAATAGAGAAAAACTAATGGTTTTTTCCATGCTGAATATCTTCCATAATCTAGAGTGAAATAAGGGGGATAAAGTCCGGCACCGTAATTAAAAAAAACAGCATCGTTATGAAAGATATATTTTAATGCTAAAAGTTTTTTTATTTCTTTAAGAAAAATTCCATCTTTTTTATCAATGATTATTTTATCTGCCGGATAATTAAAATAGAAATCTTCGTAAACCCAAATAGTGCTTTCAATGTTTATTTTATTTAAGAATTTACTAATTAAGTAAGGATTGCCACCAACATTCTTTGGCACATGGATTACTTTCATGAAGTTTTAAAAAAATTTAAAGTATCAAAAATCTTTATCTCTGGGGAGTGAAGTTCTTTTTTCATTTTAGTTATATCTGAAATAAGATCTAATGCTGGACCAGGAATTTTTTGAAAATTAGGCTCGGTTTTTAAATATGACGAAATCCCTTCAGCAATTTCTTTGATACTCAATATTTCTGGACCTCCAATATTATATATTTCACTTTTCTTAATTTGCATTGATTTATATACAGAAAGAGCTGCATCATCAACGTAAATTGGGTTAATTCTTATCCCATTCCTTCCCTGTAAAAAAATTGGATTTCCATTCGCAATATTATCAATCATTCGAGGCACAAGCATTGAACGATTTTGTCTTGGGCCATAAATGAAGAAGGGTCTCAAGATGATCGTCGTAAAATGAGAGGAATAACTTTCAATAAGAGTTTCGCTGCTGGCTTTGCTACCTAAATAATACCCAAGTTCTCCGGGTGTAATTATTGATTCTTTTTCTGAGAATGGCCTTTTGCTATTTCCATATACACCTCCAGAAGAAGTATAAATAAATTTTTTTACCTCTGATTTATAACAAAAATCTAGAAGTCTTGCCGTGCTTTCGATATTTACTTTAAATACGTCACTTGCCTTATCAGGAAAATTTCTAAACTGATTCGATTGGGCAAGATGAATAATTATATCTATCTTACTTGGTAAATCTTTAAAGCCCCACCTTCTAGAAAAGTCTAATTTTATATACTTAACTTTTTTTATTTTTTCATAGTTATCGTCTCTAGCTATCCCATATACGTTATGGTTTTTTTTCACTAACAAACTAGCCAATGAACTTCCTAATAGTCCATTTACTCCTGTTAATAGAATATTCATTAAATTATTAATTAAAGTGATGATTTAAGTAATTTTGATCTTTGAGAATACCCTCTATAAGTAATAGGATATCTGAGGAAACAGCTTCATAGCTATGAAATTTTTCAACATAGATTTTTCCCTTTTTCCCAATTTCTTTTCTCAAATCTTCATTTTTGACTAGCTCTTCTAATTTATTTTCTAATGACTCTGGATTAGCGGAATAAATTGGACACTCCTTTAAAAATGAAAATCTTTTAAAGAATGTTACTGTATCTGATTTTTCAAGATTAGAAATAACAGGGATACCTGCTGCCATCCCCTCAATGGCACTCATAGCATAACCATTAAAAATGAGTTGGTCGATTAGAATATCAGCTTTTTCCTTTAAAATTTTTATAAGGTCTTCATGTTCCATGCCTTCTACCAGTATGAAGTTAATTTTATATCCTTTATTTTTGAGGCTATTTACAGCTTTCTCTATAAATTTAGTTCCTTTAAAGCCCCTGTGGTTGGGGGCATGAACGATAGTGATTATTTCATTGTCATTAGATTTTTTTGCAGAGAATTTTTTTAGGTCTGTTGTCAAAAAACTTGGTCTTACAAAATCCCATCTTGGAACAAAATTATCTTGAAAAGTTGCAGGATAAGAATCTAAATATTTAAAAAAGAATGATTTATTACTCTTTATTTTTTTTTGATCTTTTAAATGATGCCCCTGTGAAGACAATAAAACATGCTGAAGGCTTTTGTCATTTAGAAATGAATACTCATAAGAATCTGAACCAAAAGGATGAACAATTATTTTTCTCTTACATATTTTCATCCAAAGTATCTCGTATTTTCCCAAAAGCGATCTGTTGAGTGGCCCGCCGTTAAAAGAAATCCAAAAAAAGTTATATTTGTAATAGATAAAAATGGAGTTAATGACGGAAGATAATACTAATAATCTTTTATTATAAGTTTTAGGCAGTTTAAAAAAAAAGTTTTCAATGTTGAAATCATAATTTTCAGTTTTAGCTATAAAAGAATCGCTATCAAAATGAACAACTGAATCAGCTCTATAGACTTTATTTTTTAAAGAATTTGCCCAATGAATATGGTTAAAAATTGGATCAACTCCAAAAAGAATTTTTATTTTTTTTGACTGATGCTGAATGGCCAAAGGTATTGTAGCTATGAAAAATAACATTAAAAATATTAATTCAACAAAGTAAGAAAATTTAAATAACTCCAGAAATAAGAAAAATCTTTTAATTAACAGCTTTATTATTTTGAAAAAAATGCTCATATTTAATTTAGCCTTTCTCTTATTGATTTAATAATTAGAGAAGGACAAACTATTTCGTTATCAAATTCAACTTTAAAAATTCTAATTTTTCCTTTTCCACAAGCTACTTCTACAAAATCTTTTTGAATTTGAGTTACTTGACCGGGGATTGCCATAAATATTTCATCATCGACAATCCTTACAGCATCCCAAATAATCATTTTTAAATCTTTAAATTTACAGAAGGCTCCTTCATAAGGTTTATTTGAAGCATTGATTAGTCTAATTATGTTTTGCGAATTCTCTCTCCAATCTATTTTCCCATCTTCTGGAATTCGGGGATAGCATCTTAAAATATCCTCAGGATTTGTTGATTGTTTCTCTAAAAAATACTTTTTATCGCTTTGCAGCTTATTTAGTGATGATAGAAAAAGTTTAGGAATACGTTCATTCATCCAGTCTAGTACATGACCAATTTTTGTATTCTCTGATATGTCAATAAAATCTCTTTCAATTATATCTCCGCTATCAAGCTCATCGCCTCTCATTTTATGTATACAAATACCGATTCTTTTTTCACCATTTAATATTGCCCAAGCTTGGCATGCATTCCCTCTGTATCTGGGTAAATCTCCTCCATGAGCATTCAATATTCCATGAGGAAAAATATCTATTATTTCTTGAGGTATTATTCCGGGGTAATTAATGCTTATTGCAATATCAGGCGAAGATTTTTTGAAAAAATTTTTATAGTTTTTTATGCTTCCGCTGCTTTCAAATGGTACATCTAATTCGATACTAAGATTCTTAAAATCATCTCTCGATTTCAAGTATTCCGGGCTTTCTTTAGCAGTTAATATGCAGACTACTTCATAATTATTCTCTACAAGATCAAGAGCACTTTGATATAAAGCCTCAGTTCTCCCAATAATTGCAACTTTCATGGCTTTAATTTCAATAAATCCTCGAGCCTATTTCTAGTACCATAACCTTCAAATCGATATTTAATTAACTCTGCTGGATCCCTATGTAAATTTCTCGAGGAATTATAAGTCTTATTTGAATTTGTATTGAGAAAAATATGAATAGGATGAAAATCGAAAACAGCTAGCTTTGACCTTAAAACGATATCCTCAAAATCTGAAGATTGCTTACTAACCCAAGAATGTTCATCTGCCCAACAATATGGAGCAACTACTAAGCCATTATTGGCAATCCATGGATGAAATTTTATACCCGTCCTTTCAGGAATGTTGTCATTGCTAACATGAGTTAAACCATTTTTTTTAAAGCTGTCCGATATTTGACCGCTTTGTGTGACAGAGTGACTTCTCACAGATCTAGCATTTGGCACTATTTCTAATGAATTTCTTACTATCTCATCTATATTCGAGCCATTTTTAAAATTTCCATCTAATAGAAAATTAAAATTGGGATGAATACCTAGCTCAAAAAGATCATTTGAAAGTATTCTATTCTTCAAAGGAGTCTCATGCGTTAAAAAAAATGTTGCTTGAACTTCAGCTTCTTCAATGACTTTTAAAGTATCCTCGAGGACAATATCATGAGCCCAATCTATATCAAAAGTGAGAAAAATTTTGTTTTCATAAGTAGATGGATTATCGGCTTCAATATCTGATAACTTTGAAAAACTGAAAGAATTCATAATTTTCCTTTATTCAAACGTTTGGTTTATAACCTTCAAATTTTATTTCTTCTTCCATCATATTGTTTGAAATTAAGAACTTAAAAACTTGATCTATGATTTTCTGGTTGCCACACAAATAGAAAATATCTTGCCCTGATTTAAGCTCTTTTGTTTTCAATAAATCGATTATAGAACAACATGCTTCCCATTCGTTTAAATCATCATAAATTTCCTCGCTATAACAATTTATGAAATCTATAGTTTCATCTTTTTGACTAGCTTCAATAAATTCTTGAAAAAGAATTCTATGCTCTCTAGACCTAACCACCGATATGATCTCTGTTTTAGTAATTTCTAATTCATCATCAATCAATTGAAATAGCATTGATCTATGTGGAGCAATTCCAGAGCCTGTAGAAATTAAGAACAATCTTTTACTTTTAAAGTTATGCAGAATCAATTCACCATAAGGCCCTTTTGCTTCAATTGAGGATCCGGGCTCAAGATCAAACAAGAATTTAGAAATTTTGCTATCAGTAACACTTGTGATTATTAATTCAATTTTTGAGGGTACTTTTTTATTAGATGCGATTGAAAAGCTTCTTTCGTAAATTTGATTTTCTAACTTGATCAATAGATTTAAATACTGCCCCGGAATGAAATCAAAATTATGATTTGATAAATCAAAACTAATTTTTTTAACTCCTGTAGAAATAAGTTCTGATGAAGCTAAAGTTAAAATAAAAGTATTATTATCAGCTATCATAAAGAGTTGAAAATAAAGATTTAGATCAAAAATTCCAAGAAATTATACGTTCAAAAAGATCTTCAACAACTTCATTTTGAAAGAATTTAGCTTCGGAGGAACCTATGCCTCCTAGAATAATATTGTCAGGTAAGTCTTTGGATAATTCTTGACCAATTTTACATAAATTTTGCATGTTGTTGACTGTAGGTGAGGGATAACCAGTAGGTAGTTTCACATAATCTACGAAATTTATGGCTTCACTAGTTATAAACTCTAAATCTCTGAGCTGATTTAAAATAACAGAATCGTAATTATCTGAATTATTTGCTGCATTTCCAAGTAATTCAATGGAAATTCTTCTGTCATTATTATTAGATGAAAATCCCCTATAGTTAGTTATTCTGTACCAATCAGTACTTTGATCAAAACCATAAAAGTAACATAGATCGCTGTTCGTAATATTTTGAAGTTCAATATTTATGATAGAGTGAGGCAACGGCTTATCAAGTGGAAAATTTTCGATATTAAAGTCTAAAAGGAAGCTTGCTCCAATGACTCCAGTTGCAATTACAATTTTTGATGCATTGAAATTTTTTGAGTCTCCAAATTTATCTGTAAATGCCAAAGATAAACTTTCTTTATCAAGTATCTTAATTTCAGAATTTTTTTGAATGTTAATACCTTCTTCGATTAATTTTTTTTCTAAGCCATCCACTAAACTTTTACTTCCATTTTTCTTTGAATAGAAACTTCGTCTTCCATGATGAAGGTCAGAAGATAAAAGTCTTTGATCTGGTATTCCTGCAATAGCTTTGTAAATTGGACTTTCAATCTTGTCTTTCCATATTTCAAAATCATCAAGCACCACCCTTACAAAGCCCGTGAGTTCTAAAGCAAATGCCGATAGATCATCTCTTTTGTGCTCAAACATGTTTTCCATTATTGGCGCAATAAATTCATTGCTAAATTTCTTACCAAACCTTTTTGAAGACACATCCATTAACGGTGAAAGTCTATCTATTACAGGAACCTCTGTGAGCTCAGAGATATGGTGATCAATTTCTTTTCGAAATGTATTATCAGTAAAATTTCTTAAATCAGGAAAATGTGAATTTTGCTGAAATTTGTTGAAAAATACTCCTCCAGCATAATCTCCAGAGTTAATGTCATAAAATATTAAATCTTCTTTTGGAATCGAACCTATTAAGAGTTCATCTAACTCTTTTTTTCCTGTCTCCTGAAATATATGTGTTCCTAAATCAAAGTAAAGATCATTTTTTTCATAAGTTGTGCCGTTAAGAAGTCCTCCTAAAGAACCACTTTTTTCAACCAACATTACATCTTCTTTTGGAAATTTTTTCTTTAAAGACAAGGCAGCAACCATTCCTACAATTCCGCCTCCAATAACTACATTAGTCATTATCTTTATGCAAAGTAATTTTCTGGACGCTTTATTTTATCTTCCTTCCATGCCACTAAGGTGAATTCATAAGGTAAAACGTCATGCCTAATTTGAAACCTTTTAGACAAGTTTTTAGAACAAAAACTTGATATTTCATCTATAGAGAAATGTTGAGCTCCCTCTTGCTCAAAATCTACGAACTTACTTAAAAAATCACAAACAAAAACTTCGTTTGTTATCTCGAACAAATGCTTTATCTTCTCAAAAGCGTAACTCTTGGAAGCAGAATCGTCCTCATAACTTTTTAAATTAAAAACTCCTGATGAAAATACAATATCATAGGTTTGTTTAAAATCTTCTGTCTCAGTAATCTCTGAAAATTTAGCATTTGGATATTTGAGTTTATTTGCCTTTATAAAATCAGGAATTATATCCACTCCATGATAATTAATCTCTCTGCTTTTAGACTCTATAAAAGGAAGTAAATATCCAAGCCCACATCCATAGTCAAGGATGCTTTTACCATTTTTGAGAAATGGCGTAAGAGCTTCAAAACGAATTTCATTTTTGCCTTTAGGAGTCAATAGAGATGAAGGAGAATCCCCATGTTTTGTATATGCATCTTCATACATCTTCTTTATTTTTTTAAAGCTATCTTCCATATCAATACTTAAACAAATAAAAGTAAGGAAACTTCTCCTTGAATGCTTCCAGATTCTCACTAGATATATCATCTTTCTTTTTATTAAAATATCTGTAAATCATATCCTCAGCACCCCACCTATTTTTGAAGCGATAAACTCCTTCTTGATTTCTCCATGTTCCACCCCAATTCCATAGTTTAAAACCTTGCATGGAAAAATTTTCCATTAAATTATAAATTAATGCCGACAAAGCTTGTGAATCCCTAAATTCCTCTTCAACTACAGGAGTAAAATATTCAATAGTATTCTCATACTTTATGATCACAACACCAGCAATAAGATCTTCTCCTAGAGCACCTGTCCAAAGCTCAACATTCTCTCCAAAATTATTTCTCAAGCTCTCAAAGATTTTTTTTGACTTAGGTTTTCCTCCAAGCTTGATAATAGATTTTTCATGAACCTCTTGCATCCAAGCCCAAGAGTCATTATCAATTTTATTATCAATTAAAAGTTGAATTTTTTGACCTTTTCTTATCGCATTTCTGGTTTTTTGATGAAAATCTTCCATTTTTTTTGGTAAATATGTGAGTTGGCCTATTCTATCGTCTTCAACAATAAAACCATTTTCTGTGAAGGTTTCATCGTCAAGAGGAAAGAATGGATTCTCTATAACTGTAGTAAAAGTAGGATCTAACTCTGAAATGTCTTTAAAAAAATTTTCAACTAAATTTTTTCTTACCTCTTTTTTTAAACTAATTGGACCTCCATGACTTCCATAAAAAGGTAAAGAGTTAATACAAGTACCTAAATCATCATCTTTAAAGATTGCATATGGAAATATTCCTTGTAGCTCATCTTCTTGACTATAATTTTTCAAGATTTTTATCTCTATTGAGCTATGTAGAGAAGAAAGAAAATTAGTGTACTCAGATGAATAGTGCATTAGAAAATTATCACATCTCTTTAAAAAATCATTCTGATCTGTAATCATTTTTATAAGTACTGTTTCATCCAAGATTCAACATTTAAAAGAGACCATATCAATAATCTCCTATTATTCTTTCCATCAAGATGCTCATTTATTAGTTTATTTACAGATTTATAATCTAGGTATTCGTAGATTCTTGCATCTTTATTAATCAAAGATGATTTAACAAAATCTATACTTTCACCTTTAAACCAGCTCGCATCGGGTGAAGAAAATCCCTGTTTTTCAGCATTAACAATCTCGTGAGGAATATATTTTGACATCATATCTCTTAATATTTGTTTGCCGTCATTTGTTTTTTCAAAAAATCTTTTCTTCTTAGATCCTGGATCATTTTCATTAATCCTAATTACCTCTTTCAAGTTATTAAGTTTCAAACTCACAGGGCATTTCATTGCAAAATCAACTAAATCGTTGTCCATAAATGGGACTCTTGTTTCTAATCCATGAGCCATAGAAAGCTTATCTTCAACTACAAATAATCCATGCAAGAAAGTTTTCGCCTCAAAATAAAGAGAATGATTTATGTAATCTTCAGCTTTTTCTAGTTTATTTTCATGAGTAGCAAAAACATCTCTAAAAATGTCTCTAGTCCATACCCCAGAAACCTCATTGCGAATAGGTTTAAAAATTTCTTTTAATTGTGAGTTGCTAACTAATCTTTGCCAATATAAGTAATACTTATCTATATAATCCTCGAAGTCTAGGTTGTCTGCAGCTCTGTAGTATCTCCAAGGATAACCTCCAAATAATTCATCACCGCCTGCTCCTGATAAAACAACCTTTACGAACTTGCTTGCTAATTGAGATGCATAGAAATTTGGATAACTTTGACCTACTCTTGGTTCTTCTAGGTGCCAAGAGAGCTTTGATAGAGATCTCTCCATATCTCCAGCTTTTAATACCATTTCATAATGTTCCGACTTAAATTTTGCCGACATTGCCTCTGCCTTAGATCTCTCATCAAAAGCCAATTCAATTCCAGAAGCAGAACTAAGGTCAAAGCCACAAGTAAAAGTTTTTAAATTTGAAAAGATATCACTTGCTATAGCTGTAATGGATCCTGAATCCATTCCCCCGCTTAAATAGGACCCTAACTCAACATCTGAAACAAGCTGTCTTTCAACAGATTGCTTAAAAAGCCTATCAAGTTCTTCGACATACTCCTGTTTTGTAGTTTTAGACTCCTCATTATAAAAATGGTAATCCCAATATTGAACTTTCTCATATTTAGAACTTGAAGTTGAAATATCAATGTAATGTCCAGACTTGAGCAAATTAATATCTTCAAAAAGAGTTTGTTCAGTAAATATATTCTGAAAAGTAAAATATTCTAATAAGGCTTTTTTATTTATTTTAGGAATGAAGTTTGGATGAGTAATTATAGCTTTTTGTTCAGAAGCAAAAGATAATCTATTACCTTGAAAAGAATAGTAGAGAGGTTTAACTCCAAATCGATCTCTTGCGATAATCATTCTTTCTCTTTTTTTATCAAAAAAAGAGAAAGCGAACATCCCGTTAAACTTTAAAATCGCATCTGTTCCCCAGCAAATTAATGCATTTAAAACTACTTCTGTATCAGTATTACTATTAAAGTTGTATCCTTTAGCTTCTAACTCTTTTTTTATTTCCAGATAGTTATAGATTTCACCATTGTAAGAAATTACATAGTTACCATCTAAGCTAAGCATTGGTTGACTTCCAAGTTCGCTTAGATCAATAATTGAAAGCCTTCGATGTCCTAAGCCAACATTGCCAAAAACCCATTGTCCTTCCCCATCAGGACCTCTGTGCTCCATTTCATCAGTCGCTCTTTTAATTAAATCAAAGGGGACTTTTGATCCATCAAAATTAACATACCCAACAATTCCACACATTTTTAATACTAATATGACTAATTATTTATCTAATAATACTTTTATTACATATTCCTGCTCATCAGCTTTGAGTCCATGAAATAAAGGTAATGAAATTGAGCACTCATTAGCGAACCAAGAATTTGGATAATCATTTGGTGAAATATTATATTTGTTTGAATAATACTTAAGCATGTGGACAGCATGCGTAGCTGGTCGAGTAGAAATTCCCTTGGAGAGAAGTTCATTCATAAGAGAATTTCTTCCTTGATTAATCTTAACAATATTTTTCTCAGAAATTTTTTCGGGACTAAAAATACATGGATAACTTTGATAACCATGATCATAATTTTCAGGCACATTTGGTAATTTGAGCCAGCTGATGGCTGATAACTCTTCATCATATATCTTTGCAAGTCTCTTTCTTTCTTTAGATATTTGATTTGCTCTATCCATTTGACTTGAGCCAAGAGCTGCTTGAATATCTGTCATTCTTTGATTGAAACCTGCATCAGGATGATCCGCCAAAAGATAGGGTTTATCTCCTAAATGCCTCTGAAGATCAGATGCCTCAGCTCCATGATCTCTCAGTCTATTTAACTTTTTTGAAAGTGAATCAGAACTAGTTGTAATCATGCCTCCTTCGCCTGTAGTTATTGCTTTTCTTGGATGAAAACTAAAACAACCTGTATCCCCAAAATTACCAACATGAATTCCTTTATAATAACTTCCAAAACCGCATGCAGCATCTTCTATGACAATCAAGTTGTATTTATTTGCCAGTTCCAATATTGGATCCATATCAGCTGATAGACCAAAAAGATGCACTGGAAGGATAGCTCTAGTTTTTTTTGTAATTTTTGATTCGATATGATCAACATTTATATTAAATGTATCCAGATCAATGTCGCAAAAAACAACTTTACCTCCCAAATGTTCAACCACATTAGCTGTTGAGATCCATGTAAAAGCTGGGACTATGGCTTCATCGCCAGATTTAAATCCCGCGGCAGCCAAAGAAATATGCATTGCAGAGGTACAGGATGTAACAGCAATTGAGTGTTTAGTGTCGGTAAAATTTGACCACTTCTCTTGAAACTCTTTTACTTTAGGACCCTGTACAATCCACCCACTTTCTAAAGGATCTATTACAGAATTAATTTCTTCTTTTGTTAGGCTTGTCCTAGCAATTGGAACTGTCTTCTTAGGCATGCTTGAAAATTATTCAACTCCAACTGCTTTTCTTCTAATTTCAACCTCTTTTTTATGGGTTGATCTCCAATCAATCAGCCTTCTTAGTCCTTCATCCAAGTCTATTTCGTATTTATAACCTAAATGTTGAGAAGCTAATCTTGGATCTCCAATTCTATTTTTAACAAGAGTTGCCTGACTGCTTGGTACATATTCTATTGGTTTTTTTGATTTAGTAATTGCTATTAGCTTTTCAGCTAATTCTTTTAAAGAAGTTCTTACACCGGTGCCAACATTATAGTTTCTATCTACTGCGTCAGATTTCATTGCACAAACATTTGCATAAGCGCAATCTTCTACAGCCACAAAATCAAAGGCCTCTGAACCGTCACCCATAATTTTTGGATTTTCTCCTTTGTCTATTGCATCCAGCATCTTCATGATTACAGCTATATAAGCTCCATGATAATCTTGTCGTGGACCATAAACATTCATATATCTCAAACCCACATATTCCAAACCATATCTAAAATGATAGGAGCGCATCATAGCTTCTGCTGCTATTTTTGTAGCCCCATAAAAATTTTGATTGTTGTAGGGATGATCTTCATCCATAGGCTCTCTGATTGCATCTCCATAAACGCTTGCAGATGATGAGTAAACTAATCTTTTTACATTGTTTTTTACACAAGCATCCATTACATTGAAGGTGCCTAAAATATTAACGTCAAAAGCGCTCCTTGGGTATTCATGACACTGTAACAACCATAGTGCGGCAAAATGGAATACTCCATCTTTATCCTTCACAGCAGCATTTAGAATATCGTTGTGAAGAATATCCCCTCCAGCTTCAAAAATAGATACTCTTGGATCTTTCAGGGCCTCTGACAAATTTTCATAACTTCCTCTAAAAAAATTGTCGTAAATTGTTATGCTTCCAACATCTTCCTTTAAAAGCTTATCAACAGTGTGAGAACCAATTAAACCGGCGCCTCCAATGACTAATAAATCCTTTCCTTTAATATCCAATTAAGCCTCCAAGTATTTACTGCATATAAATTTTGACATTTCAAAGGAGCATGTCCATGCAGGAGAAATAGAATTAAGTATATGTAAACTATTATCTCTTTTCACAGCAAGAAAGTCATTAACAAGCCTTCCTTTGCTTTTATCAAAAATTTGAGCCCTAATACCAGCTTTACTTGATGGAATAAGCATACTGTATTTTAAATTCGGAAGTATTTTTCTTGCTTCTTTAGCAAACCCAATCTTCGAAAGTCTAAAGATTTCTTGAAGGGCTAAATTTCTAAAACCATCGTGATTTCTTATAAATTGTATTCCAGAATATTTTAGGTTATTTAATGTATCTAAAAAATTAACCCCTTTCATACCTCTATAGTGCTCTCTTCCGAAACCGAAAGATGCAGTTGGACCTAGGTAGAGCTTTCCATCAATAGATGAAGTTGTATGAATTCCTAAAAAAGGAAATCTAAGATCAGGAACGGGATAAATTAAATGATTGATATTTATTCCTGAATTCTTTGAAAGTTCCCAATAAAGCCCCCTAAATGGAAGCATCGTATATTCTTGTCCAACATCAAATTTATTACTAATCACATCGGAAAAACTTCCAGAGGTATTGATGAGAAAACCATAGTTAAATTTTGATCCATCTTTCGATAAGACCTGGCTCGGACCAGATTTATCTTTAATCTCTGTATTTGTAAAAATTTTTATGTTTTTATCTAATAAAATTTTGTTAATTGTATCCATGACGGCTTTGGGAGATCCCACAGAAGTTATAGGTACATAGATTCCTCTTCCCCCAATACTATTAACTTCGGGCTCCATTTCTTTAAGCTTTTCATGATTGATCTCATATGCCTCTATTTGATTTTTTTTAGCTCTATCAAGCAGAAGATCAATTTGATTAACTTGATCATAATTTGTACAAACTAAGATTTTTCCAATTTTCTTCAAAGGCAAGTTATGTTCTTCGTGAAACTCAATCATCTTCTCAGCACCAATTTTGCATACTCTTGCTTTCACTGAGTCAGGATCATAATAAATACCACTGTGTATAACACCTGAATTATTAGTGCTGCTATGACTACCTAATTGATTTTCCTTCTCTAAAATAGCTATAGTGCTTTTCGGATATCTTCTTCGAAGCTCCATAGAGATGGTGGCACCTACAATCCCTCCACCAATGATTAAAAAGTCGGAACTATTCAATTTAATTAATAATGACTTGGGTTATCTCCTCAATCTTTTCTTCAGATAAATAAGGATGCATCGGTAAGCTCATAACGGAATCCATTAAATGATGGGAGACATCAAGTCCAGAAGAGACGCTTGGAAACTTTTTATATCCATCTTGAGTATCTAGAGTTTTTGGATAATAGATAACGGAAGGTATATCTTTTGATTGAAGCTTACTCATTATGTCGGTTCTATTTTGAACAATTAAAGTATATTGCGCCCAAGCACTCTTTACATGATCTTGTAATTTAGGGACTTTCAAATAGTTAAGGTTTTCTAGCTTGCTTGAATATATATTTGAGACCTTTTCTCTAAATTCGAGCTCTTCAGGAAAAATTTTAAGTTTTTCAATAAGTATAGCTGCTTGAAGTGTATCTAATCTTGAATTGAGACCTATTCTAATATTGTCATACTTTTGATTCCCTTTTCCATGCAACCTAATTGAATCAATTTTATCTGCCAATTCGTCATCGCCTGTAAAAATAGCTCCACCATCTCCATAACATCCAAGAGGTTTAGCTGGGAAAAAACTAGTTGTAGTTATATCTCCCATAGAGCCAACTCTTTTATTCTTATATTCTCCCCCAAAACTTTGAGCCCCATCAATGAGAAGTTTAATATTCTCATCTAAAGAGATTTTTTTAATTAGATCAAAATCAGAAGGATAGCCAAACAAATCAACAGAGATTATGACAGACGGCCTTAGATTCAAATTTTTAGCATCAACAATTGCTTGTTTTAGACTTTCAATATTAATATTGAAGTCATGTTCGTTTACGTCAACAAAAAATGGTGTTGCGCCTAGCTGAGCAGGAGCTTCAGCAGTTGCTACATATGTAAAAGCTGGTACGAAAACAGCATCGCCGGGACCAATATTCCAAGCCATCAATGCAAGAGTTAAAGCATCAGTTCCATTTGCACACGTTAAAGCAAATTTGGATCCAGT
>MDTD01062366.1_pt1 | contig 30340 bp, 29 predicted proteins | sample 811221 | NCBI WGS metagenome assembly MDTD01 (sample SAMN05326646, study PRJNA326480) | marine metagenome | isolation source: seawater | place: Pacific Ocean: South West | collected 2011 | reverse complement strand
GCTACTTCTGCGCGGGCATGGACCTCAAGGCGGCCTCGGCCAAGCCGCCGGGCGACTCGTTCAAAGACGGCAGCTACGACCCCTCACGCATCGACGGCCTGCTCAAGGGTCGCCGGCTGAAGAAGCCGCTGATCGCCGCCGTCGAGGGTCCGGCCATCGCCGGCGGAACCGAGATCCTGCAGGGCACCGACATCCGCATCGCCGGCGAGAGCGCGAAGTTCGGTATCTCCGAAGCGAAGTGGAGCCTGTACCCGATGGGCGGGTCCGCGGTGCGACTGGTCCGCCAGATCCCCTACACGATCGCCTGCGATCTGCTGCTGACCGGACGGCACATCACCGCCGCCGAAGCGCTGTCCTATGGGTTGATCGGTTACGTGGTGCCAGACGGCTCTGCCCTGGACAAGGCCATCGAGATCGCCGAGGTGATCAACAACAACGGCCCGTTGGCCGTGCAGGCGATCCTCAAGACCATCCGCGAGACCGAGGGCATGCACGAGAACGAGGCCTTCAAGCCCGACACCGCCAACGGCATCCCGGTGTTCCTGTCCGAGGACGCCAAGGAGGGCCCGCGGGCGTTCAAGGAGAAGCGGGCGCCGAACTTCCAGATGAAGTAGCCCGGGCCGCTCCGGTCTTCTTGATTCGGTCGGCTGGTTCCTGCCGAGGCCAATCAGCCCGCCTCGCCCACCGTGAATCCTCTGCGAAAATCAGCGCTACTTTTCGCACTCACTTCACGTTCGACGAACGGGTGCAAGGAGCCTCCGAACGGCGCTCGACGCAAGGGCGCGGCGCTCGCAGCGGCGCTACAGCACGCGGGCGGTAGGTGTGAACACGACCGGCATGGACTCCAGCCCGCTGACGAAGTTCGCCGGCCGCAGTGGCAGCGCGGTGTCGTCGGCCAGCCGCAGATCGGGCAGCCGGGACAGCACCTTGGTCAGCATGATCTTCAACTCGAGACGGGCCAGCTGGTTGCCCAGGCAGAAATGGGTGCCGAAACCGAAGGCCAGGTGACTGTTCGGGTTGCGATCGATCCGGAAGTTCTCGGGATCGCCGAACACCGACTCGTCGAAGTTCGCCGATTCGAACATCAGCATGATCTTCTCGCCGGCTTTCAGTGACGTGCCGTGGAACTCGGTGTCGGCGGTCAGCGTGCGGCACATGTTCTTCACCGGTGACGTCCAGCGCAGCATCTCCTCGATCGCCCCGGGCAGCAGATCAGGCTGCGCCACGAGCGCCTCCCACTGATCACGGTGACGCAGCAGCTGCTCGGTGCCGCCGGACAGCGTGTGGCGGGTGGTCTCGTCGCCGCCGATCAGGATCAGCAGCGTCTCGAACACGATCTCGTCGTCCGACATGCGCTGGCCCTCGACCTCGGCGTTGACCAGAACCGAGAACAGGTCGTCGGTCGGATTGGCGCGACGGTCGGCGATCACCTCCATCGTGAACGCGGTGTAGGCGGCGAATGTGTCCATCAGCTTCTGGATGGTCAGCTCGTCGACCGTCGAGGACAGTCCGCACACCAGGTCGTCAGACCACTGCAGCAGCTTGTCGCGCTCTTGGGGCAGCACGCCGAGCATGTCACCGATGACCGCCATCGGCAGCGGCGCGGCGATGTCGCGGACGAAGTCGCACTCGCCGCGCTCACACACCGCGTCGATCAGCGCGTCGCACAGCTTCTCGATGGCCGGCACCTTGTCCATGACGCGCTTGCGGGTGAACCCGGAGTTGACGAGCTTGCGGCGCAGGATGTGCGCCGGATCGTCCATGTCGATCATGTACGGCATCCCCGGCTGGTCCGGCCGAATGCCGCCGGTGGACGAGAACAGCTCCGGGTTGCGCTCGGCGTCGAGCAGCGCCTGATAGGTCGTCGCCGCGGCCAGTCCGTTGCGGTCGCGGAACACCGGCTGGTTGGCCCGCATCCACTTGTAGGCCTCCCGCGCGTTGCGGTCGGCGTAGAAGTTGCCGTCGGCCAGATCGACGTCGAGGCCGGACAGTGTCGAGGTCATGACTTTCCTTTTCGTGGCTGCTTCGAGGTGCCGGGCTAGAAGACGCGGGAGTCGCCGAACGTCATGTCCACGTTGGCCGCCGAGCTGGACATCAACGCTCGCTTGGGCAGGCCGAGCGACGCGAGTTCGGCGGAATAGGGATGGTCACCCAACCGCACCGTGACCCCGCCGGGCCGATACCGCACCCCGGTCATCACCATCTCCCCCGGTGTCTCCCGGGTGACGCCGTCCAGATAGGAATACGTGGAGTGCACCTGCTTGCGTCCGGTCAACGCCGCGGGCACCGAGAAGCCGGGGCGGAAGTCCATCCCGACGGCGAACTGCCCGTCGATCGTGACGTCGAAGCCGAACGACCTGCCGTGCCGAACTCCAGCCGGATCATCCGCTCCGCGAATGGTGAACTCCGACATGACCTTCGGGTAGCCCCAGATCGTGCGTCCGGCTTCCAGAGTGAACGACTGATCCACCGGCAGATGGTGCACGAACGCGCCTGCCGACTGCAGCGCCGAGAACCCGCGCGCACTCGAGCCGGGCGGGTTGACCATGACGTTGGTGCCGTACTCGTAGTACGCACCCAGGTCGGTGTCCTCGTAGCGCATGAGCATCAGCACCACCATCGCCCGGTTGCGCGCGAATCGGCACACCTGCAGGCCGCTGTAGTCGATCATGGCCTGCGCGGCGTCGGCATCCACGACGAACATCGCGGTGTGCTGATGCGCGGTGCGTACCCGCACCGGCATGGTGAGCACCGTTCCGGCGATCGTGTGTGTGGACGCGTTCGTGGCTTCGGTCACACCGTCAATCTAGAACGTGTTCTAGACACACTGCAAGAAGTGTCTAGACCAGCGCGGCCAGATCGCGGATCTGTTCGGACGAGCGTGCCCCCACCACCATCATGGTGACCCCGGAGGCCTCCCACGCTTTGATCTGCTCCTGCACATACGCCAGGTCGCCAACGATGGCCGAATCGTCGACGAGTTCGTCGGGAATCACCTTGGCCGCCTCGTCCTTGCGGTCACTCCTGAAGAGTTTGGTGACCTCGTCGACGACCTCGGCATAACCCATCCGCCGGTACACGTCGGCGTGGAAGTTGGTGCCCTCGGCGCCCATACCGCCCACGTAGAGCGCCAGATGCGGCTTCATCAGCTCCATGATCGCGGGACGATCGTCGGTGACGACCACCTGTGCGGTCGCGCAGATCTCGAACGTCTCGCGGGTGCGCCGCGCGCCCGGGCGGGCGAAACCCTCGTCGAGCCACTCGTTGTACATCGTGGCGATGCGCGGGGAGTAGAAGATCGGCAACCAGCCGTCGGCGATCTCGGCGGCCAGTGCGACGTTCTTCGGCCCCTCGGCCCCGAGCATGATCGGGATGTCGGGGCGTAGTGGGTGGGTGATCGGCTTGAGGTTCTTGCCCAGCCCGGTGGTCCCCTCCCCGGTCAACGGCAACGGGTAGTGCGGTCCGTCGCTGTGCACCGGCGCTTCGCGGGCCCACACCTGCCGGATGATGTCGATGTACTCGCGGGTGCGGGCCAGCGGCTTGGGGAACTTCTGGCCGTACCAGCCCTCGACAACCTGCGGCCCGGACACCCCGAGACCGAGGATGTGGCGGCCGCCGGAGAGGTGGTCGAGAGTCAGTGCCGCCATCGCGCACGCGGTCGGGGTGCGCGCCGACAGCTGGATCACCGAGGTGCCCAGCCGCATCCGCGTCGTCTCACGGCCCCACCACGCCAACGGCGTGTAGGCGTCCGAGCCCCAGGCCTCGGCGGTGAACACCGTGTCGAAGCCGACCTCTTCGGCGGTCGACACCAGTTCGGCGTGGTTGGTCGGTGGTTGCGCACCCCAGTATCCGAGTTGCAGACCCAGTTTCATCCGATCCGCCTTTCCGGGAAGCCACAGCCGTCCCTTGAAACCATTCTTAGAACCTGTTCTACTCGATGCTGTGACCACCAGCCAAAGCAGCCCGGTGCAGATCGATCCGCATGAACCGCCACTTTCCGCTCCTCTGAAGCTGGCATTCGACTACACCCGTTCAGTCGGACCACTCCTCGGTCAGTTCTTCACCGCGCTGCGCGAGCGGCGCATCATCGGGGTGCGCGGTTCGGACGGACGCGTGTTGGTCCCGCCCGCCGAGTATGACCCCGTCACCTACGAGGCGTTGACCGAGGTCGTGCCGGTGGCCAGCGTCGGCACCGTCGTGTCGTGGACGTGGCAGTCCCACCCGTTGGAAGGGCAGCCGTTGGATCGGCCGTTCGCCTGGGCGCTGATCCGCCTCGACGGCGCCGACACCCCGATGCTGCACGCCGTCGACGCCGACGGACCCGACGCCATCAGCACCGGAGCCCGGGTACACGCGCACTGGGTCGACGAGCCGGCCGGCGCGATTACCGACATCGCCTACTTCTCGCTCGGTGACACCGCCGAGGAGGTGCCGGAGCCGCCGCAGGGGCTGGACCCGGTGACGATGCTCGTCGTGCCCAGCTGGATCGAGATCCAGCACACCGCGTCCCAGCCAGAAAGCGCGTTCCTGCGAGCGCTGGAACAGGGCAAGCTGCTGGGGGCCCGCACCGGTGCCGACGGCAAGGTGTACTTCCCGCCGAAGGAGGCGAACCCGGCTACCGGCCAGCCGCTCGACCAGTACATCGAACTGGCCGACACCGGCACGGTCACGACGTTCGCGATCATCAACATCCCGTTCGCCGGGCAGCGGATCAAGCCGCCCTATGTGGCGGCCTACGTGCTGCTCGACGGTGCCGACATCCCGGTGCTGCACCTCGTCGCCGACATCGAGGCCGACCAGGTGCGGATGGGGATGCGAGTGCAGGCGGTCTGGAAGCCCCGCGAAGAGTGGGGCCTGGGCATCGACAACATCGAATACTTCCGGCCGACGGGCGAACCCGACGCCGACTACGACACCTACAAGCATCACCTGTAAAGGGACTTTCGTGAGCAGAGAAGTTGCCGTCGTCGGGTTCTCGCACGCACCGCACGTGCGTCGCACCGACGGGACCACCAACGGTGTCGAGATGTTGATGCCGTGCTTCGCCGAGATCTACGACGACCTCGGCATCACCAAGGCCGACATCGGATTCTGGTGTTCAGGATCGTCGGACTACCTTGCCGGACGGGCCTTCTCGTTCATCTCAGCGATCGACTCCATCGGCGCGGTGCCGCCGATCAACGAGTCGCATGTCGAGATGGACGCGGCCTGGGCGCTCTACGAGGCCTACATCAAGATCCTCACCGGCGAGGTCGACACCGCGCTGGTCTACGGCTTCGGAAAGTCCTCGGCCGGGACGTTGCGCCGGGTGCTGGCCCTGCAGACCGACCCGTACACCGTCGCGCCGCTGTGGCCCGACTCGGTGAGCATGGCCGGGTTGCAGGCGCGCATGGGCCTCGACGCCGGCACATGGACCGAAGAGCAGATGGCCCAGGTCGCACTCGACGCCCAGGCGGCAGGCCCGCGGGTAGACCGACTCGAATCGGGCGGAACCGTCGAAGAGTTGCTCGCCCAGCCGTTCTTCGCCGATCCGTTGCGTCGCCACGACATCGCACCGATCACCGACGGCGCGTCGGCGATCGTACTCGCCGCCGACGACCGGGCCCGTGAACTGCGTGAGCGGCCGGCCTGGATCTCGGGCATCGAGCACCGAATCGAGACGCCGGTACTCGGAGCCCGGGAGCTGACCACGTCGCCGTCCACCGCCGCATCGGCGGCGGCGGCCACCAACGGTGACACCTCCTCCATCGAGCTCGCCGAGATCTACGCTCCGTTCAGCCATCAGCAGCTCATCCTGACCGAGGCGATCGGACTGTCCGACAGTACGAAGATCAACCCGTCCGGTGGCGCGCTCGCCGCCAACCCGATGTTCTCGGCGGGCCTCGAGCGCATCGGTTTCGCCGCTCGCCACGTCTTCGCCGGTGAGGCCTCCCGGGTACTCGCCCACGCAACGAGTGGGCCTGCGCTGCAGCAGAATCTGGTCGCGGTTTTGGAAGGGCGTTGAGACATGGCTGACGGAGCAAAGAAGAATCTCGCCGCCGTCCTGGGCACCGGGCAGACGAAGTACGTCGCCAAACGCAAGGACGTGTCGATGAACGGCCTGGTGCGCGAGGCCATCGACAAGGCTCTGGCCGACTCCGATTGCACGATGGACGACATCGATGCCGTCGTGGTGGGCAAGGCGCCGGATTTCTTCGAGGGCGTCATGATGCCGGAGCTGTTCATGGCTGATGCCACCGGCGCGACGAACAAACCGCTGATCCGCGTGCACACCGCGGGCTCGGTGGGCGGCTCGACCGCCATCGTGGCCGCGAGCCTGGTGCAGTCGGGCAAGTACCGCCGCGTGCTGACCATGGCATGGGAGAAGCAGTCGGAGTCCAACGCCATGTGGGCGCTGAGCATCCCGGTGCCGTTCACCAAGCCGGTGGGCGCCGGCGCCGGCGGTTACTTCGCCCCCCACATCCGCGCCTACATCCGCCGCTCCGGAGCGCCGACGCACATCGGTGCCATGGTCGCGGTCAAGGACCGCCTCAACGGCGCGAAAAACCCACTGGCACATCTTCATCAGCCCGACATCACGCTGGAGAAGGTGCTCGAGTCACCGATGCTGTGGGATCCGATCCGATACGACGAGACCTGCCCGTCCTCCGACGGCGCGGCCGCGTTGGTGATCGGTGACGAAGCCACCGCCGACGCGCGCGTCGCCGAGGGTCACCCGGTGGCATGGATCCACGCGACCGCGCTGCGCACCGAACCTCTCGCGTACGCGGGGCGCGACCAGGTGAACCCGCAGGCCAGCCGCGACGCTGCCGCGGCGCTGTGGAAGGCGGCCGGCATCACCAGCCCCATCGACGAGATCGATGTCGGCGAGGTGTACGTGCCGTTCTCCTGGTACGAGCCGATGTGGCTGGAGAGCCTGGGCTTCGCCGCCGAGGGCGAGGGCTGGAAGCTCACCGAAGCCGGCGAGACCGCCATCGGCGGGCGCATCCCGTTCAACCCGTCCGGCGGGGTGCTGTCGTCCAATCCGATCGGCGCGTCGGGCATGATCCGCTTCGCCGAGTCGGCCATCCAGGTGATGAACAAGGCCGGCGATCACCAGGTTCCCGGCGCCAAGAAGGCGCTCGGACACGCCTACGGCGGTGGCGCCCAGTACTACTCGATGTGGGTGGTCGGCAGCGAGAAACCGGCCACCTCCGCCTCATGAGCCGGATGCAGTACACCTGCAGCGTCGCCATGGGACCCGTCGACCAGCTCGTCGAGATCGCCCGCACCGCCGAGGAAGTCGGCTTCGACTCGATAGCGCTTCCCGACTCGCTGTTCTACATGGAGAAGCAGGCGGCCGATTACCCGTACACACCCGACGGGTCGCGGATGTGGGACGAGAACACCCCGTGGGTCGACCCGCTGATCGCCGCGGGCGCCATGGGCGCGGTGACCTCGACGCTGCGCTTCTACACAAACGTGATGAAACTCGGCTCGCGCAATCCGCTGCTGCTGGCGCGGCAGGTCGGCTCGGTGGCCAACCTGACGCACAACCGGTTCGGCTTCGGTGTCGGAATCGGCTGGGCCCCCGAAGAGTTCGAGTGGTGTGGCGTGCCCTACGCCAAGCGCGGCAAGCGTGTCGACGAGATGATCGAGGTCATCAAGCTGGTCCTGGGCGGTGGCATGGTCGAGTTCCATGGTCAGTTCTACGACTTCGACCGCTTGCAGATGAGCCCGGCCCCCAGCGAGCCGGTGCCGTTCTACGTCGGCGGACACACCGAGGTGGCACTCAAGCGGGCCGCCCGCGTCGGTGACGGCTGGACCAGCGCGATGATGACGGGTGATCAACTGGCCGAGACCATCGCCGAGCTCAACGCATTGCGCGCCGAATACGGTCGCGCCGATGAGCCATTCGAGTTCCAGGCGGTGTGTATCGACAAATTCGGCGTGGACGGTCATCGCGAGCTTGCCGAGATCGGGGTCACCGACAACATCGTGATCCCGTGGGTATTCGACGGATTGGGTTTCGATGCCCCGATCGAGAAGAAGAAGGACTCGCTGAAGCGCTTCGCCGATACCTACATCCACTCAGGCTGGCAGGACAACTAGGGCTCTTCTGGCAATGGCTTCGGTGTTGTGCCTGAACTTGGGGAGTGTCGCGTTTCAGTTGCCACCCGACGAGCTGTCGGTGTTGGTCGAAGAAGCGTTGCCCGGTGCCGGGTAAACAGCGTTCTCACCCCGGCGATTCTCATCCGGTCGTCCGACGACGGGATTCATCGCGACAGCGACGCCAGCCGTGGATAGAGGATCGCTGGGCCGAGCCATCGCGTAACAAACCGACGTAGTGCGATGCCGCTGCGCTGAGAGGGTCCGGGATCAGTGAGCAGGGACTGGATTGTGCGCAAGGTCATTTCGGCAAGTTCATCCAGCGCAGCCTCGTCGAACCCGTGAAGTGCCCAATCAACATCAAGACGGCGGAGTACCGACAAGCAGAACGCCATCGCGGTGTCCGAGGTGAGCGAGATGGCGGCTTCGCCCCCTTCACCCCCTGGTCGCTGCGCCAGGAGAGCTTCCAGCTGTGGATCGCCGACGAGGTTCTCGACGCCGAACGAGACGCTCTCGACGATCGCAGCGACGGGGTCGTTGAGGCCGTTGGCGCGTTCGATCACTTGGTCGATGAACCCGTTGACAGCACGCATCGCGCTGGCGATGAGTAAAGCGTCAGCATTCGGAAAGTAGCGATACACCGTCTGACGGGTGACACCGAGCCTGCGGGCGACGTCGGCAAGACGTATGGCCGAACCGTGCTGGGCGACCTCGTCGTCTACCGCATTCAGTATTCGCGAGATAGCTTCCTCGTCCGATGACGGTGTGACGCCCGCCCACCCACGACTACGCATCAGCGCCCACGAGCCGTTCGCTGGTGAATTCGATCGGAAGCGTCGTTGGACCAGTCATACCCAGCAGAGACTTCCACGGTGCCGGACCGATGCGATTGGCGACGGGCAACCGTCGCGTCAGGACAACCAAGGCTTCGGCCAATTCACGGCGTGCGAGGTTCGCCCCGAGGCAGTAGTGCGCGCCTCCGCCGAAGGTCATGATTGCCGGAACGTCCTTGCGCGAGATGTCGAAGCGATCGGCATCGTCATAGATCACCGGGTCACGGTTGGCAGCGAAGGTGTTCGCAAGGACAAAGGTCCCCGCCGGGAACAGGTAGCCGCCGAACTCGACATCCTCGACCGCGGCTCGTGGCGCAATACACGCCGCTGGTGAGTGTCGCATGGTCTCTTCGACCGCCTGCATGGCAAGCTCTGGGTGCTCACGCAGCTTCTGCCACTGATCTGGATGCTCGCAGAGAACCTGCACTGATGCCGCCAGTTGATTTCGGGTCGTGTCGGTCCCTGCCATCAAGAAGCCGGCCACCAGCATCCGGAGTTCGTCGAGGTCGAGACGGTCACCTTCGCTTTCCGCGCGGATGAGCTCGGAGAGCAGATCTTCGGTGAGATTGCCTCGGCGGGCGGCGACCATGTCGTCGACATACGCGTCGAGTTCGCGCCACGCGCCCATGATTGCCGCTTCGTCGAAGGTGACATCCGGCTGAAAGTTCAGCGCCTTGAAGATCTCTTCTGTCCAGTCGGCGAACAGTTGCCAGTCCTCGGGAGGCGCACCGAGCAGCGCGCACATCACCGGCGTGGGGTAGGGACGGGCGATATCGGTCACGACGTCGCAACGTCCTGCGTCTTCCACGCGATCGATCAGCGTATTCACCACCGCGCGGATCGTCTCATCCAGACGTGATGTCGCACGTGGGGTGAACGCCTTGGAAACCAGTTTGCGCAACCGGACGTGCGGTGGCCCATCGAGCCCCAAGAGGCTGTTGGCCATCTTGTCGTACAGCGGTCCCGACGTGATGCCTTGCGCCGCAAGCGTGATACCCGGCGGCAATCGGAACCTGTGGTCTCGCAGTATCTCGCGCACCATGTTGTAGGACAGGATTTCCGGGCCAAGGGGGCCGATGGCGATAGGCGCCTGCGATTGTGCCTGCCGGGCATCATCGACGACGTCGTGTGGCGTGGCAGCCAAGCTGTAGTCGAGCGTCGGCAGGCCGGCTTCAAAAACATTGGGGGCGGTGCTGTTCGCGGCCATCCTGGCCTCAACTTCCACTGGGACGGTAAGACGATTATGTATGAAACGTATGACCACAAGGACACTGCAGTCAATAGACAATGCAAAAATGCGGAAGAATTGCGTGCCCAGGACCGGTGATCATACGTTTGATACATAATCGTCTTACCAGGAGGAGGAGTCGCTCCGGAACGGCCTATGAGCCGCCACCCTTCCGAGCAACTCGGCATCCACACCACACCGTATTGACCAGGGCAGCCACACCGGCGTCGTCCAGCGGCGCCATCCCCAGCATCAGCCGGTAGTACGGCGGAGAGACGAGTGCATCCACCGCGACCTCCACGTCGGTGTGGGCGGGCAGTTCCCCGGCCGCCACGGCGTCGCGCAGCGTCACGGCGACCGCCGCGCGACGTGGGGTGATCCACTGATCCATCAGAGCGCGCTCGATCGACGGGTCGGATGCCGAGGCGGCGATGACGTTACGCAACAGCGGCCCCACCGCGGGATCGGCGACAAGGCCGAACAGCGCCCCGACGTGATGCTCCAACGCCTGCACCGTCGTGCTCCCGGGCGGGCGCACGATCGTGTCCCGCACCGAGTCCAACAGCCCTTCCAGCACGATCGCCGGTGCCGACGGCCACCACTTGTAGATCGTCGTGCGACTCACCTCGGCGCGTTTGGCGATGGCGTCAACCGTCGCCGCTCCGGGACCCCCATCGAGCGCAAGGTCGGCCGCCGCGCGCACCACTTTCTCGCGGACGGCGGTGCTGCGGGGGCGACCGCGCCGGCTGACCATGCCGTCAGCTTATTGCCGCGGTTCGCCTGTTCCCGTAGGCCACCGCGGTGAGGCAGCCGACCGCCGCGCACCCGCCCACCACGAACATCGTCGGATAGGACAACCCATGGGTTCCCGACAGGAACGCCAGGGCCGCCGGCACACCGAAGCCCAGATAGCAGAGGCTGTAGAACACGGCCGTCAGTCCCGCCAGATCGTCGGGACCCGCCATGTGCTGGACCTGCTGCAACCCGGCCAGAAGCGCGAGCCCGTAGCCGGCGCCCAGCACGGCCGCCGCAGGCAGGGCCGCCCATACGGTCAGCACGGTGGCTGCCCAGGCGGCCATCGCCATCCCTGCGACCAGCAGCACCAAGGCCGCGACGACACCACCGATGCCGTCGCCGACGACCCGCCGGCCCGCGTGCTGCACCCCGAAGCCGACCCCGAGCGCGACCAGGCACATCAGCGCCGAGAACGCGATGGGCGCCTGCGTGACGTGCTGGGACATCAGCGCGGGGAGCACGGCGTAGGCCGTCGCCCCGGCGCCGAACACCCAGGGTGCGATGGGTACGACGACGGTCAGGAACCGGCGCCTGACAGGGGCCGGCACCGCGAGATCGGTCCACCAGGCGCGCCCGGACCGGGCGGGGGTTCGGGTCTCCGGCGCGGTTCCGAGCAGGACCGCGGCGGCGAGCGCCATCGCGATGTTGATCACGTAGGGCATCACCGCCGGCGCCGGTCCCCACTGGGCCAGGACACCCGCCGCCGCCGCACCGAGCCCGAACCCCGCGGTCAGGCTCATCGCGGCCCGGCGCGCACCCGATCCGCCCTCCCCGAAAGGCGGGCTCGACAGCTCCTTGAGCCAGCTGCCACCGACCGCCATCGCCAGGCCCAGCGCGAGACCGCTGAACACCCTGCCCACAGCCAGGACCAGGGCCGAGTGCGCGCCGAGCGCCAGGATCAGCGAGCCGACGGCCGCCAGCACCGGCGCCGGCATCATCAGCGGTCTGCGGCCCAGGCGATCCGACAGCGCACCACCGACGAGCAGTGCAGGGACGATGCCCAGCACGTAGGCGAACAGCAGCAGGTCGACGGTCAGCGGAGAGAAGCCTGTGGTGTCGCGGTACATCACCAGCAGCGGGGTCGACTCGTTTCCGCCCCACGCGATGGCGAAGGTGGCCGCGGCGACCGCCTGCCAGGGCCGGGGTCGCCGGTCGCCGTCCGCGGTGGTCGGCGACGGGACCGCTGCATTAGTGAACATAGTGTCCACTATATCGATCCGATCGGCGCGGGACACACGGGTGTCGACGGCGGGCCAGTGGGTACTCGGAGCCGAGAGGGTCTTTGGTCACTTTTTGCGCAGGTGAACGCCTATCGGATTGCGTCCGCGTAGCGGAAAACTGTAACGTGTTCTAGTTAGAAGCCAACAACGGGAGGCCCGAGGTGAGCACCGAGTCAACTGCGGGAGCCGCGACAATTCGCGAGATCGACACCGGCACGCTGCCCGACAGGTTCGCGCGGGGCTGGCATTGCCTGGGGCCGGTCAAGGACTTTCAGGACGGCAAGCCGCACGGCATCGAGATCTTCGGCACGATGCTGGTGGTCTTCGCCGACTCGAAAGGCGAGCTGAAGATCCTGGACGGTTACTGCCGGCACATGGGCGGCAATCTGGCCCAGGGGACCGTCAAGGGCGACGAGGTCGCCTGCCCGTTCCACGACTGGCGTTGGGGCGGGGACGGCAAGTGCAAGCTCGTGCCCTACGCCAAGCGCACGCCGCGCCTGGCCCGCACCCGCGCCTGGCACACCGATGTGCGCGGCGGACTGTTGTTCGTCTGGCACGACCACGAAGGCAACCCGCCCCAGGAGGAGGTCCGTATCCCGGACATTCCGGAGTGGGCCAGCGGTGAGTGGACCGACTGGAAGTGGAACACCATGCTGATCGAGGGCAGCAACTGCCGCGAGATCATCGACAACGTCACCGACATGGCGCACTTCTTCTACATCCACTTCGGGTTGCCGACCTACTTCAAGAACGTCTTCGAGGGCCACATCGCCAGCCAGTACCTGCACAACGTGGGTCGGCCCGACGTCAACGACATGGGCACCGCCTACGGAGAAGCGTCCCTGGACTCCGAGGCCAGCTACTTCGGCCCGTCGTTCATGATCAACTGGTTGCACAACCAGTACGGCGACTTCAAGGCCGAGTCGATCCTGATCAACTGCCACTACCCGGTGACCCAGGATTCGTTCGTGCTCCAGTGGGGCGTCATCGTCGAGAAGCCCAAGGGACTCGACGACAAAACCACCGAGAAATTGGCCACCGCCTTCACCGACGGCGTCAGCAAGGGCTTCCTGCAGGACGTGGAGATCTGGAAGCACAAGACACGCATCGACAATCCGCTGCTGGTCGAGGAAGACGGCGCGGTCTACCAGATGCGACGCTGGTATCAGCAGTTCTACGTCGACGCTGCCGACGTCACCCCCGAGATGACCGACCGCTTCGAGATGGAGGTCGACACCACCATCGCCAACGAGAAGTGGCAGGTGGAGGTCGAGGAGAACCTGAAGGCCCGCAACGACGCCGCCGAAGCCGAGCAACCCACCGAGGTCTCCTGATCATGGCTGCCGAGCAGCAACCGCCCGACGTCGACCGGCTGGCCCGGTCCATGTTGTTGCTGCACGGCGGCCACGACGACGACCACGAGCACGGTCACGGTCACGGTGGACACGACGGTGACACCGGTGGGTCATGGCGCAAGGCACCGGATTTCGCCTCTGACCCAGCGAGGGCGTCGGCGGTGGCCGAAAGCACGACGCGGGACCGCGAGCGCTACCTCAACTCCGGTCTCGCGGAGGTGGATTGCCGACACTGCCACGTCTCCGTGCGGGTGAAGAAGCTCGGGCCGGCGCACACGTCGGTGCAGTGGAGTTCCGCGGCCACGCAGCGCTGTGCCTACTTCACCGAGATCCGCGACTCCGGCGGCGATCCGGCCCGCGAGCGCGCGTGCCCCCGGTTGTCGGACAGCATCCGGCATGCCGTCTCTGAAGGCTGCCTGGAGGAGTACTCCAGCGCCCCCTCACCCGGCGACGGCTGACGTCAAAGCTCCCTGAAGCGTTCCTTGACCTGTTCCTCGGTCAACCCGTAGTCGGCAAGAGAGTAGGTGTGCTTCGGCGCCCGTGGCCCTTGCTTGCTGGCTTCGTGGCTGGCCTGCATGGCCCCTCGCGCCTCGTCGGTCAGGTCGATACCGAAGTGGCGGTAGATCGCTTCGACCGTCGCCACCGGATCGGCAATCAGGTCGAAGTAGTCCATGTCGTAGAACTGCGCCGGATCGTGCTGGGCGCGAACAGTGTTGAACCTCTCCAGTCCGCGCGACCACGTCTCCAGCGAGTCCGCACCGATGGTCTCCCCGACGAACTTCGTGGACCAGCCCTCCGTGGTGTGCTGGGCCAGCGAACACATCGACGCCATGATGGTCTCCGCGGGCCGGTGACACTGGATCACCAGTGCGTCCGGGTAGGTCGCCATCAGCGCGTCCAGCGCGAACAGGTGACTCGGGTTCTTGAGCACCCATCGCTTGTCGACGTCGTTGAGGCCGATCAACTGGAGATTGCGCCGATGCCGCTGATACGGCCGGCTCCAATCCTGCTTGGCCAGCCACTGCGCGTAGGTCGGCACATGCGCCAGCGTCTCGTAGGACACCGAGTGCAGCGACTGACGCAACAGCTGCCAGCACTCCTCGACCTCGTCGGCGGTCATGTAGTGCAGACCGGTGTAGTCCGGGTTCTCGTTGTGCGCCTTGGTGAACTGCGCATCGAGCTGGGCGAACACAGGGTTGTCCGCCCACGTTTCGCGCGGTGGACGCGGCTGGGGGAACTCCGCGAGCCACAGCTCAAGCCCTTGATGGCGGGGGTCGGCCGCCAGCAGCCGGTGCAACGCCGTGGTCCCCGTGCGAGGCAGTCCGGTGACGAAGATGGGCCGCACGATCGGAACGTCGGAGTGCTCCGGGTACTGCTTGAACGCCGCCTCGGAGACCAGCCGGGCTACGAGGGCGTTGCGGACGAAGAAGCGGTTCATCTTGCTGCCGAACTCGGTCAGCTCGGCATCGCGGGCGAACGAGTCCAGCAGCACCGCCAGGGCTTCGCGGTAGTTGTCGTCGTCGGAGCCGAAATCGTCCAGCCCGCAGGCTTTGGTCGCCGAGGCATGCAGATCCTCGACGGTCCCCACATCGGTGCGCGCCGTCATCAGGCCTTGTACTCCCCGCAGTTGACATCGAGAGCCTGGCCGGTGATTCCACTGGACAGGTCGCTGGCCATGAACAGGATCGCCGAGGCCACCTCGTTCTCGGTCGGCAATCGCTTCAGGTCCGACGCCGCCGCGGTGGCTTTGTAGATCTCGTCCACGGTGGTGCCGTACTTACCGGCCTGGTGATTGAAGTAACTTTCCAGGGTGCCACCCCAGATGTAGCCGGGCAGAACCGAGTTCACCCGGATTCCCTGCTCGCCGAGCTCGGTGGCCAGCGACTGCGACATGGCCAGCAACGCCGACTTCGCCATCTTGTAGGCCCCGTACTTGGCCTGGGAATGACGCACCACCATCGAATTGACGTTCACAACCGAGCCGTTGGCGTCGGCGAGGGCCGGCGTGAAGCCCTGGATCATCCGCAGCGCGCCGAACACCGTCAGTTCGATCGCCTCGCGCATGTGCTCGAACGTGGTGTTGGCCAGTGGCTTCATCGACGGCACCCGGAAGGCGTTGTTGATCAGCACGTCGACCTTGCCGTAGGCCTTGAGCGTCTCGGCGACCAGATTGTCCACCTGTGCGTCGTCGGTGATGTCCGTTCCCACCGACACCGCGCGCCGACCGAGATCGGTGATCTGTTTGGCGACGTCATCGAGACGCTCGACCGTGCGCGCCGCCAGCACCAGGTCGGCACCCGCCTCCGCGCACCGCCGCGCGAGCGTGGTGCCCAGCGCAGGTCCGACGCCGCTGATCACCACGACCTTGTCCTGCAGAAGCCCTTCTGATCCGGCCACGATCAACCCACCATTCTCTCACCGATCTGCTTCTGACGTAACGCAATCCGCGCCCGCCAGTCTTCTACTGAGATCTTGTTCGATTCGTAGTACGGCAGCGACTCCGCAACCTTGTCGACCGCGACCAGCTCCACCGTCGGTCCGTCCTCGGCGGTCATCTCACGAGACACCCGCTGCCAGCGGAACTGCAGAAAGCCCTTGCGATGCCCCAGCGTCTCCACCCAGTTCGTCACCCCGGGATTCCGCTCGGAGACCACGATCCGGATCTTGTCGTCCGGATCAGCTTGCGCCTGAGTGCCGTTCAGCGACGTCTGATGATTGATGTAGTCCAGTGAGATGTACCAGAGACTGCCCAGCTGGAAGCCGAGGTACGGCGCGTCGGTGACCGGCAGCGTGATCACCAGGGCCTGGTCGGGCGCCAGATCGAACTGGCCGGCCGACGAATACTGGGTGGCCAGACCCCCGGGAGTCAGGCGGGGAGCCACCATGGTGTTGGGCTCGCTGTCGTTGTAGAACCACTGCGGAAACTGCAGCCACGTCTTCACGCGCTGCACCAGCTGCTTGCCTGCGACCGCATAGCGCTTCTCGATGAGTTCGCGCGTCAACGGAGGCGGCGCCGTGCCCGCGGTGTCGGTCCGGGCGATGGCGAACGTCCCGCGCTGCGCGGACCAGTCGTTGTAGACCTCGCGGATGACCAGTTGAGACGGCACGTCGGGCGTGAAGCGCCATTCGAAGGTGCCGTCGGCTGCGATGTCGAGCTTGCGGTCGTCGAACGCGGTTTCGCTGTCGGGCACGACTTCGTCGGTGTACTCACCGCCGAGCAGCTGGAAACTCACGTCGGTGGTGGTGCCGCGCCGACCGGTGACCACGTACTCGTGGCCGGGCTGGACGCGGGTGCCGAAGTACATCGTGTCGGGGTTGTCCAGACCCATCTTGGTGAAGGGCCCGGTGCCGCTGTGCAGGAACGGGTGGTCCCGGTCGTAGTCGAAACCGACATGGGTACATGCGGCGATACAGCCCGCGAGGTACTGCAGCCCTTCGAGCAGGTCGGCTTCGGACTCGATGAACGGCGCGGCCGCCACGAGGCCCTCGGCCTCGGCGATGGCGTCGACCAGCGGCTGGGAATACATGCGGCAAGCGCCTCCACGGTTCAATATTGGACCGGACTGGTAGAGTTCTGATCCGAGATTAGAACGTGTTCTAGTTCGAGTCAATGTCGCTGGAGGGACGCATGAGCGGGCGAGCTTCGCCGCCGACGCAGCGCGTCGTCGACGTACTGGATTTCCTGGCCCGGCATCCACACGACAGGTTCGGCGTCTCCGACCTGGCCAGGCGCGTGGGCCAGAGCAAGCCGACCTGCCTGGGCATCGTCACCACGCTGGCCGAATCCGGCTACCTCGTGCGCGACCCCGCCGACAAGACCTATCGGCTGGGACCGTCGTTGATCTCGCTGGGGCACGTCGCACAGGAATCGATGCGAGTCGGACCGCCCGCCCGTGACCGGCTGCGCCGGCTGTCCTCGGAGTTCGGCACCACGGCCGCGCTGGCGGCTGTCGTCGACGACCGCATCACCCTGCTGGAGTTGGTCGGCCCACCGGGCGCCGACATCGGCGTGCAGGTGGGACAGAGTTATCCGTTCGCTCCCCCGGTCGGCCTGATGTTCGTGCTGTGGGACGACGACTCCTTGCGCGACTGGCTGGCCCGGGAGCCCACCATTCCGCTGCGCACCGACACCGAGCGCCGCGACCGGGTGGTTGCCGAGTGCCGACGCTCCGGCTATCTGGTGGAACGGCTCACGCCCGGTGGACGACGGTTGTACGCGTTGATGGCCGGGGTGTCGGCCACGCTGCCGGATGAACTGCGCGCCCTGCTCGGCGAACTCGTCTCGGACATCGGTGAGCGCGTCTACCTGCGAGACACCGATGACGACGAAACCCGCCACGACATCAGCGTGATCTCGGCGCCGGTGTTCGACCATTACCGGCGGCAAGTCATGGTGGTGTCGATGCAGGTCGGGAAAGCACTGAGTGACAACGAGATCCGCGAGCGTGCGCGGGCGGTGGTGATGACAGCCGACGCCGTCACCCAGCAGCTCGGCGGCACCAAACCCGACGAGTGACCCGCTCGCGGAGCCGCCGGCGGCTCACGTCCCTCTGCGCCGGTGCTCGCTGCCCCTGCTGCGCAGCGTGATCGGCAATCCGTCGGCGGGCGTCGGCCCGGTACCCCAGGTCATCATCGGACGGTATCCGGCGGGGACGTGCCAGTCGAAGTGGCGCAGCACCTGGTGCATCACGGCTTTGACGTTCATGTCGGCGAACTGCTGACCGAGACACTTGTGGACTCCGCCACCGAACGGAGCGAACGCGTAGCGATGCACCGGCCGGGCGTCCGCGCCACCGAGAAACCGACCGGGGTCGAACCGGTCCGGATCGGGCCACCAGTCGGCCAACCGCATCGAGGCGTAGACGTTGATCGCCACCTGGCTCTTGCGCGGGATGAAGTGTCCGGCAACCTCGGTGTCGGTGAGCGCCTGCCGGAACAGCGTTCCCGCCGGCGCGTACATCCGCAGGATCTCGTCGAATGCGGCGTCGAGCAGGGGGTATCCGCCGTCGAGGTCGGCGAGAGTCAATTCGTCGTTGGCGTTGTGAAGTGCTTCGTCCCGCAGCCGGTCCTGCCAGTCCGTGTTCCGGCCCAGCTCGTAGACCAGCATCGAGATGGCAATCGCACTGGTGTCATGCGCCGCCATCAACAGAAAGATCATGTGGTTGACGATGTCGGTGTCGCTGAACCGTTCACCGTGCTCGCCTCGGCTATGGCACAGCATCGAGAACAGGTCGGTGCCGCAACCCGCGCGGCGGGCGGGGATCTGGGCGGCGAAGTACCGTTCGAGCCGTTCCCGGGCTCGTAAGCCCCGCGCCCACGTCCCACCCGGCACATCGGCGCGGATCATCGCCTGACCGCCGTGCACCGTGGCGTGGAAATCGGCGGCCAGCTCGTCGGCTTCCGGGCCGAGGGTGGTCCCGACGAACACCTCGGCGGCCTGGTCGAGCAGCAGTTGCTTGACGGACGAGTAGAACGGAAACCGGGGCGCCGCAGGCCAGCTGGTGACTGCACGTCGGATGCCCGGCCGCATCAGCGCGAGATAGCCGTCGAGAGCGCTGCGGGTGAACGCCTGCTGCATGATGCGGCGATGGTCTCGGTGTTCATCGAAGTCGAGCAGCATGATCCCGCGATGGAAGAACGGCCCGATGACAGGCGCCCATCCACGCGCGCTGGAAAACGCTTTGTCCTTGTTGATCCAAGCGGTTTCGAGCGCCTCCGGACCCATGAGCGACACGATGCGGAAACCCACGCCCCCGGCCCAGCTCACCGGACCGAAGCGGGCATAGCGACGACGAGCGAAGTCGAGCGGTTCGACGATCGAGCTCAGGAGATGTCCGATGAGTGGGAACCCGTAGTCACCCATCACCGGCGCCAGATCGGAGCCCGCGGGCGGATGGGCCAAGGGACGCTCGCGGCTGGGGTAACGCGCTGTCACGCCGGCCGCGAGGGACTGCATGCGCACCTTGGCCTGCATCGGGTCGCTCAGGGCGATCACTGGCCGATCCGGTCCAGATAACGTCGGCGCACCGACTCGTCGTAATGCCCCGGCGGCCGACGCAGCGTCGCCAGATGTTTGAGTCGCTGCAACAGGGGCTCCGGCGCCACTTCCTCGATCAATCCCATCGGTGACAGCCAACCGGGAACGGTGATCTCGCGGCGCGGATGACGAGCACTGTCGACGATCGCCCTGGCGATGTCCTCCGGCTGGCGGGGGGGCAGCAGATCGAGCGCCACTCCTGCGGTGAGCTCGGTGTGCACGGCAGTCGGGAACACGGTGCTCACTGTCACCGCACTGGAGGCGATCTCCGCGCGCACCGCCCGGGACAGCGCTGCCACCGCGAACTTGGTGGCGCAGTACACCGACATTCCCGGTGTCGTCACTTTGGCGGCCATGGACGCGACGTTGACGATGTGTCCGCGGTCGCGGTCGAGCATGCCGGGCAGAAAGGCATGGAGGCCATTGATGACGCCGAGCAGATTGATCGCGACCTCCCGGTGATACAGCTCCACCTTCTGGTCGACGAACGCCCCCATGATCTGGATGCCGGCGTTGTTCACCACCATGTCCGGTGGCCCGTCGGTGCTGCTCGCGTCACGGAAAGCCGTCACACTTGCCGGATCAGTGACATCGAGCGGGAGTGCCCGCGCCCCTATCGCATTCGCAGTACGGTCCGCCTCCTCGATATCGATGTCCCCGATCCACACCCGGGCGCCACGGCGTGCCAGCGCGGTGGCGGTGGCCTTGCCGATGCCGCGGGCCCCGCCGGTCACGCACACCACGGCGCCGTCGAGTTCGATCATGCCTCACGCTCGTCGCTGAACTCGCGGAGCGCGAAGTAGGCGATCAGGCGGACCTCACCGTCGGGCATGGTGAGCAGAGCGCGACCGAGGTAGAGCCGGGGCACCAACTCGACGATCTCGTCGCGGGTGCGTTTGATGGGGAACGTCCGAACGCTCGGGTTGCGGTACTCCGCCGGTGAATAGTCCAGCGCGCGAACCTCGTTGAACGGTTCGGCAGCGGCGGTGTCGAGCTTGTGGGTGAATCCGTAACCCTGCACCTCTCGTCCGATCCGGCGCAGACCGCCGTAGAGCGGCGCCACCGCGCGCAGCGTGTACTTCCCCAGCGGGCTGAGCCGGTTGAACCCGGTTCCGCTGCGCTGGTCGAAGGTTTTTCCGCGCCACGTCGGGTCGATCTTCATCAACGGGTTGGCCAGATGCGCTTCGGGGATGCCGAAGAGCTTGCCCACGATCAGGCCTTCCATCTCACCGTGGGGACCGTCGGGCGCCGCGCCCCTGGCGAACAGTTCGGCCAGCTGGTCTCGACGGTTCCCGGCACCCAACTCGCGCAAGTAGTCCCAGCCGAGGCGACGCGCAAGCGCCGGCGATGTCGCTGCGAGCTCGCGCAGTTCGGCGAGCACCGATGCACCGCGGGCGACGAAGGAGGCAGCAGATTCAGGCGTTAGGCCGGCGATCGATGTGCTCAACGAAGATCCTCACATTTTGGTACGAGACTGTGCCAGATTATCTGGTACCCGAACGTGCCAGAATCGGACCGGTGTTGTCAAGACTCACCCGCGACCCCGGCGGTCGCGGGTGCGACGATCGTCGGGTGGCCGACACTTCGGGACGCACGTATGCGGGCCAGACCGCGGATGCGCGCCGGCTCCAGCGGCGGGCCCGACTGCTCGACGCCGCGATAGATGCCCTTGCCGGCAACGAGTGGCGAACCCTCACCGTCGACCGCCTGTGCGCCAGCGCCGGCCTCAACAAGCGGTACTTCTACGAGAACTTCGCCAGCCTCGACGAGGTGGCCACCGCCGTCGTCGACACGATCGCCGAGGAGGTCCGAACCGCGACGATGAGCGCCATCGCCGCCGCCGCGACCGCACCACTGGAGGATCAGGCCGCTGCCGCCGTCCTCGCCCTGGTCCACACCCTGGTCGACGACCCACGCCGGGGCCGGATTCTGCTCGGCGGCGTGGCGAGTTCCCCGGTGCTGCACGAGCACCGGGCATCCGTGATGCGGGGATTGACGGCCGTGCTGGTGGGACACGCCCGCACCATTCACGACGTCGAGCTGGAAAAGGACGCTCTCGCCAAGGTCGCGCCCGCATTCATCGTCGGGGGGACGGCCGACGCGATCCTCGCCTACCTGGACGGCCGGGCCGACGTCTCGGTGGCCGATCTCGTTGCCAGTCTCACCACCCTGTGGCTCATCACCGGCAACGGTGCTGCCGAGGTGGCACGCACGCGCAACTAGCTCACCGCTGCTAGCTCGTCGCCGCCAGCGCGAAGGGCAGGACGGCGGGGGCCCCGGCCGCGCGCACGGCCCGGGCCGCCATCGTGAACGTCCATCCCGTGTCGGCCAGATCGTCGACCAGCAGTACCGGCCCGTCGAACGGACAATCCGGCGTGGCCCAGGCCCCCTCGAGGGCGGCAACGCGATAGGCGGAGTTCATCGCGGTCACCGGCCGACGCTGCGGGCGGTAGTGCAGCGTGCCGAGATCCGTCAGCCGACCGAGCTCGGCGAGTCGACGGGCCAGCGACGTGATCAGCGTGGGATGGGTGTCGGAGTCCAGGGCCATCACCGCGGTCGGCCTGGTGTCCCAGTCCCAGGACGCCAGCACCTTGACCGCAGCCGCCACCACGTCGTCGGGCACCTCGGCGTCTTCGTCGGCGAGCAGCCGACGCAGCCGGGCACCCCAGCCCAGATCGGTGAGCCGGCCGATGGCGCGGCCCGGGGCGGGGCCGTCGGAGATCCGGCCGGACAGCTCGACGCCCAGCTTGGCCAGCCCGGTGGGCCACTGGCGGCGAGCGGCGATCTCCACGCCGGGACGCATCAGCCGCTCGCGGGCATCGTCGGCGGCAGTGCTGTCGACGGCGCCGTCGAACCGAGCCCCGGCGCAGTTGTCGCAACGTCCGCACCGCTCCTGCGCCCCGAGCTCTGGATCGTCGAGCTGACGCCGCAGGAAGGCCATCCGGCAACCGTCGGTGGACTGGTAGTCGAGCATCGCCTGCTGCTCGCGCCGGCGGGCCTCCTCCAGAGTCCGATACCGCCGTTCGTCGTAGTCCCACGGCGTCCCGGTGGCCACCCAGCCACCCTTCACACGACGCACGGCGCCGTCGACGTCGAGCACCTTGAGCACCATCTCCAGGCGGGACCGGTTCAGATCGACCAGGGGCTCCAGCGCGGGTGTCGACGTCGGACGATCCGGGTCGAGCGCGGCGATCACCGAGCGCACCATGGCTTCCGACGGGAACGCGACCGAGGAGAAGTACCGCCACACGTCCTGGTCTTCCCGCCCGGGCAGCAGCACCACCTCGGCGCTCGACGCCGACCTGCCCGCACGTCCCACCTGCTGGTAGTACGCGATCGGCGAGGACGGCGCGCCGAGGTGGACGACGAACCCGAGATCGGGCTTGTCGAAGCCCATCCCCAGCGCTGACGTAGCGATCAGCGCCTTCACCCGGTTCTCGAGCAAGTCGGTCTCGAGCTGTTCACGCTCGGCCGCCTCGGTGGCGCCGGTGTAGGCCGCGACCTGGTAACCGTGCTCACGCAGCAGCGTCGCGACGTCATGCGCCTGAGCGACGGTCAGGGTGTAGACGATCCCCGACCCCGGCAGCGCGTCGAGGTGGGTGGCCAGCCAGGCTGCGCGCTGGGCGGGATTGCCCGCCTGCACCACCGACAACCGCAGCGACTCGCGGTCCAGGCCGCCACGCAACACCACCGTGTCGCGTCCCCCCACTCCGAGCTGCGCGGCGACGTCGGCCACGACCCGGTCGTTGGCGGTGGCAGTGGTGGCCAGCACGGGGATGTCGGCACCCAGTTCGGCGACCAGAGTGCGGATGCGCCGGTAATCGGGCCGAAAGTCGTGTCCCCAGTCCGAGACGCAGTGGGCCTCGTCGACGACGACCAGCCCGGCATCGCGGGCCAGCGCCGGTAGCACCTCGTCGCGGAAATCGGGGTTGTTCAGCCGTTCCGGACTGACCAGAAGTACATCGAGGTCACCGCCGCGCACCCGGGCGTGGATGTCCGACCAGTCCGCGACATTGCTGGAGTTGATGGTGGCGGCGTGGACGCCGGCCCGGTCAGCGGCGGCGACCTGGTTACGCATCAGCGCCAGCAGAGGTGACACGATGACGGTCGCACCGAGGCCCGCCGCGCGCAGCAGCTTCGCGGCGATGAAGTAGACGGCCGATTTGCCCCAGCCGGTGCGCTGTACGACCAACGCACGGCGCCGCTGCACCACCAGCGCTTCGATGGCCGTCCACTGGTCGTCCCGCAGGACGGCCGCGGGGCCGGCCAGTTGTTCCAGGATCGCCTGCGCTTCGGCTCGTGTCGCCATGAAGCCCATCGTGCCGGGTGGCACCGACGAGAAAGTGCCGGGTGGCACCGACGAGTTGCGCACTCCCCTGCCTAACGAACGACGAGCCAGATCGCTACGAAGTGACAGATCGCCGCTGCGGCGGTGAAGGCGTGAAAGAACTCATGGTGGCCGAAGGTCGACGGCCAGGGGTCGGGCCATCGTGCGCCATAGAGCAGGGCGCCGACGTTGTACAGGACGCCCCCGGCGACGAGCAGCGCGACGACGGTGGCGCCCGCGCCCACCAAGAGTGTCTCGGCGAACCAGACCGCCACATAACCCAACACCAGGTAGCAGCACACGCCTGCCCACCGGGGAGCAGAGGGCCAGCACATTTTGAGGATCACACCTACGCCGGCACCGATCCAGACGATCGTCAGCACGTCCGCGCCGATGTCCGGCGGCATCGCAAGAATCGCCAGCGGTGTGTAGCTCGCCGCGATGAAGACAAAGATCGCGGAGTGGTCCAGCCGCATCATCCACTTCTCGGCGACCACGGATCCCCATCGGACACGGTGGTAGGTGGCGCTGATGCCGAACATGGCAACAATTCCGACGACATAAACCAACACAGCGCCGACCGCGCGCGGGGTCGAGGACACCCACGCGTTCATCAGCAACCCCACGCCGGCCACCGCAGCTGCGACCGCACTCACCAGGTGGATCCAGCCGCGCGCACGCGGTGCAACGAGAAGGACGGTCAGTAGGTCTCCCGATGCAGTGGGTGCGCCGTCACCGGCCGCCGCAGAACCGCGGCACATCGCGACCTTACCGCCGTGTATAGCCCAACCGGTCGCTGGCTAATTCACGGCGAGTCAGTTCGTGTCGGTCTGTCCGCTCACACTGGTGGTGTACACGTAGGCGGGCGCCGGCTCGAAATTGGCCACCGGCGCCACGATCGCTGCTGACCCGAAGGCAAGCAGGCCACCGGCAAAAACGCCGAAGAGACTACGTCGCACGGTCCTGACAGACGCGGTCATGGAAGATCACTCCTCACGATGTGCGAACAACAAGCTCGTACACCGTGCCTAGCCGATTCGGCTGCGCGCCAAACTCCGCCCAGGTCAGCGGGGCCGATGGCGATCTCCTCGGCCGACTGCAGCATCCCTGTCGCGATGGACGACCCGCGCCGTCCGCCGGTGTCTAGGAGGGTGGTTCGACTCCGGCCGGAGTACCTTCCTGGTTCTGGTTCAGGTTCGGGGTGTCGACGCCCGCCGCCGTCTGAGGCTGGGTCTGCCACACCGCGGCGGCCACCAGCGTCGGCGACACGTCGAAGCCGCACTGCTCGCTCAACGCGTTCACCGGCTGGTGGATCGCCGCCAAGTCATCTCTGACCTGGGGGTTCTGCTCGAAATATGCGTTGTAGGCGTCCTGGGCCTGCTCCGGCGGTTGCGACGAGATACTCGACAGCTGCGAGTTGGTCGGCGGGTTGGCCACCAGGTAGTCTCCTTCGGCCGCGGTGGCGGCACTGACGGTGCGGGCCACATTCGCTGCCGAGCAGTCGGGCGCGGGGTCGGGCTGCGCGGTGGCCACCGGGGCCAGGAGCGCCGGGCCGAGCACGAGCGCCCCGCCGGCGAGGACGCTGTAGAGGCCACGGCGAATGGTCATCACAGTCGTGGTCATGAAAATCCCCCACTATCGACGACGTTGTCGACGACCGGTCGGTCGCACGCGTCAGCGTATCCGCTCAGCTGGAACACCAGTCGGGAATCGTCACACCGGGCGAACGAGCCGCTGCGGCTGGAGGGTTAGCGTGGCCGGTCAGGCCGACGCCGAGTCCATCTCACGTTTGATCTCCAGTGCGATGTCGATCAGCTGGTCTTCCTGGCCGCCGATCAGTTTGCGCTGCCCCGCGCGGTGCAGCAGCTGGTGGGCGGGCACGCCGTAGCGCTCGGACTGGCGGATGGCGTGCTTGAGGAAGCTCGAGTACACCCCCGAATACCCCATGATCAGCGCGTTGCGGTCCAGCAGGCACTCGGCGGGCATCGCCGGAGCGACGACCTCCTCGGCGGCATCGGCGATGTCGAAGAAGTCGATACCGGTCTTGACACCGATCTTGTCGAACACCCCGATCAACGCCTCGACAGGGGCGTTACCGGCGCCGGCACCGAACCGGCGGCATGAACCGTCGATCTGCTTGGCGCCGGCACGCACCGCCTCGATCGAGTTCGCCACCCCGAGACCGAGATTCTCGTGGCCATGGAAACCGACCTGGGCGTCGTCGCCGAGCTCGGCCACCAGCGCGGCCACCCGGTCGCGGACCCCCTCGAGCACCAGCGCGCCCGCCGAATCGACGACATAGACGCACTGGCACCCCGCATCGGCCATGATGCGGGCCTGGGCCGCCAGCTTCTCCGGGGGGATGGTGTGGCTCATCATCAGAAAGCCGACCGTCTCCAGGCCGAGCTCGCGGGCGAGCCCGAAATGCTGGATCGACACGTCAGCCTCGGTGCAGTGGGTCGCGATGCGACAGATCGACCCGCCGTTGTTCTGGGCTTCCTTGATGTCCTCCTTGGTGCCCACCCCGGGCAGCATCAAGAAGGCGATCTTCGATTCCTTGGCCGTCTCTGCGGCCAGCTTGATCAGCTCCTGCTCCGGGGTCTTGGAGAACCCGTAGTTGAAGCTCGACCCGCCCAAACCGTCACCGTGGGTGACCTCGATGACGGGGACGCCCGCGGCGTCGAGGGCGGCGACGATCGCACCGACCTCGTCCTTGGTGAACTGGTGGCGCTTGTGATGGGACCCGTCGCGCAGCGACGTGTCGGTCATCCGGATGTCCCACATGGGATCGAAGTAGATGTCCTGCGTGCTCACGCGTGACCTCCCGTCGTCGCGGCGAGGACCTCTTTGGCGACCTCCTCGCCCACTTTGGTGGCGGCCGCGGTCATGATGTCCAGGTTTCCAGCGTAGGGCGGCAGATAGTCGCCCGCACCCTCCACTTCGATGAATGTGGTGACCACCGCCTGGCCACCGGAGTTCATCGACGGATCGTCGAACTGCGGATCGTTGAGCAGGCGGTAACCGGGCACGTAGGTCTGCACCTCGGCGACGACGTCGCGGATGGATTGGGCGATCGCGTCGCGGTCGGCGTCCTCGGGGATCGCGCAAAAGATGGTGTCGCGCATGATCATCGGAGGATCGGCCGGGTTGAGGATGATGATGGCCTTGCCCCGCCTGGCGCCGCCGATGTTCTGCACCCCCGCACTGGTCGTCTTTGTGAACTCGTCAATGTTGGCGCGGGTGCCGGGACCGGCCGAGGCCGAGGACACCGACGCGACGATCTCGCCGTAGGGCACCTCCACCACACGGCTCACGGCGTGCACGATCGGGATCGTGGCCTGCCCGCCGCAGGTGACCATGTTGACGTTGGGCGCATCCAGGTGCTGGCGCAGATTCGCCGGTGGGATCACCCCCGGACCCACCGCCGCGGGGGTCAGATCGATCGCCCGGATCCCGGCCTCGGCGTAGCGCGGCGCCGCGGCACGATGGACGTAGGCGCTGGTGGCCTCGAACACCATGTCGGGCATCTCGTCGCGGGCCAGCAGCCAGTCGACGCCCTCGTGCGAGGTCTCCAGTCCCAGCTTGCGGGCCCGGGCCAGACCCTCGCTCTCCGGATCGATGCCGATCATCCAGCGCGGCTCCAACCACTCCGAACGCAGCAGCTTGTACAGCAGGTCGGTGCTGATGTTGCCCGACCCCACGATCGCCACAGACTTCTTGTCAGCCATGAGCGGCTCCTTATTCGAAACTCAGTTGTACTGAACCCAACCCGCTGAACTCAGCCACGAAGTGGCTGCCCGGCGGGGCATCTATCGCACGGGTGCACGAACCCGGCAACACGATGTCGCCGGCCCGTAACCGCACCCCGAAGCTCTCCACCTTGCGGGCCAACCAGGCCACCGCGGTGACCGGATTGCCCAGCACCGCGTCACTGCGCCCCTCAGCGACGACCTCCCCGTCATTCGTCAGAACCGCGTCGATGGCCTTGATGTCGACATCCTTGGGTGAGACCCGGGCCTCACCGAGCACCCAGCCGGCCGACGAGGCGTTGTCGGCGATGGTGTCGCACAGTTTGATCTGCCAATTCGTGATACGCGTGTCGATCAGCTCGATCGCCGGGGCGAAAGCCGCCGTGGCAGCCAGCACGTCATCCTCAGTACACCCGGCTCCAGGCAGATCGTCGGCCAGGATGAATCCCACCTCGACCTCCACCCGCGGATACAGGTAGTTGGCACTCTTCACCGGCCGGTCCTCGAAGACCTGCATGTCGTCGAGCAGATGCCCGTAATCAGGCTCGTCGACATTCATCATCTTCTGCATCGCCTCCGACGACAGGCCCACCTTGTGCCCGATCACCCGAGCCCCCTCAGCCACCCGCTGCCGGATGTTGATCAACTGGATCTCGTAGGCATCCACCACATCGATATCGGGCTGACCATCGGTCAACGGCGAGATCGGAACCCTGCTGCGTTCCGCCTGCGCGAGATCGGCGGCGAGTCGTTCCCGAACCTCGTCACGGAGCATCAGATGAATTCCCCTCGTTTTTCTGACCGGGCCAGTTGTTAGCTGGCCGGGCAATTCTATAACGTGTTCTACATGACCGAACAGGTGTATGACGTCGTCGTGGTCGGGAGCGGCGCCGCCGGCATGGTCGCCGCACTCACCGCCGCCCACCAGGGACTCTCGACAGTAGTCGTTGAGAAGGCCCCGCACTACGGTGGTTCCACTGCGCGGTCAGGCGGCGGCGTGTGGATCCCCAACAACGAGGTCCTGCAGCGCGATGGCGTCAAGGACACCACCGAGGCGGCCCGCACCTACCTGCACACGATCATCGGAGACGTGGTGCCGGCCGACAAGATCGACACCTACCTCAAGCGCGGGCCGGAGATGCTGTCGTTCGTCCTGCGGCACTCCCCGCTGAAGCTGTGCTGGGTTCCCAACTACTCCGACTACTACCCCGAAACTCCGGGAGGCAAGGCCTCCGGGCGGTCGGTCGAACCCAAGCCGTTCGACGCCAAGAAGCTCGGCCCGGACCTCAAGGGCCTCGAACCCCCGTACGGCAAGGTGCCACTCAACGTGGTGGTGATGCAGCAGGACTATGTCCGGCTGAACCAGCTCAAGCGCCACCCCCGCGGCGTGTTGCGCAGTCTCAAGGTGGGCGCCCGCACGATGTGGGCCCAGGCCACGGGCAAGAACCTCGTCGGGATGGGCCGTGCCCTCATCGCCCCGCTGCGCATCGGGTTGCGTGACGCGGGAGTGCCGGTGCTGCTGAACACCGCAATGACCGACCTGTATATCGAAGACGGTGTCGTCGCCGGCATTCTGGTGCGCGACACCCAGGGGCCCGAAACAGCGGACCCACAACTCATCCGGGCGCGGCGCGGCGTGATCCTGGGCAGCGGCGGGTTCGAACACAACGAGCAGATGCGGGTCAAGTACCAGCGCGCCCCGATCACCACCGAGTGGACGGTCGGAGCGGTGGCCAATACCGGCGATGGAATCCTGGCGGCCGAAAAGCTCGGTGCCGCACTGGATGTGATGGAGGACGCCTGGTGGGGCCCTACGGTGCCCCTGGTCGGTGCACCCTGGTTCGCGTTGTCCGAACGCAACTCGCCGGGATCGATCATCGTCAACATGGCCGGTAAGCGCTTCATGAACGAGTCGATGCCCTATGTCGAGGCGTGCCACCACATGTACGGCGGGCAGTACGGACAGGGCCCCGGGCCCGGAGAGAACATCCCGGCTTGGCTGGTGTTCGACCAGCGGTATCGCGACCGATACATCTTCGCCGGTCTTCAGCCGGGACAGCGGATCCCGTCGAAGTGGATGGAATCCGGCGTCATCGTCAAGGCCGACACCCTGGATGACCTCGCCGCCAAGACCGGCCTGCCTGCCGCCCAACTCACCGCCACGGTGGAGCGTTTCAACGGCTTCGCCCGCGACGGCGTCGATCGGGACTTCAAGCGGGGCGAAAGCGCCTACGACCGATACTACGGTGACCCGACGAACAAGCCGAACCCCAATCTCGGCGAGATCAGCCAAGGCCCGTTCTACGCGGCGAAGATGGTCCCCGGTGACCTCGGCACCAAGGGCGGGGTGGTCACCGACAACGACGGCCGAGCACTGCGTGACGACGGCTCGGTGATCGAGGGCCTCTATGCTGCGGGCAACGTCAGCGCACCGGTGATGGGCCACACCTACCCCGGACCGGGCGGAACCATCGGGCCGGCCATGACGTTCGGCTATCTCGCGGCGCTGCACATCGCCGCGACCGGGCACCGGAAGGACTGAGCAATGCCCATCAACCTCGACGAGGCGATCGGCGCCGAGCTCGAACCGGTCGAATTCTCGTGGAACAGTAGCGATATCCAGCTCTATCCCCTGGGTCTGGGCGCCGGCGCCGACCCGATGGACAAGCAGGAGCTGCGCTATCTGACCGACGACACACCGCAGGTGC
>MDTD01033527.1_pt1 | contig 30355 bp, 45 predicted proteins | sample 811221 | NCBI WGS metagenome assembly MDTD01 (sample SAMN05326646, study PRJNA326480) | marine metagenome | isolation source: seawater | place: Pacific Ocean: South West | collected 2011 | reverse complement strand
TTGGTACATTTTAATTACATCGTCATAGCGAGCACGGAGAGCCTCTTGATCTTTCTCATAGCGCTCTCGAAGGCTATCTTCTCGTGACTCCGATCGTTTATCTCGTGCATCGAGGCGCTTCTGTTGATAGAAAAATTGCCACAAAAGAAACGCAGCAAAGCCGGCATTTGCGCCGCCATTGATCAACAATTCGATTAATTGTGTCTCACCCATGATCATTTCCCCATGATCAGTGTATACGTGAAGCTGCGCCAATCGTTGTGCGCTATCTGCTCTCGACAGATGCCCATGAACTCATCGAAATCGTCGCTATTCTGGAATACAGTACAACCCGCGCTCCACTTGCCAACAATGACCGAGTCGGCCCCTGCTTTGTGTATATTGATCCCGAAATAGCCTTCATATACCTCACCCATCATGTCATGGATATGATCCTTGTTTCGATCACGCCAAACTTTTACCGTGCCGTTTCGCTGGCATAGCGCATCATATTTGCCGCCGTGTTTATCAATCTTATATACTCCTCTCATTTGCTGAGGATGGCACAGAATAGCCGTTCCGCTCGGCATGTTGTAGTTTTTCAGGTAATACATACCCGCGTCCGTTGTGCATCGATACACATGCCAATGCCATAGCCCTCGCGCTCGATACAGAACATTGATATAATCGTCGAATTTATCTGCCTCACCATGAGGATTGCGCTCTCCGATGATGTTAAGGTCGTAGTCATGCCCAGAGTCAAAGACGGTAAAGCCAAGAGCTTCGACGCGGTCGAGTATTTCAGGACGAAGATTATTTTCTACAAAGATTCTCATTTACCAATTATCCCTATTGTCAATATACATCGAGATTGATTTGGTAGCCATCGATTGCCGAGCACCATGCCGCGCTTGCCTCGATATGTTTTTCCCACTGGATCATTAAATCCATAGATCAGGCTCGATGTAATCGCAACGATATCGCCTGCGACAAGACCCGCAAATCGCTCCTGAACGGCTAAAGTAAGCTCTTCGTAGGTGTACAGATCCCAAGCGGACATCCTAGCGCCGTCGGCGCTGGCCTTGCTCGACTGTACGGGGCTATCTATACGATAGATTAGAGAATTATCCCTCTTGATCTCGTTATTGGCTGGAAGCGCTTTAACGTTTGAGACGTTTTCCGTGTATTTTGCTTGTACGCCCGAGCTAGAGCTATAGATGACAGTCGAATTGCTATAAACTACCGACTGAGACGGCGAGTATATAGCATGAGACTCTATTGCTATTATGTCTGTCTCTCTGATCGCGGTGATCGGTAGATTTGCACAGGCTTTCTCGGGATCTTGGCAGACTCGCCATGAGATGCGCCCCTGCCGAAACACCGGCCACATTCCGATCTGAAGAAAAGAATTTAGGAGGTGCCGAATTCCTGAATCTTGATTCTTTTCGATGACAAGTTGACACTCATGCGTTCCTGATGTTGTTCTCCAAGCTAGATACCATTGATCCATGTTGATCTTATCGATTATATCTGGGTTCCAATTGATACCAGATCCCCAAGATTTCGGATAGTCATCAGCCCATCCTTGTGTCCCATTGCCGGTACTCATGACGGTTCTAGCGAAGATGTAATCTGCTCTAGCTTGCAATCGAGCGAGCGAAGTCACTTTGCTCCCTGAATTTAGAACGTTTAAATTGGCTGTTGCTGGCCAAGCTCCTGTATTCGTTATTGTTAGATAGCCGGCCGGCGCTGAGGTTGTTGTCTTGCTGCTCCATGTATAGTAGCTAGTGCTCCCGCTTCCATTGTCAACAAAGATCATTCCATCGTAATTCGAATCCTTCTCGAAAGCGGTTATGTCTGCTAGATACAGATTAGCACTCGCCGACATATTAAAATTAGTTGATACTGTCGTTTCTGTGCCTGCATTATAATAGAAGCTCAATTGATCGGCTTTTGTGCTTAATCGCGTCGTCATTGCAGATATAAAATCACCGAACTCCAATCTCCATACACCTCGCCCGCCCGTCAGTGATCGAAGCTGCCCGATAGCGATTCGCTCTGGCTGCTGTCTATTGCGTCTCATAAACAACTCAGTGATCATGCCTTTCCTGAATGATGATGTATCGATCGGTCTAAGATCTCCATTGATCTGTATCGTAAAGCCGCCGAAGTTAACGCTCCATCTCTGAGGCGTTACCCTAGCATTGTCAATCGTAACAGAGGCCGCTCCTATATTGATTAAGCTACTCGTTGTAATCGTTGAGCCAGCACCGAGAAAATAATCATTTGTCGACGGGATAAATCTGAGTGCGTATTCGATCGATTTGCTTGGTGCATCGAGGCTAGATAAAAATGCAGAACCCCAACTCATTCGAGTTCTCCTTGCACTTCTGGCGCAGACTCCTCGAACATTTGCGGTATATCCTGTGCTCGCTCTCTGAATCGCTTCGGTACTCCGTCGATCCCTGTCTCTCTTTGTCCCTGCGGAAGCTCTCCTGTTGCTGATGGCGTTGTCGATAGTTGCGATCCTATACTAGTTACACCATCATAGCTATCAGGATGAAAAGCGAATAGTGTTTCGTAGTCTGGAGTGAGACGGATAGAGAGCGAAAAAAGACGGCCGTTTTCATTTGTTATTATATTGCGTCCTATATCTGATTGCGGTCTCTTGAGGACGGGCCATGTACGATACTGGCGAGCGAAAGCCCTTCTATTATAGTCAAAATTCAATCTTTTCTCGATCGTAAAAGATCCTCCTGTCAGGCCGCTAAGATTAGAAGAGGAGTCAATCTTCTGCATCTCCTGTAGCATCGCCGGCGGGCGTGACTCGATTACAATATAATCACCAGAAGCCGGTGTAATATCGCTTGATGTTGTGTCCATAAAATCAACGAACGGATTAGCAAATGCCGTTATTGTCTTCGTTCCGGCGTTAAGATAATTATGGATAGGGGCCGCCCATGCTTTGGTATGGTCTGCGGTGAACGCACATGAGAAACCCCTATCGAGGTGATTTTGTAGGGCCATCATTTGATAAACAAGATCTTCGCCGAGCTTCAATCTATCGCGTTGTATCGTGATCACCTCGCCCATAACACCGACAGATCGTTGTCGTTGTCCTGTTAATGATATGCCATCAACAGCATCAACGATGAAATCAGAGAACAATTCCCCGAGATCTTCGCCCAGATCAATCTCGACGAGGTGCGATCCGTTCGGCTCTGGATAGTAGTAGAATTTAGCGCTCATTATCGTCCTCCAAACAGATCGGAACTTGATAGCCCGAAGCTACTGTTAAATCGTTCTTCTATACGCCTTACAAGCGCATCCACGGCGTTCTGTTCGACTACTGGACTATTGATAACAATGTTCAATCCGCCGCCCATGCTGCCCATTTGCCTGTCGACTGATTGCGGCCGTTGTCCGCTTGCGGGCACAACAAATTCATTTTGATGCAACATAGCCAGACCGCTTCGAGAAGCCCCTGTAAAGCGCATTCCGCCGGCCGCATGAGGAACAAACGATCCGCCGCCTGCAAAGCTCTGAAGTGACTCTCTGAAAGCTGTAACGCCACCGAATTGCGTCTCAAAGAACTCTTTTATAGCGCTAGCAGAGTCCGCTGCTGCCTCTCTTCGCCCCTCCTTCGTGAACACGGAGCTTATAAATGATCGGAAAAGATCGAGCGCTGTTTTAAATCCATTGACCAGATCAGCCAGCAAGAAGCCTACCTCATTGATGACAGCTATCACTAGCTCCGGAATAGATCGGATAAGCGCTACGGGAAGATCTATAGCTATCAGTCGTTGCAGATCAACAGTGAGAACCTTAAACAGCGACACGATAAAGTCAGGGAGGATCTGCACAAGAAGCTCAGGCAATAGGCTCATTCCTCTCTCTAGGTCGCTCAAGAAGTTAGTAAAAGCCTTATTCATGTTTCCGAGTACAACCCGCTCGGCCTGTTTTTCGTCTAGCGTTATGCCCTCTTGCGCCGCTTCGTCTATTGCGTCACCGATGGCGGAGCCAAAGCTAGCAAGAGAAGACACGGCAGAGCCGCCCGCTGAGACAGCAGAGCCAGCACCAACACCGGCCATACTTAAAACGCCACCTAAGCCACTCACGAAAGAAGAGGGATCTGATAACAATTGTATAGACGAGCCGGCAATTTGAAGTATTTTTTCGACTTCTTCGACCTGTTGTTTCATCAGATCGAGCCTGCCTCTCTCTTTGTTGTTGAGATCGTCTAGTTTTTTATTCTTTTGATCTAGAAGATTTAGCTCAACTTCCGCCAACAGTGCGAAATCTTCAGCCGTGACAGCCAATGATCGCGCTGTTGCTAATTGATTTTCGAATTCCTTCTCTATTCTTTCTTCGGCACTCAGCAGATCAAGCGCCGCCCTAGCTCCTATCTCAGCAAGTTTATTTCTGGCGCTCTGTTGTTCGGCTAGTTTTTTATTTACCGCCTCTAACGTCTCCGATCGTTTGCGCTCTCGCTCTTCTTGATCCTTTTGTTCTTCTGTTATATTTTGAATCTTTTGCAGAATCTGCTCATAACCATTGACCTGAAGATTAATACCCTCCTTTTTCTCCTTCAATTGCCCTATTTCAAAATTATTTTGATCAATGATTGCCTCTAGCGCCTGTTTCTTTTTAGCTAGCGGCTTTCTTTCCTCTCGTTTACCTATTTTATCTAGCTCTTTATTTAGTAGATCGATCTCTTTTTTTGTGTCAGTGCTCGACTTCTCCAATTGAGATATAATCAGATCGAGATTGTCTTTAACGGCCTGCGCCTCGGATTGTACTTTTTGAGAGATGCGAAGATCCTCGAAATCACTCTCTGATAATTTGCCTTCTAGTACAGCCAGCCGAGCTGTAGCTAGATTGATATTGGAAATGAATCCTTCAAATGCTTTTCCTCGCTGATTCAAAATCTTATCTTGATTTTCTAGGGCGGCAGTTACTTGTTTCGTAGCTTGTGCTAGGATCTTAGCCTGATCCGCTGCCCTTTTTTGCTCTTTCTGAAATACAAAATAAGCAGCCGTCGCCGCCGTTGTAACAAGACCAGCAACAACGAACGCAGGATTAACAAACAAAGTCATGACCCGCCCAAGACCTTCAGCAACACTAGCTCCGTCAGAGAGTGTCATAAACATATTACCAAGAGCCGGATTTATAAGCCCGATCCCTTGAGCGAGATCAGCAAAAGCGCCGTCAAGATCTCGTCCCGCTCTTCGCATTTGTCGAAATCTTTTTTCTGTTGTAGCCGCCTGTCTCTCTGTTCTTTTTAATCCTGCGTTCAGTGCTGTTGTTGATTGTGCTGTTCTATCGAACTGTGTAGCCGTTTGTTTTGCCTCCATAGAGGTGTCTCTCAGGCCCTTCTCTGCTTTTCCGGTGTCGACGTTCAGGATATATTGTACAATTGTTTCATTTGGCATAGCTTCGCCCTCAATCACTAGCATAGCACGATCGATCTATCTATTCTATATCAAATTTTTCCTCTCGATTACATCGGCGACCTATCCGATTATATCGATAAAATCCATCAATGATATATTTGCCGTCAATCCTGAGTTCTTCTTTTGACTCTTGAGTACTCGATTTAAGCGTGTTGATCGTGCTTTTACGCATCGAACACAGATCATTAAATCAGGCCAGTCTAACTTCGCTATCTCGCTCGGGATCGTGCCATATGTACGCGCTATTATATCAATTAGATGTACATAGTCCTCATCCTGCGCGAAATATACTTAGTCTTTCGACAGCCTCCCTATGAGAGTGCATTGCTTTATTTAATATCTCCGTTCGATCGCTCGCTGAGAGCATGCCCACCCAGAGAAGATTGCGTTCTGCTGACTGCTGCTCTTGCGACAGAACGATCTTGAGATCTTCCCAGGTAGCACCATTATCCATTGATGCGCTCTTGATGACCTGACAGATAATCTTGTTCTGTTGCTCGCTGATCGCTCTAAGTTGCTCAGGTTTTAGCTTCTTCAAGAAAGAATAAGCCCGATCGATCGCTTCCTCTGATACGTCATCTTGCATAAGCTCAGAAGAAAGATTTCGCAAATCACCCAGTCCCTTTCCCTCGGACGGGGCGATCTGCGAAATCAGGAGTGTACTGTTTAGCGAGGCGGCTTCTGATTCAGATGGCGATAAGACACGGCCCCTAATAATTATTTTTCCCTCGAATATAGGCACAGAAAATAGAGAAGATGATTCCACTTCTCGCAGGAATTCTTTTAGCATTTGCACTCCGCTGTATTTATTTAATTCTATCAATGATAATTAAATCGTGCAAATTTGTTTTTTATGTACTCGATATAATGGGGATTATAGAAGTATTTTAAAAAATATCTATTTATTTTTACTGTATCTATTGACTTATGCGCATTATATACAGTATAGTGTATATAGTTAACAACAAAGGAGTAAAAACATGAAAATCATCGAAATCAATATTGGAGACATTCTCTTAAATAAATGTAACGTAGGAAACGAGGTTCTTGTTGTAACAGGAAAATCGCTTGACGTTACAAGATACGGCGATGTCTACATCACAACGGAGGTTATCAAGTCTCCCATTTATGGAAAAGGCAAAGAGAAGATTTTTACAAGCCTCAGCCTTCTTCGCGGGGTAGAAAAGATCGCATAATAACAAAACAATTAACAACAAAAGCCCTCTTTCGAGGGCTTTTTACTTTATAACTGTTACGTGATCAGGACGACAAACAAGAACTTTTCCGGCGAATTTAAAACACCAGAAGCCCCTGTCTGTGCATAAGTAATCAGCATAGAAAGGCTCGGGCTCATCCGTCCACTGGATCAGATATGTTTTGCCGACAATTAGATTCATGGACCAACAGTCGCAGAGCTATTTGCATTGATTACAACGATATTAAATCCGTCATCAGAAGAAGAGGCAAGGCCGCGAATTGTAAAGGTACGCTCAACACGTCCGAAAGATGTTACTGAGTCGCTATAATCTTCGATTACAGCATTATCGAGCTTAAATGTTATCTTATGCGCGGAGGTTGCTGTCGATGTGAACACAATTGTTACATCGCCACTATTGCCGGCTAATTGATCGTTATATACATCATTATCATCAACGTCAGCGGTGACGCTCATAGTAATCTCTCGAACATCTGATATAACGGGCTTCCCTGTCAACTTGCTACCGAGAATGTTTTTCCGCTCTAGCTTGTTGTCTAGTGTCATTTCGAATGATCGAATCTCTAGAGTGCTCGGTGTTAATGTTCCTGACATTGTAAGATTTCCAGCCTCAAAATGCAATACACTATCACCGGCGGGAAATGTTCCCGTGCTTGGCGACATTGCGCCCCTTGCGCTTGAATCTTTAGCTATAAGATCAAAAGAAGCTGTCATCTCCTCGCCAGCCGCGCAAGAAATAGACATAGATGAAACCATTGCGCCGGTGAATTGCTCCATTGAATTAGTAAGATTAGATCCGCGCTGAAACTGAATTGTAAGAGCAGGCAGAGCGAAAGCGGGGCTATATGTATGTGTGTACGTCGGGCCCGATCCCGTTGTCGCTAGAGTGCCGAGCGCAGCATAAAAGAACATGCCTGATCCGTTGTATTGTATAGGTATATCAACATTTCCGCCGGATGTTCTGAACGCGTCGAATGTACTAGCTAGCATTCCCGTCGCTGGGACAGATAGATTTGTCTTTCTTGGTCGCTCTTGTAGTGTTTGAAGCGTGGAACTATTCAGGCGGATATCAACCTGCTCTGAGCTTGTAGTATTGGCTGTTCCGTACGGCTGAGATGCGTCTTCTGGTGCGCATCTCAAAAATGCATTAAATCCAAATAATGTAGGCATGTTCTATCTCCTATGATGGCAGTAGATTCTTTACTCGCAATATAGCACGAGATTCAATTGTTTGTTTTTCTGTTGTAACGAATTTTACAGCGACGGCATAGTCAGAGCCATTATCGCCCGCCCTATATCGTGCCCTAATAAAGTTGTTTCCAAGGCGTGTCTCGTCCGTATCGTATCGCGCTGAGGCATCAGATCCGGAGCTATCATAGCTGAAGATCTCAACATAATCGATCGCCTCCAGAAAATCCCTATTGTTGTAATTCTCTAGCCGTCGCCCTAGTAGTCCAGAAGTCATAAAGAATACATCGATCTCGTCCGTCTGCGCCTTGCTAAAGGAGGCAATAGGAGAGTCTGTTGCGCTTTGTCCACCGCGAGAGGGTACTACACGAGAATAAGGCGCTTCTAGCGTTATATAGCCCGTTTTTGGGGCGGTAATCGTTACCGACGAAGAATGATCTGTCGTTTCATCAGGATAGGCGTAATACACCCAAAGCGCATTCATTGAATTGTCATGATTGCAAGCGTATCCGTCAACCTGAAGAATTAGTGTTCTTGTCGCGAATACAGCGCCGGCCTTGCGTGCAAAAGTCAATAAATTGCCGCTCGGATCCGTCACAACAACATCATTGAAGTCGGATCTTATCTCGCTCCAGAAAGAATCCCAGTCTTTGGGGATTTGAAACTCGATATCGATCGTTGCTGAAGATCCAGATCCTCCGAAAACATCGACTCCAACCATCTGTCGTCGTCTATATCCTTTGTTGTACCAACTCATCTTATATCCCTGTCTTGCTCTGGAATGGCGTAGTTACTTCAATATAGCCTATTCCGGTGCCATCTAGTCCGAATTTATCACCATCGAGGGCCGTAAATTGGCAAAGAACATCGTCAATAACGCCGCCTCCGAGTCCCAAAAATCGATCTGCTGTGATGTTCTCAATTACATCAGAGCATAGATTAATAGCTGCTCTCATGCGCTCTGCGAGATCCGAACCACTAACAAAGAGATAGATTTCGAAGCGAGGTGTCATCGTGTATCGTCCTAGTGTCGGCCCGTGCTCAGTGGTAAAGTCCAAGAAAAACACACAACCAAACGGCACAAAAGGAGGCTCAGAAACAGATCCGATAATGACTCTGTCGGTCATGTTTAAGGCGCTTGATTTAGAAGTAAAGTTTCCACCGACTTTACTTTTGAGCGCATTTAAAATTAAATATACTCTAGAATCAGCCATCTCGTTTTCCTAATAGCGCTGCGGATACAGCCTTTCTTATCGCCGGAAGAAGCTCTTCTTGCTCTGCATCAACAGAGCGCTTCAAGAATAAACGAGGAGTTATTTTGTTGCGCGTCTTCGTTCCAAACTCGATATATTCAGCATAATTAACATTAGCCCCTCTGAACTGTCCGCCGGCCTGTAAAAATGCAGTTGGCCGTCCTTTGTAGTAGCCAAAATTACCCGCGATAGATTGCCGTAATCGCCCCGTTTGATTGTTAAAACGAGAGAAGGCTTTTTGCTTTGATCGTCCTTCCATACGAAGCGCGGAGATCTTCAATTGCTTCTCGATGCGCTCAAGTAATTTACTTCTTGACTTTTTGAGATTGTCTTGGAACTCTAGCAGGGTGATCTGTCTCATAGATCACCTATAAGACCATGCTAGTAGATCGCAGCGGATAAAGGATCTCTTTCACTTCTTTGGGCATGGTTTTTAGTGAGAATTTAGTACTCGCGCCGCGCTGATCTATTGATTCTTTTCCTTGCGAAGTCTTTTGTCTGTGTAGTTGACTTGTAAAGACACAAATAGCATGCTCAAGATCCAAAGGAGGATTATCTCCGTAGCCCGCTGTACAAACAACCTTGTTTCCTCGAAAGGCTGTCACAAATCCTTCTGTGGATACATCCGTTTTCAGGATCAGTCTAGAATTGATCGTGTCTAGATCATACTCACTCGAAGCTATTTCGGTTGATGATCCGTATTTCCGATCTGCATCAGAATGAATCGAGGTGATCGCTGAGACTGGGCGGATCGGCAATTGCAAAACAACCTCATTATCATACATGGGGCCGTCAATATACAGTGTATATGTTTGCGATGTTAAAACGGTGGTCGATGCACCGTCATAAAGCGGGAAGCCGAGAAAACGGGCGATCTCGGCTTCTACTCTATCTAAGAGGGCGCCGAGTTCGGTATCTGCGGCCGTTCCTGAAATTTCAGGAAGATATTGCTTCAGTGTAGCTACAGATACCAAACTCATAACGATCCATTTTTAGACTTTTCTAGCTGGCTCAAAAGACAAGATCAACATGCTATCAACGTCTCGACCTGTGCTTCCTGCTGCTGTTTTCGATATCTTGATCGATGTTCCAGCTTCATAAACATCAAGGCCCGACTTTTGATCAGCAAGAGAAGCCGAAACACCATCAACAAGAGCACCCTCTTGTCCGGTCTGGCTACTCCATTTAAATGCGGCCGTTGATCCGTTGTTCCCGAAAACACTAAGAACAGCATAGTCCGATCCGTTAGATGTTACGCCGCCATTATCAACAACTTTAACGCCTGTTAGCTTGTATCTCTCGTCAAAAGCAAGATACTTGATCTTTCCGTTTGTTCCGGTGGCTTCAATATGTACTGCTACTTGGAATTTCATTTTAAATCTCCTATTATACTGTTACGTCTATTCCGTAAGCTACATTTTTGGTAGCATCAGGATCGAGTGTGTTAAATGTTAATCGCTCGGTACAAACGAGATTGATGGCTCCGGCAGTGATATCCTTGTCTTGTTCCACGCTGATTCCACGTCGAGCAAATATATTGTAACTATCACGAGCAACGATCAACATTCCGCTCTTTGTTTTAGTTACATTGTCGAACTTTCCATCAGCGGCAAGATCAGCGCCCATAAATCTAGACATGACAATCGGCAATCCAAACACAGAAGCTATTTGCCCTGAGAGAATAGTTGCAGAAGGGCCGAACGCATCGACGGTTAAAACCTCTGTCAGAGATAGCAATTGAGCTACAACAACCTCAGGCGATGTAATCAGAACACGCTCAGAAGAATTAAGCTCTCCTAATTCAGCCATTAGAGTCAATAATTCCGCTGTGCTGAGAGTCCCGATAGCGGTCGGAGTGGTTCTGTCGAATGCTTGTTTTCTTAGTCCGTTCCACGCTCGACGATGATCTGCACTTCCACCAAGCCCACTGGCGCCCCATCGAGATCTTATATTCCAATTGGCTATATCATCTTGGTGAGTGGCAGAGGCATCACCATTAATCAAGGCATCCTCAACAGCAGAAGCAAGATCACTAACGATCTGACGTTGCAATGTAGGGATCAAGGCGATCGCGCTATCTTCGGCAAGTGCATCGTCAATAACAAATCGACAAGCTAGGCCGCTCGTAGAGATTGATTTCTGAGAGGTTGCAGCAGAGCTAGCAGTGTAGTTGGCTGGATTGTCACTGGTGACCATTCCTTTTATATAAGGCCGGCCGCCTCGGTCTAATCGAGGAACCAATAGAGTAGGTCTGTCCATTTGGATCTCTGAGAAAAGAGAACGAACAACGCGAGGAGTCTTATACTCTTCGTAGAGTTCCGCACGGAATTGATCTGGAACCCAATCTCCGCCGCTTCCAGCAGAGTCGAACATAGCTTTCTCTACGCCAGCTTTGATGTTTCGAGGAGCGCTGTTGAGGTGCTTTTGCAATCGAGCGTCGAGCTTAGGAGTAAACGCTTGACGCATAATCATACGGGCCATATTTCTCTGTGTGTTGATGTGCATCAGTTCGCTATGCCACTCAGAGCATGGCTTCTCAGCATCGAGAATACCTTTGTTTTCAATCGGCTGTCGTCCGTTCGGTGTGTCGACGTATCCTTGTTCTTTAGTCCAGCGGATAGTGCCGTCTTTACGGATAAATTCTTTCAATCCATTGTCATCGTTACCAACTTCAGGAGCAGCGCGATAAACACTCTCTTCCATAAGTCTTTGTGCATGTTTCAGGTCTTCGACCTGCTTCTCAAATTGAGACAGTCGATCACTGCTGGTTTTTTGGTGAGTAACGATATCAGCGAGAATGCCTTTAGCTTCTTCGACCATCTCGCGATCTCTTTTTTCAGTCGTCATGGTAGCTCCTTATGACTTGAGAATTAGAGCAAGCAATTCTCGCTCGTTTATTGTTAGAAATCCTTTCTTCTCCTCTTCTTCCTCTTCTTCGCTGTCTTCTTCCTTGTCTTCTTCTTTGTATCGGGCCTTCTCTTCTTCTTCGTCGTCCTTGCCGTATTTCATCTCTTCTTCGTCCTCTGGGTTCTTTTTCATTCTTTCAGGGTCATGTTCCTCGACTATCTCGAACTCAAATGAGGAGGATGCACCCTCATGATCGTCGCTAGATCCTTCCATCAATACGGGGCCATCTTCATAATTCATCCAATGATATCCTTCTGGGGCATCAACTTTTATTGCTGCCCTGATCTCCTCTGAGATTATGGATCTTATCATTTCCCGAAGAGATATTTTTCTGTAGCTCATGGTTGTAGCCTCGCTATTGGCTGGAATAGTCACGATCGAAACCTCTAACAATTCAGATTTATTAAAATAGTTTCCGCCGCGCTCAGTGTATGCCGGATGATCTTTGGGGAGCCTAGATCGCTCGACCGACTCAAGAGGATTGAAGCCAACAGAGACAGCATTCAGGAATCCGTTCCGTGCTTTACGTTCGACGCGCTGGGCGAGTTCGTCATCTTTATCGAACTCAACATCGATCATCAATTGGCCATCTTTTACTTTTACAGCACCACGCCCGATAGGAAGGCAGTTTGCATTATGATTAAGCAATACGACCGGATTACGCTCATAGGCCTCGATGTTCCAGCCCTCTTGATTGATTACGTCACCATAGCGATCTACGCTATCTGTGGAAGCCACAAAAGTGATCTTGTTCTTGCGTGGTCTTCCACTGGCTTTCTTTACAACTAGGCTCTTTCTGTACATAATAGTCCTCTGTGGTCAATATAATATATATTTTTCATTGTCAATAGATTATTTTCTTTCACGATATAATCTGTAACATTCTTCCTCGCCATCTATACTCATTCTGCAATCCTCTCGTATAATTTGCGTATTGGCTAGATTGCTGATTTGTTCGCACTCTTGGCCGCTGGTCTGTGCGTCAATGCCTCGCGTCATCATTCGGCAGAACATTTCCCGGCAAAGCAGGTCGCCTTTTGCCTCGATAAATTCCATCGAGCATGGCTCCTTGAGCAGATCGATATCAGTGAGTTGCATAATGATCTCTTGTTGCGTCTCGCTCGTTGTGTCTTTGATCTCTATAGCTGGCTCGTCTTCTTTTGTGATTTTATGAACGATCCAAGCGCCCGACAGACCGCCAACAATGAGCGCAGAGAGCGCCGTGAGAATGTAATTTGTAATCATTTTATTGTCCGTGATTTGCATAGCTGAATCATAGCACAGAAAAAATAAATTAAAAAATAGCTTGCATATCTATGCGCATTATATATACTGTATATAAGTAAGAGATAAAAGATCTTTTACTTGATCTTTTACAACTCAATCAAAATATAAATACTCAACAACGGAGAATAATAATGAGTAAAACAATATCCAAGATTTGGCAATACCTCAACAACACTGAAAATCCTAACTATGACCGCTTGGCGCAGATCCAGCAATGGATCGCCCGTCAAACATCAAAAACCAACGATCAAGACGAGGCTCACGATCTTCTCGAACTTGACGAAGCAATAGATGAGATAATCTTATCTTTGGAAAAAAAATAAGTTACTCAAAAAACAAACAATGCGCGCCCTCTTCGGAGGGCTTTTTTGTGTCGTCGACAATTTGGATCGAATAAGCTATGATGAAAAAGAGCAGGAGTTTATCATGAGCAATGCCATTGTCAAGCGGCCTAATTTTATTATACGTCTATATCGATCTACCATCATCAGAGCATATCAACGGCTCGTCAGTAATCCCAAAGAGCCAGAGCATGGCGCATCGTACGCGGCTCCCTATGGAGTGAGGCAACACTTTAGCGCTGAATCGTCTATGAGTGCATATAGCGGTCATGCTTATACGCACGCTTGTGCTTCTCGTGCCTCTCAAGATCTGGCCGCCCTTCCTCTTCGAGTTGTACGTGGTCGAGGATCCAATGCAGAGCGCATCGAGGAACATCCATTTTATGATTTAATGGATCAACCGAATACAACGACTGACGGCTATCTATTTCGTGAGCAACTACTTATCGATCTCATGCTCAGTGGAAACTGTTACATATTGATTGTGGGGCCGTTAAATAATCCCTCTTCGCTGTTCCGATTGCATCCTGAAAATGTTGAGGTAATCACGAGCCAGAGTCAAGGGCTGACAGGTTACAAATATACTGACGGCGGCGTGTCTGTTCAGTACCCGATCGAGCGCGTTCTTCACTCTCGCAATGCAAGCTGGGCAAATGGTGCCAGTGGCGAATTGTACGGAACAGGAGCGATCGAGAGCCTTGCAAGAGAGATTAACGCCGATATTAACGCACAGAAGCTAGCAAGTGACACAAGCGCTCAAGGTCGTCCTGATATACTCCTATCACCCAAAGATGATGCAGATATATGGGGAAGAGAACGCCGTCGAGAGATACTAGACTCGTATCGGAATATGAGCGATCGGGGCGGTGCTATGGTGCTCAGTGGGCAAGTAGATGTTAAGCCGCTCAACCTATCGCCTCGAGAAATGGAGTTCAGGGCATCGCGCGAGATGGCCAGAGAGAACATTTCAGCCGTGCTCGGTGTTCCGTCGACTGTGTTGGGATTGCCGGACGCAAATTATGCCACTGCTCGACAGGCAAATTTGACGTATTGGGACATCCAGAGCAAGCGCGGCCGCAAGATGGAACTGCTATTCACTCGTATTGTTAAAATGTTCGATGATCGTCTATACATTCATATAGATTACTCTGAGGTTGAGGCATTCCAAGATCTTAGAAACAGCAGACTAGAGCGCATCGAGAAGCATATTTTAATCGGCGGCATATCTCCGTCAGAGGCTTATGCTTATGAAGGACTAGATGACTCTCCGCTGAAGGGAGCTACTGAAAAAGTAGAAGTTGAGGACAAGGAAGAAGAGGAGCGCAATCTTGAGTCTGTCCATCGATTATTCGAGATCTTAGAGACAAGAACAGAGAAGGCCAAAGAAGACGAGCTAGCCAAGATCGGAAACAAAAGAGAGGCATTTAATGAGATGCCGGCCGCGTCGCAGAAAGGTGTCGAAAACAAAGCAAAGGAGCATAACGAGGAATATGGAGACGATCCGAAGCGCAAGACAACAAAATTCACACTGGCCGTTGTTTGGTGGCGTGGAATTGGCGCGTACAAGAACAACCCGCAAAGCGTCCGCCCATCCGTGAAAAGCCCCGAGCAGTGGGCAATGGCGCGAGTTAATAGCTTCCTCTATGCGCTTCGCAATCAGAAATATCGATCAGGGAAGCACGACACTGATCTGCTTCCTGCCGATCATGATATGAAGGAAAAAAAAACTTTCTTGCAAATATTGAGCTTAGGGGATCAGTAGGAGATAAGGATCCTACGAACTTTCCGAACGATGGCGAAAACAAAGAAGTGGCACTTCGCAATAGTGAATACAAGCGCTTCCCGTGGAAAGAGGCGCAGGCTCTAAAAGAAGAGTGGCCTGAGATATGGAAGAAGGGCGGCAATATATTAGGCAATACGCAATACAACCGCCTCAAGCCGATCGCTTCGCGTCCTAGTAGTGTAGCGAGAACGAGAACAGAGGAAAAGGCCATTCGACTGCGTGAAGCATGGGCAGCTAGACACCTCAAGGACTTTAGGCTCGCGGGCGTTGTTGCTCAGATAAAATGGCTTGTTGTTGGTAGTCGCGGCTTGTCTCATATGAGAGCAGTAATCAGCGAGGAGAAGCAGAGACTTAGGAACAAGAAGAGCTTCGAATTAAAGAGCGATGAGCAGCGCATGGCATATTGGAAAGGATGGATCGAGCGCAAAGTGGAGCCGATAGAACAGGGCTTTTATCGTGTCGCTATGCGATACCTACAAGGAGCAAAAGCAAGATACCTTCGACGGCTTGACGGCATTATATCAGCGGCGAAAAATGCCACTGTTGACGAGACACGGGCGGTCGATTGGGTTGCTTTATTGGCAAAAGATACAGAAGCTAGGATCTTGAGAGACACGCTCGGTAAATATTGGTTCGACTCGTGGATATTGACAGGCAATGACACGATAGAGGATATATATCAGTTGCTCGGAAAAGATCGCCCGCCTGATGTTAGATTCGGGGATCGACCCATCGCAGAGAGATCGATCGGTGCTCTCGTTCGACAGATCGATGAGACAACGAGAAAGAACATCAAGAAGATCGTGAAGCAAGGGATCGATGAGGGTAAAAGTAACAGAGAGATAGCCCTAGATCTAGAGAGTGAGGCCGCTTTCAGGCCATCAAGAGCACGCCTGATAGCGCAGACAGAAGCTACAAGTAGCATCAACAGAGCAACAAATCAGGCCTATGTTAGAGTGCAAGAAGAAGAAGGAATTAAGATACTGAAACAATGGATAGCGAGTGGAGACGATAATGTTAGAGAGCTTCATAAAGTGCTCGGGAATGATGCAACGAAAGGAATCATTCCAGCGGATAGTGACTTTTCGATTTCTGGTTATGTAGGGCCCGCTCCAGCGGCTTTCAGTAATGCGCCTGAAATGAATATAAATTGCCGATGTACAATAGCACCGATCATAATCGACGAATAAATCTACTCTCTATGATCGCGATAAATAGGGCGTTGTAGCGAAAGATAAAAATAAATTAAAATAATACTTGTATTATGCGTATTATGATGATAATATAATAGAGTAACCAACAACAACGAGGATAAATAAAATGACTAAGCAAGAAGCCAAGCAAAGACTCGCAAACAGGATCAACAAATACACGTCAACAGAGATTAAGAAAATTATTCTTGATATGGTCAAGCCGATGCGAGAATATACAGAAGAAGAAAAGATCGTTAGAGCGTTTCTTTTTGATGCTTACGAAAACAAGACAAGTGAGGATCAAGTTGATCAGCTTCTTGATTACGTAGAACCAATCGAATGGCCAGCATAAACAACAACACAACAAACAACGGAGTATAAAATGAAAGTATTAATTGAAAAATACAGAGGCCAGTTCAAAGAGGCCTCCAACAAAGAAGAGGGCGCTCGTATATACGACAACCTTCTTCACGAGATTCAAGAGCTATCTTGGATCGTTCGTCCAGATATACGCCCCAATCAATACGGGTGGCATCAGGAGTACAGAAAAGGAGAGCTTAATAAAGAGAAGTATTTCTCTTTATTGACAGAAGCTAAAGAAGCCCTCAACATCGTCACCGAGGGCGGCCCATTTGATAGCTTCATATCGGCCCTATAAAACAAAACAAACAATGCGCGCCCTCTTCGGAGGGCTTTTTTATTGCTCATATCCTCACACTTATCCCTATCAGGACTACTAGCTACTTAAATGTTAGTAGTCTTTTTTTATATGCCTGCTCATGCTCATATAAATCTTAGCTTCGTCTTCTTTTGTAAGTGATGACAATGCCTCTATCAGAAACACGCCATTTAAAAGCCGAGGATGGCTAGTTCCTTGTATCCAGTGAGTTACATGTCGTCTTCCTATACCCAATCGCTTTGCAAGCGTTGTAACGTCTATATTATGCGTATTACAATAGTATTTCAACCACTCGCCGAAAGTATTATTTGTATTGATGTTAACTGATGGCATGTTTTTCTCTCACTGGTACAAAAGGAATCTCTTCAAGAAAGCTACTTCATATCTCAAAGAGTCTAAAGCGTGATCATTCTTCTTGATCGGCTTATCTTTTCCGGCTCCCTCGCTCCAACGATAAAGACGGAACTCCTTGAGTAGATTACGACAATTACTATGCACAATCAAGTGCGGCTTCCCCTCTGCATCAAGTGCCAGCCGCTCTTTCACCCAGTTGATCGTTTCTACCACTCCGATATGCTTCGGTGCGTTCTTTGTCTCTATTCCGCACTCCCTAGCCAGTGTCAAGCGCCCGTCTCTACTCTCAGGATCAGCTACCGTCCATCTAAATCGAGTATCTGGATCTCTATTGTTCAAGATCCGCCCGTTCTCGACTGTCGTTTTTTCTGTGGCGTAGTACTCATCATATACATGTAATACATCGTCACGCTCATCATGCGCAAAGTACAAGCAAGCAAAAGGATTCTTTACTCCGAAATCGATAGATCGAGAGCGAGGCCATGAGGCGGGCGGATCGAACGACTCTACAACGTGTATATTTCTTGAGAATTCAGGATACACAACTCCTTGCTGATTTGTAAAATCACCGAACAGTCGAGATCTTTGGCTCTCATCGCTCATATGGGCAATTGCACGGCGTAGCTTTACGGAGGAGATCCAAGGATTATCCAGCCCTGATATCGCGTAGCTTGTGTAGCCTCGTTGCGGGTTCTCAAAGAACACCTCATGAGGCCATGTAATTCCCTTCAATGGGGTCATAGTTAGAACGACAATGCCCTTATAGTCGATACATCTAAGCATACACTCATCAAATATATCTTGCGGGTGCTCCTCGTCCAAGATTACCAATGACACGGCGGCCCCTTGGAACTTCTCGCGGCCGCTCTCAGCGCTCATCGATAAGATCTTGCCGCCGTTTGGAAAGATCGCACTAGCTCTGTCTTGTGCTCTCCAGCGGATAAACTTTGTTCCGGTGGGGCAATACTTCTCTAGCTTTGGACGTAGATAAGCTAGAGCATCGCCATAAGACAAAGCACTCACCCAAACCTCGCTCGGCTTCTTTGGTACTAGATCGATAGGTAGATCGTTCAGTCTTAGCCACTCACGAACCCACCATTCTTGGGAGCCGGCCGCAAAAGCAACAGCGAGCATACATCCTGACTCCGATTTTCCCGATCTATTCCCGCCGCTGATCAGAGAGCTTTCTGTTCCTAGATTCAAAAGTGCTTCTCGTTGGCTTGTGCGGCGCTCTGTTATATCGCAATGGTTACAGCGATACAGTCCGCTCTGTATCATTTGCATAGGTCTTCCACAACCTCTAGCACGCTCAGAGAGCGATCCTTTACCGTCCCACCGATGGCAATGAGGCTCCCATAGCCTAGCAACAGCGAGCGGAAACGAGCGAGCGATCTGCTCCAATCTTGAGCTTGCTTTCAGGTAGGCTAGTAGAAGATTCTTATCCATAGATGACGATCAATATAGCACAATATAGCCTTTCAAGAAAAGGAACTTTTCGGATAGACAGATCGTGCTTGCAAGCTCTCAGTCTGCATCTTTTCATATCGTGATCAGTTAGAAGCAATGTCTCATAGCCCATCGCAGTTCGTATCTTGATCGCGTGATATTCTTTGTATTTCTGAATCTCGTTCATTTTTAGCTCCGTTGTAGTAGATTGCAAAACAAATAACCATAGCAATGATAATCATTTGTATGCTGATTAAAATATGATCGTCCGTCTCCATTTCATTCCTCATCAAGATCGATAACAGGCAAGGATATCGGCTTCAATCTCTCTTGTTGTATTCTCACTTCTTCCATTAAGGCCGGCACATCTAGACCGTCTTGATTTATCGTGATCTCGACGGGAGCCTTCTCTTCTTTTGTGTAGCCGTGTCTTCGTTCAAGTAAGAACATCGCCGCTCTAACATCGCCATCATTCATAGCTGTATGCAGACAAGACAGCGAGCGGATCGCGCTCATAGCTTCCGCGCGTTGAAACTCTCCATAAAAATCCAAGAATTGTCCGCTTTTCGCCTCTCGCCCTCGTTTGAGCCACTCATAGAGGATAGACTCCGAAATGCCGGCATATTTGCAAGCGATCGCCCTTGTGCATCCAAGTGATGTAGCTTCGAGGATCTTGCGCTTATATTTATCAGTGAATTTACTCTTGCGGCCCATGTTCCCTCTCACGCTTTGCCCACTCAATCCGGCCTTCAATGATCGGATAGTAATCTTCTGTCATCTCGCATCCGATAGCGTCGAAGCCCTCAAGACACGCAGCTACGGCCGTTGTTCCAGATCCTAAGAAGGGATCGAGCACTGTTCCGTTTGGAGGCGTGATCAGTCGACACAGCCAGCGCATAACGCCGATCGGCTTGACTGTCGGATGGAAGTTTTTAACATGATCCGCCGTTCTTCCTGCGCCCGCTCTTGGGTTGTCGAGGCCGGCAGATCCTTCGTTGCGGTCGACAGCCTCAAAGACTGATTTGCCTTGCAAATGCTCTAGTCCGGCCTCACGCTCAGATCTCGATGCTTTCGGACATTGATAAACATTAGCGGGCCATCTTCCTATTTTCTGACCTTCTGATTGATTACTTTTTATGTCTCCATAATAAAAAATGGCTCTACCTGCTTGGCCAGTTGAGTGAGTGCTGGTTTCTTCTTGAGGGCCTACCCAGCACGGATCGCCATATGCAAATCTACAAGCGTCTATGTTGATCGCTCCTGTATTGTGCTTCAATACATTCTCAGCGACTGACAAGCCCTTCTCCAGTGGCTTTCGTGCAAGGATCGCAGGCTCGTAGCTAGGCTTCAATGCGGTGCCCCAGCCTTGCCACTGTGCGGCCTGTGGAGTGGCTGGCTTTGTTATATCTACCTCAACAGCGCTACTCCCACCAATAGTATGCCTGTTCTTGTCATTTGGATTTGCTATGCCAGACATTTTTGTTCCAACAACTTTCCGCTCCGCTCCGAAATGTTTATCAATTCCTTTTGATACATCATGACTCTTCGGAAAGCCGGAGAAGTACAGCCAGCTTATCATATCGCGGATCTCGAAGCCTGCATTTGCAATCGCAACGCCCATCGGATGCACTGTCCTTGTAGCGCTGAATGCGACCATATGCCCGCCGTGCTTGAGTACTCGATAGCACTCTTTCCACAACTCAACATTGAAGGCGATCCCGCTATCATCCCAGCCTTTCCCCATAAATCCGATCTCGTAGGGCGGATCGGTGACGATGCTATCGATCGAGTTGTCTGGGATCTCTTTTAATTTCTCCAAACAATTGCCCTTCAGCAGTGTGAAGTTAAAATCACTTTGAACGGGCGCAGGAGGCTCGACAATCGATTCTTCTTCCTCATCGCTATATAGATCATCAAGTATGCCATCAAGTTCGTCCTCGTCCCATCCTAGGCCGCTAAGATCCTCATCTTTCAACTCCTCGAAGAGTTCTTGTAGTGCATCTTCGTCCCAGTCTGCTCGTTCTCCGATCTTGTTGTCTGCCAGCATCAAGAGCTTTGCGTCAACGGGATCGAGATCCATAAATCGCACTGGCACTTTTGACAGCCCGAGGCTCTGCGCCGCCTTATATCTTGTATGCCCAGCGATGATAACAGAGTCTTCTTTTCTGGCGATAATCGGGCTAGCAAATCCGAAGCGCTTGATCGATCCCGCTAGCTCTTCGATGGCGTGATCATTGATCCGTGGATTATCTGGATGGGGTGTTAATGTATCGATATCGATATACTCTGCTGCAATCTCACTCATGACTTTCTGTCTCCTCTAGATCAAAGAATAGGCCCTCATTCAGTTGTGAGAACGTGTCGAGCCGCCCTAGAAACTGTCTAATCTTGGTATATGGCTTGTCTTTGGGCGTTAGTACGATTACGACGTGCCCTTCTTGGATCGATACCATTATATTATTGTTGTTGTCTGTATTCATCATCGAGGCCATTTTAATCGCGCTGAGACGGGCGATCTCTTCGTCTATTACATTGATTACATCTTGATTAACGATCGTAGGATCTAACGATAGGACAGTGTCTCTAGCGCTCTTCTTCTCCTGTTTCGGTGCTGGCTTCTCTTCTAGCTTTTCCTTCTTCTCTGAAAGATAATCCTTATCGATCCAGTATTTCCGATATCGTGTTTTACTTGGGTCGCAAGCAACTCGCCCGATCCAAATAAGCCAGCGAATAGCCTCTCTGAGTGCATCAATACCAACTTCATTAAAGCATTCCGCTATCTCTTTAATGCCAATTGGCATAAGTGATTGACTTATAAAATACTCTATATCATTGGCTAATTCTTTCGGCGGATTGTTACGGCCCCTAAATCTTGATGACAGTTCTTTCCTGTATTTCAGTAGCGTCTTTTTCATTTTGTTCCTCGTCTATTTTTTGCATTGCGGAGAGTGCATCCTGATAGATACACCTAGAATTAGATATAGGCCGGATGCGATTAACACCCAGCCTACAAATATATTTTAATGTTTTCTTTATCTGTCTCACTATTTCAGAGCCTTGATAGCTACTCTGATGAGTGCCGAGCGGCTTGTATTGTATTCAGCGCACAACTCGTCTATATCTCGAAGCGTTCCCGCGTCAATAGTGATGTTCAAGGGCTTAGTGCGCCCTGAGGCCTTTACGCGGCTGTTAAAGGCCTCATTTCGGCTAGGAACAGGGATAGATTTGCTGGTTGTTTTTAATACTTTCATTGTTGTTCTCCGTTATTTTTGGTTGATCCACTGAGCAAGAGCTTGGGCGCAGTAGAAGCACACGAACCCTCCCTCTGTTTTGTGAAAAGAAAAGCAGTCAGGATTGTTTTTCTTTGCTTCGTATCGTGTTTTTGAGTCTGAAAATCTCATTTTTATTCTCCGTTACATGTACATTGCATAAGTGTTTTTATCGAGGGCGATAACATAGCCCTTCTCGATGTCTTCAGATAATAAAGGCTTCCAGTCTCCTTTGTAATCTATTACATCAAGATACCATTCCTTGATCCCGTCAGGATCAAAGATGTAGACATCGCCGTTATTCCATGCGTCGATAGCTTCCTTCTTTGTTATTTTAAATCCTGCACTGAGTGCGAGGATTAAAGCCAATTGTTTTGTTTTATTCATCGTTGTTCTCCGTTGTTGATAATTATTTTTTTGTTTCCTCTGAAGCCAATTGTAGGCAATTCGTCATCAGGAAACAATGATAATGATTTTAGTTTTTTTCCTTGCTCCTCTAGCATAATCTTGATCTCATCCAGCCCTCTTGCTCCCATGTATTTTATTGATAGGACATCTTCTTCTGTTTTCAGCAAGAGATCGTCTATCGATAATATATTGTTTCGCATCAGTAGATTGCTTACCCTACCCGAAAAGATCCAAAAGTCCTCTGGAGGCTTCTGTTCTTGTAGCTCTTTTTTCATCGAAGCAATTGCCGTCAATAACATAGCTCTTTTGTTCATGTTGTTACCCCCTGTAATCGTATGCTGTTGATTGAACATAAAAGTCGGCTTCATAACAAACAGAGCACGAGCCAGCCAAGTGGAGCTTATTCGGTGCTCTAAATTGTCCGTCGTTCGAGTAACGATATAGAGTTCCAGATACAAAAGCATAAAGAAACTCATCAGTATCGTTCTCTTCAATCCATTGATCGATCGAAGCGCTAATATATCGCTTTGCTGCGTTGATAGATTTAAATCCATTCTTTCCAAAGAAGCCCCTAACCCGTACAGACCCCGCTTCTTTCGATATTTCATGTTGTTTGTATTTCATTTTATTCTCCGTTGTTGTCTTTTTGTTCTAGAACGATAATTCTGTTCGCTCCGATATCGAAGCTCAATGGGTGAGGCACACGAGCAACCCCAAGCGGAAGATCTTCGCCCTCTTCGTCTTTGGTGCAAGCCACACCAAAGAACTCGATTATAAGATTTGTTGCTTCTTCGAGCAGAGCAAGCTCATACTCGAAGTCTACATCATTCACAATTACTATATCGCAAGTCATCATTTTATTTCTCCGTTGTTGTTGTTTTATCTTGTTACTCTTGAGATAATTCTAAGTGCATTTTTCAGTGAAGAAACATTCTGATCATTTGCATAGCCGATCTCACCGAAATAAGCTAATTCAGCTTCATTTCTTGAAAGTGTAGTAGATTTGTATACTCTTCCTTTAGTGGTAATGATGTACACATCATTTTTAATGATAAAATTTGCGTGTATATCACCGTGGATTTTCTTGTTAAATTCTCTAGTAGCTTCTTCTACTAGAAGCTCTTGGGTAGTATATTCTTCTGTTGGGTTATTGAGAGTGTAGATCATTTTATTTCTCCGTTGTTGTTAACTATATATAGTGTAGTGTATATAATATACATAGTCAATAGCAAGACACAAAATAAATAAAAATAATCTTATCTTGTCTCTCTAGAGCGATCAGCCAGTATCCTCAAGATCTGCTTCTTCGCCCATTCTGCCGCGTCTTTATGATTGTCAACAGTCGCTAGCTTCTGTATTGCTTTTTCTTGATCTTCTGTGAGCTTCAATATGATCAATGGCGCTTTTTCCGTTTTCGGTCGAGCGGTCGATGCTATCTCTTTTGTCTTTCTTTTCATTTTATTCTCCAAATAATGAGAGTTGTTTTATTGTTTTTCGTGTCGTGTGTACGACATTATTATTATGATCCCATACCTCTATCCATCCATTCGGATACGCTGTTATGCAATATGCATCTTTCCGGACGTTTTCGACTGTTATCCGCCTAGCTTCCTCGAGCGAGAAATACCAAACAGGTTTTTTTGTCTCTGGAAAAATGGTGTCGGGTATTGTATTATGACCACCTAACATCGATGAATTTTTTTGTCCTTTGGGGCATAGAGATGAGTACCAAACAGTGAACATTTTATGCCTCGAATAATGATATTTGGTTGCTTTTCTTCTTTGTTTTCTGTTCTTTTTTCAGTCTTTTATGATATAGCGTTACAGAGCCTTCAGGGCCTTCATGCATTATTTTATAATCGGCCTCTTTTGGGTTGCACTGAGGTTCTAAGCCACACACGAGAGCTTCTATAATCTCGTCTCTATTTTCTGCTTGTAGGGCTCTAGTAATAAATTCATACATATAGTCAGACTCGAAAAACTCAAAAAATGATAGTCCTCTCGTCCTTTCCCATTCTCCTTTCTGCTCGTTGTATATGTTCATAGATAAATCTCTATGTTGGTAGTATATCGCTATCATTGCTCCTCCTTGCTCCATATGTTCGCCTCAAATCGTAGCTTCAATAGCCACTCGATTAAGATCTCTACAACCTCAAGATCATGATAGTCCTCTTGCACAAGATCGCCCTCATAGCGCTCAGAGAGACGATAGCGCCGCTCTGAGGACTCGTATACAAAAGAAAATCGATGCTCAGAGAGATCCGTCGATCTGTATCTGATCAGATTAATCGTTTTACCCTCAAGAAGGGCCTCTCTTAGTTTTCTCTGTATCATCTAGACTCCATATTTATAAATAGTAAACATCTTATCCACTGTTTCGTCAAGCAGTAGATTCTTTTGATTTTTCTTCTTAACTTTCTTCTTCTTGCGAGCTAGAACCTCGTCAGGAATAGTCCAGCCGACAGAATGAGCCATGACTTTCGCCATGCTTGTCGTCCAAAAGTCATGCTCCCAAACAGCAGAGTAGTATCTTTGCCCGTCTTTTTCTATAATCTCAACATATCCATGTTCAATTCGGTGTTTCCACATCAAATTACTCTGATGCGTAGCTCTTTGTTTTCCTTCAATCTTAGCTGGCTCGGCTCCAACTTTTCGGCAATGCTTGCAATTAGGCCCGCACCAATGATCATATCGAATTGCGGCTTTTGGATCGATTTTCAGAATAGTTCTAATCATATCCGTCCAGAGTGGTCCCTTAAGCGTCTCAGCGGCCTCGCAATCACATCGAGGGCTAACAGTTGTGTTGATTGTCTGCCCTTCTCCTCTAAGCCCTGCATTCGGGTCGTAATACTCAGCCCAGAGGATGCGCCAGCCGCCCTCCTTTCCCTCGTCATCTGTTCGGCAATGCTTGCAAAACGTCCCACGATCAAAGAGAAACCATTTCTCTTGACAAGTCGGCTGGGCTTTCACGAACTCTTTTAGGGCCGTCAATGTAGGGAGGAATTGCGGCATATGATCCTCAAGATAAAGATCAAAGTACTCCTTGAGACGAACGGGCGGAACGCTTTTAAATGCTCTCTCGTATTTCTCTAGCGAATTGTTCCGCCAAAAGTTGTTCTTGTTGTAGTGATCCTGTAAGAAAGACAGGAAATCCTTACAGATTTGTTTGTTCATCGTTGTTCTCCGTTGTTGATTTTGCTGTATAACCAATCCGGCATGATGATTGTTGCTGTATATTCTCCTTGATCGATCACATCAGTGCACGATCTTGGGATCCACACGTTTTTTCCGTTGATCGTGAATTGCTGCGCCTTTGGCACTGATACCTGCTTTCCATTAATCCACTTTACGATCGATCGGTATGAGTTTCTGATCCACTTACAATTCTTAATAGTAATTGTCATGTTATTACTCCGTTGTTGTTGGTTGCTCTATAATCATAACATATATAATATGTATTGTACAGTATATAAATTAAATAATCCCTGCTCTTGTCAGAGCATCCCTATTTTTGTTTATGTATTTCGTTCTCTCTTCCTCTGATAATCCCAATATCTGAACAGCGGAAAGAAGAAGATTTTCTTCCGTTCGTTCGTTAGATTCTAATTCTAATTCTGATTCTAATTGTGCGGGGTTGAAAGCGCCCGATACCTCTGGCGTTCTAGCGCTCTCGTTTTCACTTTTTTGTATATTTTTTGTTGTTCTTTGTGAAGATTTTGTATTTTTTAATTGCTCGACCTCGTGTTTATCGGTCTTGTAGGCAAAAGATTTTGTATTTTTTTTGTCAGAATTTTTTGATTGTTTGTTAGAATCTTTTTTAACTCTGCTATTGCTTAGGTGTTCTCGAACAATTCGCAACAATGAGTATACAATGTTGTACGATACTTTTTTATCTTTTGCGAAATGCCGCAAATTATACGACTGATTAGACACCTCTAGCATATACAACTCGCAATAAAGCTGCAGCCGCTTTGGATCTCGTTTCGCGATGAGCCGATCTGGCACAATTGCGAAGTGTTGTTTTTTTCCCATTCCATTATCCTCGTTGTTATGATATATATGGTACATAGCTATCTTTAGCCTATATACATTATATATATAAACGATTAAAAAGTACAATTAAAAATGAAATATATTGTGATTGATACAGAGACGACGGGACTAGATGCCGATCAACATGAAATTATAGAGTTCGGTGCGATCGTTATGATTAATGAGATCATCACAGAAACATTAGATATAAAAATACAGCCTAGATCGCTCGACCGTGCCACTCCAGAGGCGATGAGAGTTAATGGATACTCCGAATATAGATGGCGCAATGCTCTCTCCCAAGATCTCGCAGCTAAGATGATCTGGCAGTTCTTAGAGCGCCATCGAGATGGAATAACAGTCGGTCATAATCTACATTTTGATCGCAAATTTATCGAGGCTTTCGGGCGATACAATAATCTTGAATTGAATCTCTCGTCTCCATACCTCGACACAAGAGACATATGCCGCTCTGTTTTGGCCCCATATGGACTTGAGTCGATGCGATTAGATGACATATGCGAGTTCCTAGGATGGAAGCGCAGGAATGCGCATACGGCGCTCTCTGATTGCGAGGATTGTATCAGAGTATTAAGAAGCATGTGCCCGCCAAAAATAAAATTCATCGCTCGACTAGAGCTACAACAACAAATTAGAAGAATTAGGGGATTATTATGATCGTTCGCGTTGTCTCATCAGATAGCCCAGTCGACAATGTAGGCAACAGCTTCGACGTGTCAAAAATCATAACGATAGATATGGGTATGTTTCCGCCTTCAGCGGCGTATCGTGGATATACATCCCTCATAATTGGCCAGATAAGCAATATATCAAGCGCGACAACATTAACACTCCGAGTGTGTCGAGATACACTGGGCGATCAAATGATCATAACAGACACGACCAGCAATATATTTACAGGCCTCACAACAGCGACGAAAGGAACAGCGATCTGGGCCCTGAATGCTTTTGTTGGACTAGAAGAGAATGATCAATTACATGTGTTTCTGAAGACAAACAACGGCACTTGTGATGTTGACTTCGTTGAAATTACATGGGGAGACAATAAATAATGGCTATCTCTCGTATCTTCAATGATGACGGAGGCACAATTCCGCCATCGAGTAGCTCCGGCTCGGAAATCACCGAGGATCTGACATCGCAGGTCAATGGGCTAAATGCGTCATTTATCACTAGCAATAAATATGTATCAGGTAAGCTCCGAGTGTATTACAATGGGATCAGGGAGATCGTTGGGGACTCTGTTTCAGAAGCTCCGAATCGGCTCTCGTTTACGTTCGATTTTACGCCTCTCGCAGGTGATAAAGTCCTCGTAGACTACGAAAAAGATAATTCTTAATCCCACAAAATAAATACATATATAGGAGTATACTCATGAGTGTACAAATTCGCGGCCGTCAAATTATGGACAATACCATAACAGCGGCTAAACTCGTTCTATCTGATAATTTTTCTTTTGCTGGATCGGTATCTGTTCCAGATCCTACGGCCGACGGACATGCCGCAAATAAAGGCTATGTCGATGGATTGATCCAAGGCTTACACCCAAAGGAAGCTGTCCGTGTTTTGTCCAAGTCGAACGTCGATATCTCTAGCGCTCCAGCGACTATCGATGGCGTTACTATGGGCGAAAAAGATCGTGTTTGCTTGACCAATCAGAGCACGGCCACTGAAAACGGAATCTATAAATACTCTTCGAGCGGATCGGCTATGTCTCGTACTGGTGATGCTGATACCTTCAAGAAGTTACAAAGCGCCTATTTCTTTGTAAAAGAAGGAACCAGCGCTGATGAGGGGTTCGTCCAAACTGCCGAACTTACATCTTTCGCCGGTCAAACATATGTTCAGTTCAGTTCTGCTGGAAACATCGTTGCTGGCAATGGTTTAGCGAAATCAGGAAATACGCTCTCTGTCAATGTTGACGGCTCTAGTTTGGAGATCTCTAGTGATTCATTGCAGGTAAAAGCTGGTGGAATTACCAACACCATGCTCGCTGGAAGCATCGAGAACAGTAAACTCAGCAACAGCGCGATTAGCATTGCTGGATCTTCAATCTCTCTGGGCGGCACAATTACAGCCGCTTCTATTCTTGGCGCGGGCTCAACTAGTAATCTGCCTGAAGGATCGAATTTATATTATACGGACGCAAGAGCACAAGCAGCGATCACTGTATCCGATTCTTCTGAGGTTGATCTTTCTATCTCTAGCGGTGAAATTAGCGCAGTACTGAAAGACGGATCGATCGCAAATGCTCGACTTGCTAACAGCGCGATCGAAATCGCCGGCGCTTCTACTGCTCTTGGTGGATCAATCTCAGCCGCTTCTATTCTTGGTGCATCCAATACGGATTCTTTGGGTGAGGGAAGCAGCAATCTGTACTTCACGAACGCGAGAGCACAAGCGGCTATTACTGTTGCTGATTCTTCTGAAGTTGACCTAAGCTACTCTGGTGGACAGATTAGCGCAGCATTGAAGGCCGATTCTGTTGCTCTCTCGAAAGTGTCCTACCAAGGATATTACGAGAGCTTCACCGCAAACGGATCAAGCGCTGGATTTGATCTTGCACGTGCGATAAAAGCTAATCTTGCTCAGTCGTTCGTCGTTACTGTTAATGGTTTGGTGATGGATTACAAAGCCTCACCCGATGCCAAAGACAATTTTAAAATCGACAATACTGGGGCCGGATCTGTTGGAAAAATTAGTTTCGGCGCAAATCTCGACAATGGCGATAAAGTAGCCATTCGCTACGTTGCCTAACCTCAACTCCCTCCTAAAATAAAAGGGCTGGTCAATTGACCAGCCCTTTTTCTATCCTTTCAACATTTTTCGCACTAAGCATGCTCGATTATATCATCTCCGAACATGATCATCCAGAAAACACAAGTTCTTTTTTGTGTTTCTGATCTCTTGACAAGTCTAGCCATAGCTAGAGTTTCAGAAAAGCGCGTGCGGCTCGTGCCGTCCTCAAAGAGGACTGTAACTTTATACATAGATCACCTTGATAATATAGAGTGCTAGATACATAGATCCTGAGACGGCGCAAAAGTAAAAAGAGGATTCGCATATCGTTTTCATTGTTGTTCTCCTTTATTAAATCGCCCTTCTTCTGTAGCTTCGCATAGCTCTTCGTATGCTTTATCTGAGGCTTCTCGAATAACATCAAGAAACTTGATATCTGTATCCTCATCTACATCGACATAGACTTCTGAAGTGTACAGATAGAGTGATCCGCTCGATCCTTGCTCTTGACACATTGAATCGAAGTGATGCTCGATTCGTTCATGATAAAATTCAGTGGCTGAATCATAGTCAAATTCATCTGGATCTAAATCCCAATTAATCGGGTATGATGCCCGACCAAATTCGCTGGCTGTGATGGATGTTGTAGTCATTCCGCCTCCTCTGGAGCTTCTTCTAGAAGCTCTTCTAGTTCAAAAATAACAGGCCACCAAGATTCTGCTGTTGCGAAGAGTTCTTCCTCTTCGCATTTTTCTATACGCTTCAAGATCAAGCGTATCTTTAGTTGTAATTCTTTTTTTGTTTTCA
>MDTD01181276.1_pt1 | contig 30356 bp, 30 predicted proteins | sample 811221 | NCBI WGS metagenome assembly MDTD01 (sample SAMN05326646, study PRJNA326480) | marine metagenome | isolation source: seawater | place: Pacific Ocean: South West | collected 2011 | reverse complement strand
CGCTGCGTCGGCGACGCCAACGTTTCCTGGCTGGGCTTTCACCAGTTGACCGCGCAGGCCGCGATGGCCTGGCGCCGCCACCTGCTCGACGGAGCGGGCTGAGCGGAAAGCCCGGCCGGATGCATCTGCGGGGCGGCTCGCGGTAGTGTCGGGGGCTGATCGTTACCAGATTGGAAGCTTGCCCCATGGATCTCGTGCTCGGTTTGTCGATGACGTCGTCATCGGTGCGCTGGGTTCTCGTCGAGTCCGCCGGGCAGGGCAGAACGTTGGACCGGGGCTCACTGCCCCTGGATCACGATCACGTTTTTGACGCTGACGCCCTGCTCAGCGCCCTGATGGACAGGACCGCGGGCCGACTGCACGCCATCGGCCTCAACTGGACCACCTCGGCGGAGTCCGCCGCGAACGCGATCTGGCAGGCGCTGACCGACCGTGGGGTCGAGAACGTCATCGCGGTCTCCGACGTCGAGGCCGCCGAAGCTCTGGCCCGCGGCGTCGCCGAGCTCGCCGGCGGCGACCGCGTCGTGGTCTGCGTCGCCGAGCCGGGCACCGCAGTCGTCGCCTCCGTCAGCCCGGACGGGGTGACTGCTGACCGCGTGCACCCGACCGACCTCGCCGACGTGGACGGTCTGTCGCCCGACACGGTGCTGGTAGCGGGCTCCGGTGACGTCGACGCGGTGGTCGACGCGCTGCGCCAGCGCACCGATGCCGCCGTGATCGCGGCCGATGAAGCCGACCTGGCTCTGGCCAGGGGCGCCGCGCTGGCGTCGGAGTCGGCGGTGTCGCTGCTCGATGCCGAGTCCGCGCCGTCCCGCCGCGCCCTGTCACCGACCGCGGTAGCGGCCTCCGTGTTGGTTGCGGCGGTGATGACGTTCGTGGTTTCGCTCTCGATCGCCCTCGGTATGACGTTCACCCCTGACACCGAGGCGCCGAAGATGGCCCGCTCTGCGAGCGAGCCGCTGCGCGAGGCGGCTCCGCCGTCACCGGCCGAAGCCGCCCCGCCGGCCCCGAAACCGCTGGCCCCACCGCCACCAGCCGCGCCGGTGCCGGCAGAGGCCGTCGCTGCCTTCGTCGAAGTCCCGGACGCGATGCCGATCGTCGAACCGCCCGCCGCTCCGCCGGCGCCGCAGGCGCCGCCGCCGGTGTACGAAGAGCCGATCGCCCCCGCGCCGGCCTATGTGCCCGAGGCCCCGGCCTACGTCCCGCCGGCGCCGCCGCCGAACTATCTGCCGCCCGAACCCGCACCGGCGTACATTCCGCCGGCCCCGGTGCCGAACGTGGCGCCGCCGCAGCTGAACACCCCGCAGCCCGAGCCGCGGCTGCGCGATCGGATCATCGAACGCATTCCGATTATCAACCGTTTCCACGAGCCGGAGTACGACTACACGCCGTAGATCCGACGGCGGGCGGACGTTGTCGCGCGCCCTACTCGACCGGCGTGTGCATCGTCGTCACGGTCGGTTCACCACATTGTCCAGCGGCTCGCCGCGGGCGAGACGGGTGATGTTGGCGCAGACGTCGTCGGCCCGGCCGATGAAGGTGTCGGTGGTGATTCCCGACGAATGCGGGGTCATCAGCACGTTGGGCAGTTCGGCGAACGGCAATTCACTGGGCGCGCAACGGCCTTCGCCGGCGGGATAGCGGTACCACACGTCGATCGCCGCGGCCTTGATCACGCCGCCGGCCAGCGCGTCATACAGCGCCCGTTCGGCCACCAGCGGTCCACGCCCGACGTTGATCAGGACACCGTCAGGCCCGAGCGCGGCCAGCTGCGCCGCCCCGATCATCCCGGTGGTGTGCTCGTTCAACGGCGCGGAGACCACTGCCACGTCGCACTCGTCCAGCAGCTGGTCCAGTCGGCTGGTGTCGGCGACCCAGTCCAGTCCGGCCTGCTCGGTGACCCGGCCCGACCCGGTGACCGCGGCGCCGGTGCAGCCGAACGCGCGCAACAGTTTCCAGCTGCACAACCCGATGTGGCCGAACCCGACGAAACCGATCCGGGCGTCACCGAAGGCGGGCGGCTGCGGCAGCGAGCGGTCGTACACCGGTGTGGCCCAGATTCCGTCCCGCAACGCCCGGTCGTGGGTCAGGAATCCGCGCCGCAGCATCACCGCTGCCCCGGCCACGTACTCGGCGATCGAGCGTTCGTGATGGAAGGTGTTGCACACCTGCACATCAGGGGGTAACGCGGCGAAGTCGATACGGTCGGTGCCCGCACCGGCGACGTGGATGAGGCGTAGCCTCTCGGCGGCCCGCACCATGTCGGCGGTGAAGAAGCTGCCGACGAACACGTCGGCGTCGCGCAGCTCGTCGTAGGGCACCCCGTCGGTCAGCCAGACGAACCGCGACCCGGGCGGCGCCTGCGCCTGCAGCCGCTCCCGGTGCGGGAGCAGGTTGCCGTCGGCCACCACGATCACCATGTCATTCCTCTCAACCACGCTGCAGCGCAGGTCGTTTGCTGTCGAATGTCCAGCCCGGGATCAGGTACTGCATGGCCGCCGCGTCGTCGCGGCTGCCGAGACCTTCGCGCTGGTAGAGCGCGTGGGCGGCCGCCACCGCCGTCTCGTCGAGCGCCACGCCCAGCCCGGGTGCTTCGGGCACTGTCAGATACCCGTCCGCGATGCGGTACGGGTCGGTGGTGATGGCTTGGCCGTCCTGCCAGATCCAGTGGGTGTCGATGGCGGTGATCTCACCCGGCGCGGCGGCGGCCACGTGGGTGAACATCGCCAACGACACGTCGAAGTGGTTGTTGGAGTGCGACCCCCACGTCAGACCCCAGGCTTCGCAGAGCTGGGCCACCCGCACCGACCCGGCCATGGTCCAGAAGTGCGGATCGGCCAACGGGATGTCCACCGCGCCGGAGCGGATCGCGTGCCCCATCTCGCGCCAGTCGGTGGCGATCATGTTGGTCGCGGTCGGCAAGCCGGTGGCGCGCTTGAACTCGGCCATCACCTCGCGGCCGGAGAAACCGCCCTCGGGTCCGACCGGGTCCTCGGCGTAGGCCAGCACCCCGGCCAGCTCGCGACACGTCTTGACGGCGTCGCGCAACAGCCAGCCCCCGTTGGGGTCCAGCGTGATGCGCGCGCCGGGGAAACGCTCGGCCAGCGCGATGACCGCCTTGGCTTCCTCGGCTGCCGGCAGCACGCCGCCTTTGAGCTTGAAGTCGGCGAAACCGTAACGGGCGTGGGCTGCTTCGGCCAGGCGCACCACCGCGTCAGGAGTCAGGGCCTCCTCGTGGCGCAGGGTGAACCAGTCGTCGGTGTCGGGCGCCTCGTCGGCGGGGGACCGGTAGGCCAGATCCGTCTTCGTGCGGTCTCCGATGAAGAACAGGTATCCCAGCGCCTGCACCTCCGTGCGTTGCTGACCGTCACCGAGCAGCGCGGCGACGGGGACCTCCAGGTGCTGGCCGAGCAGATCCAGCAGCGCCGCCTCGACGGCGGTGACGGCATGCACCGTGACCCGCAGGTCGAAGGTCTGCGCTCCGCGACCGCCGGCGTCGCGGTCGACGAACGTGCGTCGCATGTCGGCCAGGACCGCGTGGTAGTCGCCGATGCTGCGGCCGGTGATCAGCGGCCGGGCGTCCTCGAGTGTGCGCCGAATCGGTTCGCCGCCGGGCACTTCCCCGACGCCGGTGTTGCCCGCCGAGTCGGAGATGACGATCAGGTTGCGTGTGAAGAACGGCCCGTGCGCGCCGGACAGGTTCAGCAGCATGCTGTCGTGGCCGGCGACCGGGATGACGGTCACGTCGGTGACGACGGGGGTTCTGGCGGTCATGGCGCTCCTTGGGGCAGGGATGTGGTCACGACGCAAACCATCTGTCGCCGTTGGCCAATGGGCGGACCACACGGGTGACCTTGTCGCCGACGTCGCGCAACGCCTCGATGATGTCGCGCTCGCGCTCGGCGGTCAGACGCTCGGCGGGTATCGAGGCGCTGATGGCGTCCTGCGCGGGCCGGCAGTAGCGCAGGGCCACGGCGAAGCAGCGCAGCCCGGCGGTGTTCTCCTCGTCGTCGCAGGCATACCCCCGCACTCGGACGTCATCCAGTTGGTGGTCCAGCGCGGCACGGTCGGTGATGGTGCCGGCGGTGAGCGCCTCGAGCGCGGCGGGGACGTGCTCGTCGCGGTCGACGCCGAAACGTTCGGCCAGAAGGGCTTTGCCCAGGGCCGTGGCGTAGGCGGGCAGTCGCCGGCCCACCCGGCTGGCGGTGCGCAGGTACTGCTTGGATTCCCGGGTGGCCAGGTAGACGATGTCGGTGCCGTCGAGGCGGCCGAGGTGGAATGTTTCGTCGAGCTGGGCGCGTAGTTCCTCCAGGAACGGCGTGATGAGCGGTAGGTAGGGGTCGCTGTCGAGGTAGCTGGTGCCGACGAGCAGCGCCCGGATGCCGATGCCGTAGTAGGTGCCGGTGGGGTCCGAGCGGACCCATCCCTGGGCGACAAGCGTGCGCAGCAGGGCGTGGGCGCTGCTGCGCGGCATGTCCAGGGCGTCGCTGATCTCGCGCAGCCGGGCCGGGTCGTCGGGGCGGGCGGCGAGGTACTCGAGCAGCTCGACCGTGCGCACAGCCGACTTCACCTTGCGCACCGAGATGTCCTGGCTCACCGTGTTCTCCTCAGAAGGTCAGCAACAGTTCCCGCCCGATGAGCACGGCGGCGCCGGTGGCCGAGACGCCGATCGCGAGCCAGCGCAGCCGTTGCGGATTGAGATATCGATTGAGCACCCGGGAAAGCAGGTACCCGAGCACGGCGGCCGGGACCAGCAGCGCGAAGGTCTTCAGCGTGTGGACATCCACCGCGCCGGTGAATGCGAGCACGATCAGCGAGATCACCGACCCGACGAGGAAGAAGCTGCTCATGGTGCTGCGCAGCACCGCACCGGTGTTGCGTTGCCAGACCAGCGCCATCGGCGGCCCGCCGATCGACGTCGCGGTGCCCAGCAGCCCCGAGGCCGCCCCGGCCAGCACCACGTTGCGGCGCCGCGCCGCCGGAACCCAGCCGGAGCTGGTGAGTACCACGCCGCCCAGCACCACAGCGGCCAGCACGATCACCAACGCCTGATGCGGCAGCGCGGCCAACAGCAGTGCACCGGCCACGGTGCCGGGCACCCGCCCGGTCAGCGCCCAACCGGTTCCCGACAGGTCGATCGCCTCCCGCTCGCGCACCACCACCATGAGCGTGACCAGCGTGGCGACCATGATCAGCGTGCCCGGGATCATCGCCGGTTCGACCATTGCGACGATCGGCGCGGCGAACATCCCCATGCCGAATCCGATCGACGCCTGCAACGCCGAGGCGAACAGAATCGCCGTAGCCACGATGCAGAATCCCGCGATGGTCATGCCGATACGGTCTCAAGTCCACTCCCCTCCAGCAGCAACGGGTGGTGGCACAGCGCCGTGTGTCCGTCGAAGTCCGGGTCGACGGTGACCGGCGGCGTCGCGCTGGCGCACACCTCGGTGGCCTTCCAGCAGCGGGTGCGGAAGCGACATCCCGACGGCGGATCCAGCGGTGAGGGCACCTCACCGGAGAGCAGGATGCGTTCCTGGCGGTGTGCACCGTCGAGGGTGGGCGCCGCGGACATCAGCGCCGCGGTGTACGGGTGGTCGGAGCGGTCGAACACCGTGTCGGTGGGACCGTTCTCGATGATCTTGCCGAGGTACATCACAGCGACCCGGTCGGCGACGTGGCGCACCACCGAAAGATCGTGGGAGATGAAGATGTAGGAGATGCCGAGCTGCTCCTGCAGATCGTTGAGCAGGTTGAGCACCTGGGCCTGTACCGAGAGGTCGAGGGCGGAGACCGGTTCGTCGCAGATGATGACGTCCGGGTTCAGCGCCAGTGCGCGGGCGATGCCGATGCGTTGCCGCTGGCCGCCGGAGAACTCCTGCGGGTATTTGTCGGCGGCCTTGGCGCCCAGGCCCACCAGGTCCAGCAGTCCGCGCACCCGCATGTCGCGGTCCTGGCGGTTCTTGATCAGCCCCTTGTGGCTGCGCCACGGCTCGGCGATGATCTCGGCGGCCGACATCCGGGAGTTCAGCGACGCGTAGGGATCCTGGAACACCATCTGCACCCGGCCGCGGAATTTCAGCAGTTCGGCGCCGGCGAGGGTGAAGGGGTCCACGCCGTCGAAGCGCACAGTGCCGGCGTCCGGCCGTTCGAGCATCATCAACGTCCGTGCCAGGGTCGACTTTCCGCAGCCGGATTCTCCTACGAGGCCCAGGGTTTCGCCACGGGCCAGGTCCAGGCTGATGCCGTCGAGCGCGCAGAGCTTGTTCTTGCCGGCGTGCGGGACGCGGAACGACTTGCGGACGTCGCGGACCTCGAGCAGATTCTCAGACATCTTCACTCTTTCCTCCTCGCGTGCGGGGCGTCACCTCTTCCGGGAAGTGGCAGGCGGCTTTGCGCTGTTCGCCGACGTGGTCGAGGGTGGGCCGGGTGGTGACGCAGATGTCGCGTGCCAGCGGGCAGCGCTCCTGGTAGACGCATCCTTCGGGAATGTCGTGCAGGTCCGGCGGTGACCCGCCGATCGACTGCAGGCCGTCGCCGCGGCGGGCGTTGACCGGCACGGAGTTGAGCAGACCCTTCGTGTAGGGGTGCTTCGGGTCGGCGAAAACCTCGGCGACGGTGCCGGTTTCGATGACGTTGCCGGCGTACATGACAGCGACACGGTCGGCCTCTTCGGCCACCAGCGCCAGATCGTGGGTGATCAGGACGACGGCCATGTCGAACTCGGTGCGCAGGTCCCGCAGCAGCGCCATGATCTGGGCCTGCACCGTGACGTCGAGCGCGGTGGTCGGCTCGTCGGCGATCAGCACGCTGGGGTTGAGCGCGACGGCCATCGCGATCAGCAGCCGCTGGCGCATACCTCCGGAGAACTGGTGCGGGTAGGAGTTCAGCCGGGTCTCCGGTTGGGGGATGCCGACCCGCGCCATCAGTTCGACGGCTTTGACCTTGGCAGCCTTGGCGCTGAGCCCCTTGTGGATGCGGAACGGCTCGGCCAGTTGGGTTCCCACGGTGTAGAGCGGGTTCAGCGCGGTCAGCGCGTCCTGAAACACGATGGCCAGCTCGGTGCCGGCCATGGCGCGCCGCTTCTTGCGGTCGGCGGAGAGCAGATCGGTCTGCTCGGATCGGCCGGACAGCGTCGCGGTCCCCGCGACGACATCGGCCACCGGCTCGAGCAGGCCGACCAGCGCGGTCGCGGTCATGGACTTGCCGCAGCCGGATTCGCCGAGCAGGGCCAGTGTTTCGCCGCGCCGGGCCTGGAACGAGACGTCGTTGACGGCACGCAGGGTGCCCGAGATGGTGCGGACCTCGACTGAGAGCCCGTCGACGTCGAGCACCGTCGGGTTGTCGGCGTGGTGGTCGGTCTGCGTGTCGTGGCGCGCTGGTGCGGTCATGCTCGAGCCTTTCATCAGAGGCGCTTTCCCGACTTGGTGAACGTGCTCAGTCGCTTCTGCGGGACGGTCAGGCGCCACCGCTGGCCGGGGTCGGTGGCGATGCGGGCCCAGGCGGCCAGGATGGTGGCCGACACGGTGGTGATCACGATGGCCAGGCCGGGGAAGAACGACAGCCACCAGGCGGTGTGCAGGTAGGTGCGGCCCTGGGCGACCATCAGGCCCCAGCTGACGTCGGGCGGCTGGATACCGATGCCGAGGAAGCTCAGCGAGCTCTCGGCGAGCATCACGTAGCAGAAGTCCAGGGTGGCCACGGTCAGCATGGTGGGCAGCACGATCGGCAGCACGTGGCGCCAGATGATCGAGGTGGCGCTGGCGCCGAATGTCTTTGCCGCGTCGACGAACACCCGGCTGGCCAGTTCGGCGGATTCGGCGCGGGCGGTGCGCAGGTACACCGGGATGCGGGTGAGCGCCAGCACCATGACGATGTTGGCCGCGCTGGGGGAGAACACGTAGAGCACGACGACGGCCAGCAGCAGCGACGGGAAGCTCATGATGACGTCGGCGACGCGCATGGCGAGGGTTTCGCGCCAGCCGCGGTGATATCCGGCCCACATGCCCACCGCCGAACCGATGACCGCGGAGATGACCACGGCCGGGATCGCGACCGACAGCGTGGTCTGGCAGGCCACGATGAGGCGGGCCAGCATGCTGCGGCCCAGCGGGTCGGTGCCCAGCACGTTGGCCCAGCCGTGAGCCAGCGTGAACGGCGGCTGGTTCGAGTTGTCCAGGTCGATGCGGGTAGCCAAGTCGCCGACCAGCATCGGGCCGAAGACCGCGGTCAGCACGACGATGCCGAGGACACCGGCCGCGGCGAGGGCGACCCGGTCGTTGGACAGCAGCCGGAGCCAGAACGAGGGCCCGGACTGCTTTCTGGTGCGTGAGGGCGTGCCGTCCTCGCCGACGATCGCGGTGGTCGGTTTGACCGGGATCAGGTCGATTGACGTGCTCATGGTTGTCTCCTGGGACTTCTCAGACTCGGGCGGGTTCGCGTACCCGCGCGTCGAGCAGCGCGTAGCAGGCGTCGATGATGATGTTGAGCAGGAAGATGCTGACGGCGGTGAGCAGCACGGCGGCCTGCAGGACGGCGAAGTCGCGTTGCAGGATCGCGTCGATCATCAGCTTGCCGATGCCGGGCCAGCCGAAGATGGCCTCGACCACCACCGCGCCGTTGATGAGGCTGACCATCAGGTCGCCGGCGACGGTGAGCGCGGGTGCCGCGGCGTTGCGCAGCGCGTGGTGGGAGACGACGCGGAAGTCGCCGGCGCCCTTGCTGCGTGCCAGCCGGATGTAGGGCGCCGACAGGGCCGAGACCATCGCCCCGCGCACCACCTGGGTGAGCACACCCAGGGGCCGGATCATCAGCGTCGCGACGGGCAGGATCCAGGACAGCACACCGGCGTCGACGCCGGAGGTGGGCAGCACGCCGAGGAGCACCGCGAACAGCCACACCCCGGTGATGGCGAACCAGAAGTCGGGGATGGATGCGGCGGTCATGGACAGCAGGCTGGAGAACCGGTCGGCCAGCGAGTTCGGGCGGTAGGCGGCCCAGCAGCCGACGACGACGGCTCCGACGATCGCCAGCAGCATCGTCGCGAAGGCGAGTTGCAGCGTGGCGGGGAAGGCGCGCAACGCCATCTCCGCGGCCGATTCGCCGGTGCGCAGCGAGGTGCCGAAGTCCAGGTGCAGGACGCCCTTGAAGTAGTCGATCAGCTGGGTGATCACCGGATCGTTGAACCCGTTCTGCTCGGCGAACGCGGCGCGCTGCTCGGGGGTGGCCGACTCCGACAGGTACAGGTTCGTGGGGTCACCGGTGAGCCGGGCGAGCAGGAACACCCCGAGCAGGACGATGATCAGCGGCAGGGCGCTGGTGTACATCCGGCGCCGGACGAAGGAGAACATGGGCTGGGCCTTCCTGCTTCTCAGGACTTGTCGGTCCGGTCGGCGGCGGGTGACATCGCGGCCAGGCGCATTTCGTCGCCGGTCGCCGAATTGGGGGTGTAGTCGACGCGCGGCGATTTGCCGAGGATGCCGCGCATGTGGGCGAGGTAGGCCATCTGCATGATCTGCTGTGGCTCCTCGGCGAACAGCTCGGCGAACGCGTCCTGGCGGGCTTGGCCCTCGAGTTGCTCGGCGGCCCGGATCTTCGCGTCGAACTCCGCTGTGCCGTAGGCGCTCTGCGGTCCGTCGGAGAGCATGTACTGGTCCATCGTGAACGCGGCGTCCCCGGCCTGGTTGCCGTGCATGATCATCAGCAGGTAGGGCCCGGTGTTCGGGGGGAACGGCCGCAGCTGGTACTCGAGCTGGGAGGCGGTGTCCATCATCTCGATCTTGACGTTCAGGCCGATCTCGGCGAACTCGCTCTGCAGCACCTCGATGGTCTCGGCGATCTTGGGGAACTGCGCGGTGCGTCCGATCAGCCGGATCTCCCGGTCCACCGGCACACCGTCGGCGCGGGCCTCGTCGATCAGCGTCTTGGCCTTGTCGGTGTCGTGCGGCCAGGGCTGCAACTGGTCGTTGTAGCCGACCACACCGGACGGGATCAGCTGGGCGGCGGGCTGGCCCAGGTCTCGGAACAGGGCTTTGACGATGCCGGTGCGGTTGGTGGCGTAGTTGATGGCCTGACGGACCCGGATGTCGTCGAGCGGCGGCTCGGTGGCCTGCATGCGCAGTGCGGTGGTCTCGTTGTTCTGGAACGGCACCCCGAGGTCGCCGGCGCCGTCCTCGGGGCCGAGTCCGGTAGCGATGTCGGCTTCGTCGTTGGTGATCATCGCCGCGCGCACGCTTCCCTCGCTGCGCCACTGGTATTCGGCGACCGGGAACGCCGGCGCGTCACCCCAGTAGGTGTCGTTGCGGGCCAGGATCAGCTTCTGTCCGTACTCCCAGTCGCGGATCGCGTAGGGCCCGGTACCGATCGGTTCGCGCACCTTCTCGGTCATGCTGGTGGTGCGCGGCACGATCTCGACGAACGAGAGGCGCAGCGGCAGAATCGGATCGGGCTCGGTGGTGCCGACCACGACGGTGCGCTCGTCGGGGGTCTGCACGGTCAGCACCTCGTCACCGAAGACGTAACCGTCGACGTTGCACTGCAGATCGGAGTTGACCGCCCGGTCGATCGAGAACGCGGCGTCCTCGGCGGTGAACGGCGCCCCGTCGGAGAAGGTCACGCCGTCGCGCAGCGTGAACGTCCACTCGGTGGGGCCGCTCTGCTCCCAGTCGGTGGCCAGCAGCGGCTCCAGGTCACCGGTGGTCGGGTTGCGCTCCACCAGCGGCTCGGTGATGTTGGAGCGCACCACGACGCCGGTGGAGGTCAGTGAGCTCTCGCAGGGTTCGAGTGTGGGGGGTTCCTGGGGCAGGACGATGCGCAGTGTGTTGAGGTCGTATCCGCCTCCGCCGGAGTTGGCGACCGAGCAGCCGCTGGCGGCGACGGCGACTCCCGCGAGGGCTATCGCGGTCAGGCGCCGAGTGTTCCGCTTCATCGATCCTCCCGGGCTGGGGACGTGTGGCGTCTACGTATGTAGATGCAATGTGTGATGACAGCCACACGCTATGGCGGTGTTTTGGAGACCGTCAACCCTGCTCAAATGGCCGTTTCCGCGCAATATTGGTGGCTCAGCGCCGGTGCGTCCGGGCCACCTCACCGCCTCTGAGCTGGTATTTCGGTTGCCGGCGCGACGCGGCGATACCCCAGCCGAGGATGAACTCGGGCAGCTATGCGGTTTGGCTATCAGTCCATGCTATTTCGGACGTGGACGGGTATCCGCAGGTCGCCGTAGCGTGAAGAGCACTATGACTGCGTCCATCGAGCATCGCCCAGCCGCGACGAAGCGCACCGTCCTGCAGGTCGGGCCCCTGAAAACGTCGCTGTCGGCCACGCTGGTCGACGACTACGCCGCCTGGGTGCTACCCGACGCCGGGGAGGATCGGCAGAGTTTTCTGTCGCAGCACGGCGCCGAGATCACCGCGGTGGTGACCTCCGGCCGCACCGGCGTGGACGCCGAGTTGATGGCGGCGCTGCCGAATCTCGGCGCGGTCGTCAACTTCGGCGTCGGCTATGACACCACCGATGTGGATGCCGCCGCGGCGCGCGGCGTGGCGGTCAGTAACACCCCCGACGTGCTGACCGACTGTGTGGCCGACACCGCGGTCGGGCTGATGATCGACACGCTGCGCCAGTTCTCGGCCGCCGACCGCTATCTGCGTGCCGGGCGCTGGCCGGTGGACGGCAACTATCCGCTGACCCGTCAGGTCAGCAACACCCGCGTCGGCATTGTCGGGCTGGGTCGGATCGGCACCGCGATTGCGTTGCGGCTGAGTGCCTTCGGCTGCTCGATCAGCTACCACAACCGGCGTGAGGTGCCGGACTCGCCCTACACGTACGCCGCGTCGCCGGTGGACTTGGCGCGCGGGGCCGACGTGCTGATCGTGGCCGCGGCCGGTGGCGACGGCACCCGCAATCTGGTGGATCGTGCCGTGCTGGATGCGCTGGGGTCCGGCGGCTACCTGATCAACATCGCCCGCGGCAGCGTGGTCGACCAGGACGCCTTGGTGTCGGCGCTGCTGGACGGCCGCCTCGCCGGTGCGGGACTGGACGTGTTCGCCGACGAGCCGCAGGTGCCGCAACAGCTGTTCGCGCTGGACAACGTCGTGCTGCTGCCGCACGTGGCCAGCGGCACGGTGCAGACACGCGCCGCGATGGAGGCGCTGACGCTGCGCAACCTCGACGAGTTCCTCGCCACCGGCGCGCTGATCACCCCGGTCCCGCTACCTGCCGCTGCGAAATAGGATTCCGGGCTGCGCCCGGACCCGCGATCGCAGCCCTGGCTTCTCACTCGCGACGAGATCGGCGCGTGTGACGAGTGCCGCGAAACGGCCTCGGCCGCTTCAGCTCAGCGGCGGACGGCGCACCCGGCGGCGATGTTGTGGCAGTGCCCGTCGCCCTTGCAGGTGCCGCAGTGGCAGCGGCAGCCCTGGTTTCTCAATTTCTCGGAGATCTTGTGGTCATCTCTAGCCATGACATGCTCCTTTGCGAATATGTCGATGGTAGAGCGGCGGCGCAGTTCAGCGGGCCGAAATCGCAGACACGGCCAACTGGCGTTCACGAACAGTTCCCGTGACAGCCCGGCGGCCGAGAGACACCCGACGCCTGCCGGCAATCGCCCGGACAGGCCGCTCTCCGACACTGCGCCGTGTCGCCGAATATCAGTCGCCGCACCGTCCTCAAGGGCGCGGCCGGGTTGGCCGCCGCGCCGCTGCTGGGATTCACCGTCGGACCGCGCCGCGGTCCGGTCCCAGCCGACCCGTTCACCCTCGGCGTGGCTTCGGGTGACCCGGGTCCCGACGGTGCCGTGATCTGGACGCGGCTGGCGCCGCGACCGCTGGCCGACGACGGGCTGGGCGGCATGCCGGCGCGCACCGTGGACGTGCAGTGGGAGGTCGCCACCGACGAGGCGTTCACCCGGCCGCTGCAGCGGGGCCACGCCGTCGCCGCTCCCGAGGACGCGCACAGCGTCCACGTCGAGTTGGCCGGACTGCCGCCCGCCGGCGAGTGCTTCTACCGGTTCCGTGCCGAGGGCTATCTCTCGCCGGTCGGTCGCACCCGCACGACACCGGCGCCGGACGCACTGAGTGCGACATTGACGATGTGCGCGGCGTCGTGCTCGAACTATCAGCACGGCTGGTTCACCGCATACCGCCACCTCGCCGAGGAGCATCCCGATGTTGTTGTGCACCTGGGTGACTACCTCTATGAGTACGCCGCCGGTGGTGAGCGGGTGCGCGATCACGCCGGCCCGGAGACCGTGACGCTGGCGCACTACCGCCAGCGTCACGCCCAGTACCGCACCGACCCCGACCTGCAGGCGGCGCACGCCGCGGCGCCGTGGCTGGTGGTGTTCGACGACCATGAGCTGGCCGACAACTGGGCCGGTGACATGCCGAAGAAACCCGATGCCGGGTTCGCTGCACGCAGGGCGTCGGCGCTGCAGGCGTACTACGAGAACATGCCGCTGCGCGCATCCGCGAAGCCCGGGAACGGCCGCATGCGGTTGTACCGGCGCATCGAATGGGGCGCGCTGGCAACATTTCACATGCTCGACACCCGCCAGTACCGCTCCGATCAGGCGTGTGGCGACCAGTACCGCAGTGACTGCGCGGAGCGGTTTGACCCGCGCCGCACCCTGACCGGTGCCGAGCAACGGCGTTGGCTGCTCGACGGTTTCGCGCGGTCGCGGGCCCGTTGGGATCTGATGGCACAACAGGTGTTCTTCGCGCCACTGGAGCTCACCGCGGGCCCAACGCACGGCGTCAACCCGGATGCGTGGGACGGTTATGTCGCCGAGCGGGACCGCATCATCGTCGGGATCGCCGACTCGGCGGTGCGCAACGGCGTGGTCCTCACCGGAGACGTGCACGCGCACTGGGCCGCTGAGATCCGCAGACACCCAGAGGATCCGCAGTCGGCTCCGGTGGCCACCGAGTTGGTGACGACGTCGATCACCTCCGGTGGCGACGGATCCGACACCCGAGCCGATGTCGAGGCAGTGCTGCCGGAGAACCCGCACATCCGGTACTTCAGCAACCGGCGCGGGTATCTGCGTGCGACGCTCACTCCCGGCGAGCTGCGCGCGGACTTCCGAACCGTGCCGTTCGTGACCCGACCGGGCGCCCCGGTGACGACGGGCGCGTCGTTCGTGATTCCCGACCGGCTTCCTCAGCTGCTCTAGACGACCTCTTCGACGAGCGCATCGGTGGTCCACTCCTGCTGGGGCAGAACGTCTTTGAGCAAACGCAGCAGCGCCGGGTTGGTGGAGTCGCCGCGCCACACGGCGTCCAGTTCCACCGGGCGCTCCCGGAACGCCCCGATCGTGCGGAACACCACGCCCTCGGGATGCAGCGTGGCCGCGGACGCCGGCACCAGGGCCAGTCCGATGCCCGAGCGCACCAGCACCAGCATGGTGTGCACCTGGGTGACGTACTGCACGTAGCGCGGGGTGGCGCCGGCGATGGTGAATGTGCTGATCAGCAGTTCGTTGAAGTAGCGGGCCTGCACCGGGGAGTACATGACCAGGTCCTGGCCGTCGAGGTCGTTGAGCGTCAGCTGCCGCGACAGGCCCGACAGCGGGTGCTCGGCCGGCAGCGCCACCACCAGCTGCTCGTGCAGCAGCGGGCGCGACACCAGACCGGGCCGCTTCAACGGCGGGCGGGCCATCCCGAGGTCCAGCTCACCGGACATCAGGCCGTCGATCTGGGCTGATGTCACCATCTCGCGCAGGTCCAGCTTCACGTCGGGCAGCCGCTCGCGGGCCCGTGCCAGCAGCCGCGGCAGCACGGCGTGCGCGGAGGCCGCGGTGAAGCCGACGACGACGGTGCCGAGGTCACCGGCGGGAATACGCTTGACGGTCTGCGCCGCACCTTCGGCCAGCTGCAGGATCCGGCGGGCGTCGGGCAGGAACGCCGCACCTGCCGGGGTCAGGGTGACGGTGCGGGTGGTGCGATCGATCAGCTGAACGCCCAGTTCGCTCTCCAGCTGCTGCAGCTGTCGCGACAGCGGCGGCTGGGTCATGTGCAGGCGTTCGGCGGCGCGGCCGAAGTGCAGCTCCTCGGCCACGGCGACGAAGCACTGCAGCCGGGCCAACGAGAACACCGATGCACTCCTCGTATCAGTCGGCGCCTGTTCAGGCGCAGGACGGCATCAGTGTAGTGCCGACGCGTCAGGCCGGAGTGAGCTTGATCGCCGCGAGGCCGAGCGGGCCGACCGCGTTCTGCCAGTCGGCCACCGAGGGGGTCTGGTCGTCACGGAACGTCAACCCCATGTAGCGCTGAGCCCGCTTGGCGCCGTAGGACTTCGCCAGGCGGTCGACGATGTCGACGACCGCGGCCGGCTCGGTGATCAGTTCACCGCGCATCGCGGTCCTGTTCCCCCGGTGATGCACCACGGCGTCACCACCGCCGCGGAAGTTGTACTTCCAGTTCGCTTCCAGCACGGCGTACAGATCGCCGTCCAGATGGTGCGCGCTGACCGGCACGGAGTACCGCCGCCCGGTCTTGCGCCCGGTGAATTCGACGAGCATGAACTCCCCGAGCGGGCGTCCCAGCGGAGTGCGCAGCACCCGTCGCAGCACCGGGTTGGCCACCTTGAGCAGTGCCTCGGGTGGGTGAGCGGCGTCGATCGCCGCGGGTTGTTCCGTCATGCGACCACGGTAGAACTACCAGCGCGGGCTGGCGGTCTGGAACGACGGATCGATGCTGCGCATGTAGCCGGTGTCGTCGCGGTCGCGGATCCCGCAGCGCAGGTACTGCTCGTGCAGCGCCGCCAGCGCGTCGTCGTCGATGTCGACGCCCAGCCCCGGTGTCGTCGGAACCGGCACCGACCCGTCGACGAACGACAGCACACCGGGTGCGACGACGTCCTCGCTCTTCCACGGCCAGTGCGTGTCACAGGCGTAGGTCAGGTTCGGGGTGGCCGCGGCCAGGTGCACCATCGCGGCGAGGCTGATGCCTAAATGCGAATTGGAGTGCATCGACAGCCCCAGCCCGAATGTTTCGCAGATGCCGGCCAGCAGCCGCGACCGCTGCAAGCCACCCCAGTAGTGGTGATCGGACAGCACCACACGCACCGAACTCTTGGCGATCGCGGGGGCCAGTTCGTCGAACGCGACGACGCACATGTTCGTGGCCAGCGGCATCGGTGCCTGCGCGGCCACCTCGGCCATCCCGTCCAGGCCCGGGGTGGGGTCCTCCAGGTACTCGAGGATGCCGGCCAGGCCGGAGGCGACCTTCACCGAGGTCTGCGGCGTCCAGGCGGCGTTGGGGTCCAGGCGCAGCGGCATGCCGGGGAACGCGGCGGCCAGCGCCTCGATCGCCGCCATCTCCTCCTCCGGTGCGAACACCCCGCCCTTGAGTTTGACTGCGGTGAAACCATATTCGGCGACGATGCGTCGGGCCTGGGCGACGATGCCGTCCGGGTCGAGCGCCGCTCCGAACGCGTCGGGTTCGGCGCCGGGATGGGCGGCCCACTTGTAGAACAGGTACGCGCTGAACGGAACGGCATCACGCACCGCGCCGCCGAGCAGATCCGACACCGGCCGTCCGAACGCGCGGCCCTGCACGTCCAGGCAGGCCACCTCGAACGGGGAAAGCACCTGGTCCACGGCACTGGCCGAGGTGATCATGCCGGCGGTGCCCACGGCCGCGGTGTCGCCGCGCAGCGTGTCGGCGATCGCCACACGTATCGCGTTGAGCGCGAACACATCCAGACCGGTGATTGCGTCGGCGGCGGCCCGCAGCCGGGCCAGGTGCCGGGTGTCGGCGTAGGTCTCGCCCAGGCCGACGAGGCCCGCGTCGGTGTCCAGCTGGATGATGGCGCGCAGTGCGTACGGCTGGTGCACACCGACGGTGTTGAGTAGCGGCGGGTCGCGGAACGCCACCGGGGTGATGCGGGCGCCGGTGATGCGCAGCGGGCCCACGGTCAGATCGCCTGCGACAGCGCGCCGGTCATCACGGCGCGGCCCGCGGCGATGATCGAGGCAAGCTCGTCGACGTCGGTCGCCGTGGGCATCACCAGCGGCGGGCGCACCGGCCCGGCGGGCACGCCTTCCATCGTGACGCCCGCCTTGACCAGCGAGACCGCGTAACCGGGGACGGTGTCGCGCAACCGCACCAGCGGGTGGAAGAAGGTCCGTAACAGGTCCTCGGCCAGGTGGCGGTTGTCGGCTTCCAGGGCGTCGTAGAAGGCCAGCGCCAGGTCGGGCGCGAACGCGAACGTCGCCGACGAGTACAGCGGCACCCCGATCGCCCGGTAGGCCTGCTGCGTGGTCTCGGCGGTGGGAAGCCCGTTGAAGAACAGGAAGTCGGGGTCGACCTCGCTGGTGATCGCCGACACGATGCGCGCCATCTGGTCGAGGTTGCCGGTGCCGTCCTTGAACCCGACGACGTTGTCGATCTTCGCCACCGCCACCGCCGACGCTTCGGTGAACCGCGCGTTGCCACGGTTGTAGACGATGACGGGAAGGTCGGTCACACCGGCGACGGCGCGGGTGTAGTCGACCAGGCCGGGCTGGGGCACCTCGACGAGGTACGGGGGAAGCAGGAGCAGCCCGTCGGCGCCCACCTGCTCGGCCGCGGTCGCGAACCGCTTGGCCTGTGCCACCGATCCGCCCGCACCGGCGTAGACGGGCACGCGGCCGGCGACCACGTCGACCGCGGTGCGGACGACGGTGCTGAACTCCTGGTCGTCGAGGGCGTGGAATTCGCCGGTGCCGCAGGCGACGAACACGCCGCCCGGCCCGGCTGCGATCCCGTTGGCGATGTGGTCGGCCAGGGCGTCGACGTCGATGTCGCCGGTCTCGGTGAACGGGGTGACGGGGAAGAACAACACACCGTCGAATGAGGGGCGGGACGTGGGACGCATCATGGGCTCCTAGCAGGGGTTTGTCGAGGCCGGCGGGCCGGTCGGTGGGTGGGGTCAGTCCTGGCTGAGCCGGCCGTCGATGCGCCGCCACAGGTGATCGGGATTGCCGTCCGCAATTGCGCTGGGCAGCAGGGACTTCGGGACATTCTGATAGCACACCGGCCGCAGGAAGCGTTCGATCGCGCGGCTGCCCACGGAGGTGCTGCGGGAGTCGGACGTGGCCGGGAACGGGCCGCCGTGCACCATGGCGTGGCTGACCTCGACGCCGGTGGGCCACCCGCCGAACAGGATCCGTCCGGCCTTGAGCTCCAGGCGCGGCAGCAGTTCGGCGGCGGTGTCGAGGTCGGAGTCGTCGGCGTGCACGGTGGCCGTCAGCTGTCCTTCGATGCCTTCGGCGACGGCGTGCATCTGCGCGGCGTCGGCGCAGCGCACGATCAGGCTCGACGAGCCGAACACCTCGGCCTGCAGCGCCTCGGAGTGCAGGAAGCTCTGCGCATCGGTGGTGAACAGTGCTGCGTGACAGCCGCATTCACTGGTCGCTTCCTGGCCGCGGCCGACCAGCTCGGCCGCCCCGGACAGCGCGGTGACGCCCTCGGCGTAGCTGCGGGCGATGGCCGGGGTGAGCATGGGTGTGGCCGGTGTCTGTGCCAGCGCCTCGCGGGCCGCGGCAACGAACGCGTCGAGGCCGGGCCCGTCGACGGCGATGACCAGTCCGGGGTTGGTGCAGAACTGTCCGGATCCCATCGTCAACGATGCGACGAACGCGCGGCCCAGCTCGTCGCCTCGGCTGGCCAAGGCGCCGCCGAGGACGAAGACGGGGTTGATCGAGCTCATCTCGGCGTAGACCGGGATGGGTTCGGGCCGCGCGGCGGCGGCGGCGACCAGGGCGGTGCCGCCCGAGCGGGATCCGGTGAACCCGACGGCCTTGATCCGCGGATCGGTCACCAGGGTGGTGCCGAGGCCGGGGCCCGAACCGAACAGCATCGAGAACGTGCCCGCGGGCATGCCGGATTCGGCGACCGCGGCGGTGACGGCCCGTCCGACCAGCTCGGAGGTGCCGGGGTGTGCGTCGTGGGCCTTGACCACGACGGGGCATCCGGCGGCCAGCGCGGAGGCGGTGTCCCCGCCGGCGACGGAGAAGGCCAGCGGGAAGTTCGAGGCGCCGAACACGGCGACCGGGCCCAGTCCGATGAAACGTTGGCGGAGGTCCGGGCGGGGCAGCGGTGACCGGTCGGGCAGGGCGGTGTCGATGCGAGCCCCCTGGTAACTGCCTTCGCGCAGCACCTCGGCGAACAGGCGCAGCTGGCCCGTGGTGCGGCCGACCTCACCGGTGATGCGGGCCTGCGGCAGCCCGGTTTCAGCGACGGCGCGCGAAATCAGGGGCTCGCTGATCGCCTCGATCTGCAAGGCGATCGCCTCGAGGAAGCGGGCCCGTTGTTCGGAGGTGGTGGCCCGGTAGGGGCCGAACGCGTCGGCGGCCGCGGCGCAGGCGGCGTCGACGTTGCCGGCGTCACCGTGGTGGTACGGCGGGTCCAGCGCGGCCCCGGCGGCGGGGTCGAACGCGTGGATCTGCGTGCCCGTCCCGCGCACGGGCGTCCCGGCGATGATCATCTGACCGGTGAGACGGTGGGTTTCGGGAATCGTCGCAGTCATGACGTCAACGGTATGAGGCATATCCATGCCTGTCCAAGACCATTTCTCACAGCATTGATGCGTCGATTAGATCAATCGACCCGGGCCCGGCGCGGGTGGCTCAGGACAGGGCGAGGTGACTTTCGATGAGCGCAACCAGCGCGTCGATGGCCGCAGCGTCTCCCGAGATGTCGACCTGGTCGGAGCGAACCGCGTCGCTGAGCGTGAGCTGCCTGCCGAGCAGCGCGGCGACCGTCGGGGCCGCCGCCCGCACCGTGACGTCAGGGGGCGTCGCGGCCGGCCCGGGCGCCACCCGCATTCGTCCGCCGCGGACCTGCAGGCAGGCGGTGCTGTCGCCGATGTGGAACTCGTAGAGCGCATCGGGCCCGGGGTTCATGTCGCCGGAGAGATCGGCGGCCAAGAAGCTCAGTAGCCATTCGGCCCGGAAGGCCTCGCGGCCGACGTCGGCGTCGCTCATCTGGTGCCGGGCACCCCAGGTCGCGAGCGGAATCATGGCGAGTGCGAGTTCGCGGCCGGCCTCGGAGAGCTCGTAGACCACCGCGGAGCCGGGTTGTCCGACGGCGAGGCGGCGCTGGATGACGCCGTCGGTCTCGAGTTGGCGGACGCGGGTGGCCAGCAGGCTGGTCCCGATTCCGGGTAGGGCGTCGGCCAGGTCGGTGTAACGCTTCGGCCCCGTGCCCAGCTCGCGCACGATCAGCAGCGTCCAGCGCTCGCCGACCACGTCGAGGGCATGCGCCAGCCCGCAGAACTGTCCATAGGTCTTGCGTGCCACGTCCGCCATGGTACCCATTCACTCACATTTCAATCGCAAAGTACAAACTCTGTTGGCGACTTCTATTTCTTATGTTACGTTCTGAATCAGTTCGGGCGTATCGCGGAATCCGAGCCGCGGCCAGCCCACGAGGTGAGGTGAAACGACATGGCTTCTCTATCCATGGATTCCGTGACCGGTGCCCATGCCCGGCGGTGGTCTCTGTCTGCTCTGTTGCGGTGGCTGGAGGCGCCCATCGCGCCGCGGTCCACGGCGTTGGTGCGTGACGACACGACGACCGCCGGCCCGGCCAAGCCCCGGAAGCGCCACTACCCGGCGCAGCGGGACCGGGTCTTCGAGCAGGCCGCGATGGCCCGGGAGATGTACCGACTCTGACCGCGGGCTTGCCGGACCGGCGCACCGCCGGCAGAACACCCAGCGAAACCCCGCTCATCCCCGGTTTCCCGTGTTTCCCGGCTCGGGGGCGACCGCGGCGGACATGAGGTAGCTTCAACGCACGAACCGATTGGCCGCAGCCGAGGAGACCAGCGGTGAATGCGACACCATTCGGGCACTATCGGCTTCAGAAGCTGATCGGCCGGGGCGGGATGGGCGAGGTCTACCAGGCCTACGACACCAGGACCGACCGTGTCGTCGCGCTGAAGGTGCTTCCGCACCACATGGCCGAGGACGAGGTCTTCCAGGCTCGGTTCCGCCGCGAATCCCAATCCGCCGCAGGGATCAACGACCCGCACGTCGTGCCCATCCACGGCTTCGGCGAGATAGACGGCCGGCTCTACCTCGACATGCGTCTGATCGAGGGCCGCAACCTGGGCGCGATGCTCGCCGAAACGGAGAAGCCGCTCGGGGCGCCGTTCGCGGTGCACGTTGTCGAGCAGGTCGCGCACGCGCTGGACTCCGCGCACAAAGCCGGGCTCATCCACCGCGACATCAAGCCGTCGAACATCCTGATCACCGGCCGCGATTTCGTCTACCTGATCGACTTCGGGTTGGCCCGCACCGCCGGGGAGCAGGCCCTGACCACCGCGGGTAGCACCCTGGGCACGTTGGCCTACATGGCGCCCGAGCGTTTCGAGGCCGGCCAGGTCGACGCCCGCTCCGACGTCTACGCGCTGACCTGTGTGCTCTACGAGCTGCTCACCGGGTCGCGACCGTACCCCGCCGACAGTCTCGAACAGCAGATCGCAGGGCACATGATGGCCCCGCTGCCGCGCCCGTCGGACACCGATCCGCGGCTGGCGGCGTTCGACTCCGTCATCGCGAAGGGCATGGCCAAGAAGCCGGCCAAGCGCTACCAGAGTGCCGGCGAACTCGCCGTCGCCGCCCGGCGCGCGCTGAACGCGCCGGTGCGGCGGGCCCGCGGATCGCGGCACTCGGCGCGCAGCGATCGACGGCTTCCGGGACGCGTGCTGGCCCTCGCCGGCGCCGCCGCGGTCGTGCTGGCCGCGACGGCCGTCGGGGCGTGGATGTGGGCGCCGTGGCGCGACGGCGGCGCCCGGGATCTGCCCGACGGGGCGATCGCGCACATCGCCGAGACCGTGCCCGCCGACATCCGCGAGACCGGCCGGCTGGTGATCGGCGTGAACGTGCCGTACGCGCCGATGGAATTCAAGAACGCCGACGGTCAGCTGGTCGGATTCGACGTCGAGCTGATGAACGGCGTGGCCCGAGTGCTGGGCCTGGTTCCGGACTACCGCCAGATCCCGTTCGACCAGATCCTGCCGTCGGTGCAGGCCGGCACGATCGACGTCGGGGTGTCCTCGGTGACCGACACCGCGCAGCGCGAGCAGCTCGTCGATTTCGTCACCTACTTCGAAGCCGGCACGCAGTGGGCGTCGCGCCCCGGCGTCGTGGTCGGTCCCGCCGCCGCGTGCGGTGTGAAAATCGGTGTGGCGCAGGGGACATTGCAGGCCACCGAAGAACTGCCGCGCAAGAGCGACGAATGCGTGGCGGCCGGCATGGCGCCATTGGAGATCGTCGAGTTCGCCAGCCAGGACGCCGTGACCACGGCGCTGGTCAAGGGCGAGGTGGACGCGATGTCGGCGGATTCGCCGGTGACCGGTTTCGCGATCAAACTCTCCCGCGGTGACCTGGTGCCCGCCGGCGACGTGTTCGATTCGGCCCCCTACGGCTGGCCGGTGCCCAAGGACTCACAGCTCGCGGAATCACTGCGGCAGGCACTCGAGCACCTGATCGAGACCGGCGACTACCGGGCCATCGCCACCATGTGGGGCGTCGAGCGCGGCATGATCGACAAGCCGCAGATCAACGGTGCCGGCGGGTAGCGGCTCAGCGCAACTGCGGGAGCACTTCCCGCGCGTAGACGTCGAAGAACCCGGCCATGTCCGGTCCGAGTTGTTGGACATACACCTCGTCCACCCCGGCATCGAGGCAGCCGCGCACCTGCGCGACCTGGCCGCAAACGTGTAAACGGCGCTGACTGGGGTACGACCACCACACCCGTAAGAAGAGGAGCGTCGATGAGAGTTCGCACGATCCCGTGGGTGATCCTGCGGACGCAGTACCGGCTGGGACGGGTTCCGATCCGGATACTGGAGCAGCAACTGGTCGCCCGGATGGGCCCGGAAGCGCCGGTGCTGCTGCTGTTCGAGCGTGCCATCGGCGCGCTGGACGCGGCGGTCGGCGTCGTGCTCGCCGACGGCGCCCTCGAGGACGAAGGTGTCGCCCGCATCGAGCGCGCCGCGGAACTGGAAGAGGCGGCCCACCTCGACGAGATTGCTGCCCGACGTCTCCGTCATGTCGACGCCGAATTACGACGCCGGCGCGACGCTCCCCGCGACGCCGCCAAGAACGAGATCGACGGCGCGCGTCGTGAGGCGCGGGCCCACGCCGACCGTCTCGAGGAGTCGGCCGAGCACGAGCAAGTCACCCGCCAAGCCACCCAGACAGGACAATCGTGACCGCCCTCCCGCCGGACCCGTCCCCCGAGAACACCCCCGGTCCGGATCGTGGCGGGGGTGTTCCTCCGGGTGAGACGCCGCCGGATTCGGCGCAGACCTCGGCGACGTCGAATGCCGATCCCGCCGCGGGGCGCAACCTGACCCCGCGGGCCGTGGTGACCTTCGTGGCGATCGGACTGTTCGCTGCGCTGTTCGCCGTCACCGCTGTGGTGCTGGTGATGGAGTTGTTGGCGGCGTTCTAGCCCAACGGATTCACGCCGGCACCGGGCTGCGGTGCTCGGCCTCCAGCTTGGTGCCCTCGATGTCCAGGTCGGGAACGTAGCGACCGAACCACTTGGAGTGCTTCCACATCGTGTCGCCCAGCATCGCCATCACCGCGGGAATCAAGGTCAGCCGCACCACGAACGCATCGAGGAACACTCCGACGGCCAGCGTCAGCCCGATGGATTTGATGATCGGATCGCCGCCCGCCAGGAACGCGATGAACACACCGAACATGATCAGCGCCGCGGCAGTCACGACGCGCGCCGAGAGCCCGACACCACTGCGTACGGCGTCCACCGCGGTGTCTGTGCGGGACAGCTCCTCGCGGATGCGCGACACCACGAACACTTCGTAGTCGCTCGACAGGCCGAACACGATGGCCAGCACGATGATCGGTAGGAAGCTGATCGTCTCCCCGGGGGTGATGCCGAGAAGCGATGCACCCCAGCCCCATTGGAAGATCGCAACCTGAACGCCGACCGCGGCGAACACCGACAGCAGGAACCCGACGATCGACGTCAGCGGCACCAGCGCTGCGCGGAACGCGACGGTCAGCAGCACGAACGCGAGGCCGACGACGACGATGATGAACACCGGTAGCGCAGCGGCCAGCTTGGCGGAGGTGTCGATGTTCGAGGCGGTGTTGCCGCCGACGAGAATCGTTGCCCCGGTGTCGGCTTCGATGGCGTCGCGGTCGGCGCGGATGCGCTGGACCAGGTCCGCGGTCGCGGTGTCGTTGGGGCCGGTCGCCGGAATGACCTGGATTGCAGCCGTGTTCTGGTTACCTCCGGCCGGAGCGGCGGCGACGACGCCCTGCTCACGACCGAGGTTGGCCGCGATGGTCTGCACCGCCCGCGGATCGGAGGCGTCACCGAGGTCGGCGACGACCAGCAGCGGGCCGTTGAAGCCCGGACCGAGGTGCTCGGCGGTCAGGTCGTAGGCCTGACGCGCGGTGCTGGACTCCGGCTGCGACGCCCCACTGGGCAGGCCCAGATGCATGCCGAGGGTGGGCAACCCGATGAGGATCAATCCGGCAGCGCCCGTCACCAGCAGCGGCTTGCGGAACCGGACCACGAACCGCGCCCACGTCGCCCCCATGGTGCGGTGCGGGGTGTAGGTCGCCACCTGGGCGACCTCTTTCGGGCGGCCCGGCTGCAGCGGCGGTTGGATGAAGCGCGCGACCTGCCCGCCGGCGAATCCGAACAGGGCGGGCAGCAGCGTCACCGCGATCAGCATCGCGATGAACACCGACACCGCCGCGGCCAGACCCATATAGGTCAGGAACGGAATGCCCACCACCGCCAGACCGCACAGCGCGATGATGACGGTCAGCGCGGCGAACACGACGGCGCCCCCGGCGGTGCCGACCGCCAGCCCGGCCGCCTCGTCGCGCGGCATGAGCAGCAGCAGGTTGTTGCGATAGCGGTTGAGAATGAACAGCGCATAGTCGATGCCGACCGCGAGGCCGAGCATCAGCGCCAGGGAGAGCGCTGCGGTCGGCATGTCCACGAACGCGGCGGCGACGAATATCCCGAGCGCGCCGATGCCGACGCCGATGCCTGCGGTGATGATGGGCAGGCCGGCGGCCACGACCGCGCCGAAGGTGATGACGAGGATGAGGAACGCCACCCCGATGCCGATGATTTCCGGCAGGTGCGGCACGTCGACCTTGTACCCGGGGTAGACGCTGCCGCCGTATTCGACGCGCAGCCCGGCCTGCTCGGCGGGGGCCATCGCGTCCTCCAGCGACGTCAACGACGACTCGGAGACCTCACCGATCTGCTGGGTCCACTGCACGGTGCCCAGCCCGACGCGGCCGTCGGGGGCGATCTGGCCGGTTTGGCTCGGGCCGGCGGCCGCTGCGACGTTCTCGACGTTGTTGGCGGCGGCGACGGCCTGGTTGATCGCCGGTGTCAGCGACGGGTCGGTGATGGCGCGGCCTTCGGGTGCGACGAAGGTCAGCTGGGTCTGCGCCCCGCTGAACGCGGGCAGGTTCTGCTGGAGCTGCTCCACGGCGCGCTGGGATTCGGTGCCGGGGATGGTGAAGTTGTCGCTGGGCTGGCCGCGGAATCCGAGGAAGCCGGCCGCCACCGCGATCAGCACCGCCAGCCAGGCGCCGAGCACCCACCAGCGGTGCCGGAAGCTGGACTGGCCAAGCGCGAACAGGAAGCGCGACATCGTTTGGTCCTTCTTGGTCGTCGTCGTTCGGAGTTGTCGTCGTTCAGTGGTGTGGTGCTGCCTCGGCACGCCAGGCCAGGCGGCGAGCAGACACTTTTCACAATGTGTGTTCCCGTGCTGCCGCGGCTTACGCAGCGCGGACGGTGTGATCTGTGTGACGCGGGGCGGGTGCCCGCCGAAGGTGCTCGTAAACGTGTTTGAACGTCCCGAGCGGGCGCCGGCTCCTAAGCTGGGCCGGGTGACGACGACGTCGCTGCCCGCGGGTCCACGCCTGCCGCGCGGAGTGCAGGCGGCGCTGATGCTGTCCTGCGGGCCCCAGTTCATCGCCGCGTGCCGGCGGCGCTACGGGACCGCGTTCACATTGCGGGTGGCCTCGATGGGCACCGTGGTCTATCTGACCGATCCGGCCGACATCAAGACGGTGTTCTCCGGTGATCCGCGCGTCTACCCCGCCGGGGAAGCCAATTCGATGCTCCGGGGGCTACTGGGGGACACCTCGGTGCTGGTCGTCGACGGCGATGTGCACCGCGACCGGCGCCGGCTGATGCTCGCGCCGTTCGCCCGGGACGCCGTGGCCGCGCAGGTGGACCTGATCGCCCAGATCGCCGCGGACAACATCGCCGGTTGGCCGTGCGGCCGGTCCTTTGCGGCGGCGCCGAAGATGTCGGAGATCACGCTGGAGGTCATCCTGCGCACCGTGATCGGCACGACGGACCCGGCCCGGCTCACGGCTCTGCGGGTCGTGCTGCCCCGGGTGCTGCGGATCGGTCCGTGGCAGAGCCTGGCGATCCTGAATCCGGAGTTGCTGCAGAGGTGGCCGTGGCGACGGCTGCGTAGGGCGATCGCCGAGGCCGACCGGCTGCTGTACGCCGAGATCGCCGATCACCGCGCCGACCCGCACCTGGCCGAGCGCACCGATGCCCTGTCGATGCTGGTGCGCGCCTCCGACGAGGACGGTCGGGAGATGACCGACCGGGAGCTGCGCGACCAGCTGATCACGTTGTTGTTGGCCGGCCACGACACCACGGCCACCGGATTGGCGTGGGCGCTGGAACGGCTGAGCCGTCATCCCGCGGTGCTGGAGCGGGCGGTGCGCGCTGCGGAGGACGGCGACGACGACTACCTCGACGCGGTGGCCAAGGAGACGCTGCGCAACCGGCCGGTGGTCTTCGATGTCGGGCGAATCCTCACCGAACCGGTGGAGCTGGCCGGGCACCGGCTCCCCGCCGGGGTGATGGTGGTGCCCGGCCTCGTCGCCGTGCACGCCGACTCCCAGCTGTACCCGAACCCGGAGCGGTTCGATCCGGACCGGATGCTGGACGCGACGCTGAGTCCGTCGTCGTACTTCCCGTTCGGAGGCGGCAACCGCCGATGCCTGGGAGCGACGTTCGCCATGGTGGAGTTCCGGGTGGTGCTGCGGGAGATCCTGCGGCGCGTCGACCTGCACACCACCAGCGAGCTGGGGGAGAAGCCGCGGCTCAAGCACGTGATCTTCGTGCCCGGGCGGGGCGCGCGCGTCCGCGCCACGCCCAAACCGCAGGCCGCGGTGTAGTGTCACAGGCAGGTCGTGTCGCGCCGGAGACGGTGTCTCCGATGCCAGCGATGCGGCCTGCGACGCGATTTTCTTCGCTCGTAACCGACGTACGGGTCTGTCCCGTACCACGTGAGGACCTTGCTCATGGATTCGTCCGAACTGTTTTCGCACCGTCAAGTCCCGCAGGTCGCGGCTTCCGGCACGGTGTCCAGCGAACCGGTGCAGCCACCGGTCTTTTCTGATCAGCCCCGCACGACCCGCTCCGGCGATTCGCCGACGACGTGAACGGGATGGCGCGGTCACGCCGCGCCGCCAGCCCGACCCGGCTCGCGCTGGCCCGCCTGTCGGAGGGCAGCATCGACGGCGCCTGGTGGCCCCATTCGGCGCTCATCGCCGCCGAGCTTCCTGATCTGGTCGGCGCCCTGCACCGCATTCTGGGCGAGGTCGTCGACATCCAGATCAACTGGTCGGCGACCGAGGGCCAGCTCGACCTCGAGACGATCGCGGCGGGAGCCCGCATGCTGAAGGGCGACACCGCGCCGCGTCGCCCGCGGCTGATGTCCGTGTCCGGCCGTGAACGACGGGTGAAACTCCTTGTGGTACCGAGCATGACGTCACAGGCGCTCGGTTTGATGATGCTGCGCACGGCGGCGGGTCTACCGACCGGCGACGGCGACAGCCGCGTGAGCGATACCGCGCACAGGGTCTGGCAGCTCGCCGAAGTCGAAAGCGCACAGTGGCGCTGCGACGTCACCGCGCCGCCGATGGCGGGCAAGGTGGGCTCGTAGCGCGACCGGGGAATCGTCCACCGCGCGCTGCGATCGCCCGAAATCTTGATGGGGCGGATTTCCGCAGGTCGTGCTAGGCTCAGCGCGGATGTTTGTCCGACATCCGTTCGAAATGAAAGAAGTTGGAAAAGTATGGCACAGGGAACTGTGAAGTGGTTCAACAGCGATAAGGGCTTCGGCTTCATCGCTCCCGATGGCGGCGCGCAGGATGTGTTCGTCCACTACTCGGAGATCAGCGGCAACGGATACCGCTCGCTCGAGGAGAATCAGCGAGTCGAGTTCGAGGTCGAGCAGGGCAACAAGGGCCCGCAGGCTGTGAGGGTGTCTGCCGTCTGACGGCAACGACTACCGTGTGGGCTGGTGGAAGCTTTCCACCAGCCCACCATTCGTTTTAGGCGGCTCTATCGAAACTCTCTGAGCACCAAGCGATCTCACTCTGGCTTGCCGAGCGCTCCGCGGCGTCCCTGGTGAATTGCGTTGTTGCTCAACGCTTGAGGTCGTGCACCGCGTCCGCCGAAGAGGCTTTCGCCGCCGCCTTGGCGTGTTTGTCGGCGCGCTTTTCCTTCAGTGATTTCCCGGACTTCTTGGTCATGGATTGTCGGGGCGACTTGTCGGACATGCGTTGGGACCCTTCATCGGCGGAGCCCTGAACGGTCCCGGTGCCCTGACACTACCCGCGATGGGCGGCGGCGGAGGGTGTACCGTGAAAGCAGTTGGGAATCCTGCCAGTCCGGCAAGCGCCCGGTCCGCTCTGGACACGCCGAGCAACCGCTCGCGCCGGACGTGCCGGTAGCAACAGGCCGTCGGGATCACCTTTGAACACTGTGTCGACTTTCAATTCCAGAATCGTGCCCACGGCACGACAACACGTTCCCCGGCAGGTGCGCTTCACCGTCATGGGTTCGTGCCCGCCGACGCTGGGCGGATCGGCCAGGTTCAGTGCGGGCTTGGTCGCCGCACTGCGCCAGGGTGGTTCTGAGGTCGAGGTCATCCGGGTGGGTGACAGCGCCTCCCCGTGGCACGATCCGGGCGCCGGCGATGCCGGTGCGGGAACGGCCCGCTCGATGGCCGAATGCGCCACTCTGCTCGGTCGAGGTGACGTCGCGGTGATCCAGCACGACGACGGGCTGTACGGCGGCACGCATGGCGATGAACTGCTCGGCCTCATCGACCGACTCGAGGTGCCGACGCTGGTGGTCGTGCATTCGGTGCCACAACACCCCGAACCGCACCAACGCTGGGTTCTCGAGCGGATCGCGGCGTCGGCCGACCGGCTGGTGGTGCTGTCCGAGGCTGCGCGCGAGCGACTGTGTCGCGACTACGCCGTCGAACGCGCCCGGGTGGTAACCATCCCGCATGGCGGCACCGTTCCGACGGTGGCCCGCAGTAAGCGCGCCAGCAGGCCGGTGATCCTGACCTGGGGGCTGCTGCGTCCCGGCATGGGCGTCGAGCGGGTCATCGACGCGATGGGTTCGCTGCAGGATGCGCCCGGGCGGCCACGCTACCTCGTGGTCGGCCCGACCCACCCCGACGAGCTCACCGCCAACGGCGAGGCGTACCGGGAGGCGCGCATCGAACAGGCCCGCAGGCTCGCGGTGTCCGGCTCGGTGTCCTTCGACCCCCGACTGTACGACGGCGAGATGCTCACGACGCTGATCCAGTCGGCCAGCGTGGTGGTTCTGCCGTATGACTCCACCGATCAGGTCACCTCCAGTGTGCTGGTCGACGCCGTGGTCACCGGCAGACCGGTGGTGGCCACCGCCTTCCCACACGCGCTCGAGATGCTGTGCGGCGGGGCGGGCCTGGTGGTCGACCGCGACGATCCCGCGGCGCTGGCCGCGGCGCTGCGCCAGGTACTGACACAGCCGCGCCTGGCCGGATCGATGGCGGCTGAGGCCCGCCAGCTCGCGGCGCAGGTGGCGTGGCCGGTGGTGGCCGAGGCCTACCTGGGTCTGGCCCGGCGCTCGTTGGCGGAGCGGCAGCGCCGCTCGTAGGGTCAACGCTACCGTCATCGACTGTGCAGCAACTATTTACGCTGACCGCAGTGGTGGCGGGGCGATGGCAGACTTCGCGCAACCGTGGGCTTCTGGGGTACGCTGGCCGTACGCCGACAGCTGCCGGGGTCCTTTGGACTCGGTTGGTGGTCCGCATCCACTTCGGTTCGCACAGGAGCCACGTGAAAACTAACGGACACATCGACAGGACACCGCATTGGCCATCGCCGATATCGCTGCGTACGCGCACCTGAGCGAAGCAGACATCGAGGCGTTGGGCGACGAGCTCGACAGCATCCGCCGCGACATCGAGGACTCGCTGGGCGAGCGGGACGCCGCCTACATCCGCCGCACCATCCTGTTCCAACGCACCCTCGACGTGGCGGCCCGCCT
>MDTD01178308.1_pt1 | contig 30359 bp, 18 predicted proteins | sample 811221 | NCBI WGS metagenome assembly MDTD01 (sample SAMN05326646, study PRJNA326480) | marine metagenome | isolation source: seawater | place: Pacific Ocean: South West | collected 2011 | reverse complement strand
GATAGCCTGGAACGGATTTAATCCTAATTCCCTAAAAACCGAAACGTCATTTTGGTCCCCAAATGAACAAACCATCAGAACGCCGGAACCAAACTCAGATTTTACCGAAGGATGAGTGGCTATTTTCACCGTTGTTGAACGGTCACTTACCTCAAGTGGCAAAGATATTTCTTGGCCAACCAGATGAGTATATCTTTTATCATCAGGGTGCACAACAACAATGCCACAAGCGCAAATTAATTCGGGCCTGGTTGTGGAAATAATTACCTTCTCGCCATCGGAGGTTTCCCAGATGACGTCAACTAATTTTGTCTTGCGAGTCAGTCGCTCAACCTCAGCATCGGCGATGGTGGTTCCTTCGACAGGGTCGTAGATATTTGGACGTAAATCTTCAATGATTTCTCCTCTCTTGAACAGGTCGGTGAAAATGGCTTGGGTAACGGCACGGTAATTTGGTGCATCGGTCAAATATTCGTTTGCAAAGTCCATTGATAAACCGACTCGTCGAGCCGTATCTCTCATGGATTGCGTGAATGTCTCGATGGTTTCTCTGCACAACTCAAGGAATTCTGCACGGTCATAGGTTTTCATCTTACGCTTGGTATTCTTTTCCACGGTAAACTCAACGTTGATGCCGTTTCTGTCAACACCCCAAGGGAATGAGACTTCTTTACCCAACAATCGCTGTGACCGTGCAATGACATCGATCATGCTGTATTGTGCGACTGCTCCGATATGCCATGTGCCACTTGGATAAGGCGGTGGCGTATCGATTACGAAGATTTCTTTGCCACTGTCTGGATTAAATCCATACCGTTCGTTGTACAAGTTTTCATCGGCGTAGTGTTCTTGCTGTATGCGCTTTTCAAGATCGATAGACCATCGCTTATCTGGAATCTTCGACTCAGGCATGTCCATCCTCTTGATACGGGGGTGCATGCTTTTGTTCTTCAATTCGCCGGATACCACGCATAGGGAAGAAACTGAGGCATGATTTCAAATGCCTCTCCTTCTACGAATGTCTGGGTGGAGTAATGAGTGAGGAAAGTGATGGCTCGGCTATCGAACCTCCAAAGGGTCCTACTCTTCAGCAAAGATTCCGCTCTTTGATGCATTCCGGTCAACAACGAGTGGTGCAATCTGTCAAAGATTTCGATGCCAAACGAACGGTTGACGCCGTGTTAGATGCGCCCAAACAATTGCAAAGGGAATGGGAAAAACACGGTGCTACCGGTGTGCTTACAAAATTTCCACTCGCCACCGTTCTTGTGTTCTTGATGCTCACGCTTTTCTTCGTCTATCACAGTGGTTTTCTGGATGATTCACAATTTAGAAGCGATCCTGAACCCTCTCTCAAAGTAAATGGTGATTTGGAAGTGTATCTTCCAGAAGGTTCAACGGTGCTTGAAAATATTCGTACGGTGGAAAATGATTGGTCCACCAATGTCATGATTATCTATATCGAATCTCCTTCAGACAACATTACGAGTCAAAGGATTCTTCAAGAAATGGCTTATGTTGAATCACGATTAAATCCGGTTCTTTCCGACCCTTCGGATGATGTCATTTACGTTCTTTCTCTCTCGACGGTGATTAAAGAAGTGAACTCAAGCGCTCCAAGAGTCAGAGAAGCCTTTGTTACACAATTGGGAGAACTTGGATGTCCATCCGGCCAAACAGATGATTGTTTTTCAGCACAAGTTGCTCAACAAACCAATGACCTCTTGGAAAATACAGATAGTCTTCTTGGCACTTATGCCATTCCAACTCAAACAACCATCAATACCATTGTTGCCGAAATGTATGAAGACGATGGCTCACCAACACCAGGTCTTGACAAAATGGCGAGAGATGCGGACGGAGATGGTACTCTCGACCGAGCCGTACTCATCGTAGCGGTCGATGACAAGAAAGAAGCCAAGGAAATTATTGAGCAAACTCAAGGCTTACTCGATGATATTTCAAAGGAACAGAAACCATGCAATTATGATGATGAAGCAGAGGGAATGTGTGACTGGGAAGACCTCGATTTAACCATGACACTCACGGGACCTGTGCCGATTACAAACGCTGTTACTGAGTTTTCATTCAAACTGTTTTGGCAAATATTTCCCCTTGCCATCGTACTTGTCGCACTAGGATTATTCATCTTCCACTCCGATATCCTTCAAACCGGTTCATGGCGCCCTATCCAAGGATTCAAAGTGGTTACAATCGCAGGCCTTCCAACGCTTTGCTCAGTGTTTTGGACGCTGGGTATCATCGGTTGGCTTGACTATGAGGTAACGATGACAGTGATTATCGTCGGTCCTATTTTGCTCGCATTGGGCGTATCATATGGTCTTCATATCACCAATCGATATGCTGAGGAAGAAGGGACTAAGGATGAAAAAATACGTCAATCACTTAGTTCAACAGGAAGAGCTGTGTTCTTATCTGCGGTAACGACGGTGATTGGTTTTATTTCGCTTACATTTACACCGATGGCCCCGATTGCTACGGTCGGATTCGCACTTTCTGGTGGAATCATCGTGGTGTATATTCTAACCATGGCCATGGTTCCAAATCTCACATTATTGCTTGATTTACGTAAACCTAAACATCCTCCATTGCCTGTTTTTGATGCAGCTGTAAAAATTCCCATCAATTACTCTAAAGCGGTCATTGCAGTTTTCTTTGCACTGATTTTCATTTCGGCTTATTGGGGCCAACAAAATGTGAAGGAGAACATTGATCTCCTTGGAATGGCACCCGAGGGAGAAGAACCTGTTATCAAAATGAAACAATATTCTACAGAATTTAATGCCGGACAGATTGGAATGGTGCTGGTTCAGGGAAATATTTCTGGAGATATCGATGATGGTGATCCGACCAATGACGACCCTGCGGGGCGGTTACAACAGATTGAAGTGCTGGAAAAGAACCTCAACACGGTAAATCAAACTACGGCGGTAAGTATTGTGTTTTTGATGAAATCTGTGGGTGTTGGATTCAATGCAAGTGGTACGCCGTTGTATGAATTAGTCAACCAATCATTTGTACCTGAAGACATCAAAGATACGGCTCAAGTTTTATTTGACCAAGAAATCAACCAAGATGCCAGTTTCTGGGATTTATTGATCTCACCTGAAATGTATGGGCTACCCGGTTCAAGACAATCCCAAATTTTCCTTCTCGATGTCTTTTATGCCAGTTTAACCGATGAAACCAGGGGGCTGTTCGTATCATCTGATTTCCAAAGAAACCTCGTTTATGTGGATATGCCATTTATTCCAGTCGCTGAAACGGCTGTTGCAGTCGACCAAATCAATGAATACACCAGTCTCGCATATGAAGGTAAAATCGAGGTAGGAGAACTCACAGGGGTTGGAGCCGTTGCCATCGCCGTGAACGAATTGATTGTATCGTCCCAATGGTCATCCCTCTTCTTTGCGATTGCTCTTACATTGATCACACTCGCTTTGGTTTTCAAAGACATTCGATTCTCAATCTGGACGACGTCGCCTGTAATTGCAACAGTCGCGATGCAATGGCTTGTCATGTGGCAGATGGATGTTCCTCTGTCTTTGGTTACCGTCATGATCGGTTCGATTTTAGTCGGGGTCGGTGTTGACTTTTCAATCCACATCGCGAATCGTATCAAGGAAATGGGTGGTGGTATCGATGCCATCCGAGAAGCGACGGTTTCTACGGGTATGTCTCTGTTTGAAGCTGCTACGGTTACGACATTGGGTATGATTACAGCTTATCAAATTCCGATACCTGAAATCAAGCCATTCGTTACGGTGATCATCATATTGCTGTGGATTGCTGCGGCAAGTGCATTGATACTGCTCCCGGCCATATTTGTAACGCTTGAACAATTGGGTGTTGGGTCGGTTGGTGGTGCTTCGGCAATGGCAAAACGCCTTGGATTGGTTGGGAAATCAAAAGATGCAGAAGCGGATGTGATTGCTATCTCTGCGTTATCCACGGACCAAGGCGAAGCATGGTGAAACTAAAGAAACGCCACTCGTTGGGCTTACCATGACCCAATATTGGTTGATGAAATCAGAACCTCACGTTTATCCCTATGAGCAATTGGTTGCTGATGGTTCAACGCATTGGGATGGTGTACGCAATTATCAAGCTCGAAACTTCATGAGAGATAAGATGAAGATTGGCGACATGGTATTATTCTATCACTCCAATACCAAACCGCCTCATGTCGCTGGATTGGCAAGAGTGTGCAAAGAAGGCTATCCAGATTTTACTGCTTTTGATGAATCCAGCAAATATTATGACTCCAAATCCAACCCCGAAAATCCTCGATGGTTTATGGTCGACCTTGAACCTGTCACGGCCATGAATAATTCAGTTGATTTGCCAGACATGAGGGAGAATCCAGCGCTTGAAGGGATGGCGTTACTGGCGAGAGGTCAACGTTTGAGTGTTCAGCCAGTTGACAAAGAACATTTCATGGAAGTTTGTAGAATGGGTGATGTGGAGGGCTCCCTTTGATTCCAGTTTCAGCAAGAGCATCTGGTATCGAGTATGCGATTCGAGACGTTGTTGTACCAGCAACCAAACTGGAACAACAGGGTCATGAAATCATTAAATTGAATATTGGAGATCCGATTGCATACCCGGGTTTGCCAACTCCCTCACACATGGTCGATGCATTTGCGAAAGCGGTGAAAGATGGAAGAAACGGATATTCTCCTTCTTACGGATTACCTGAATTAAGAACGGCTATCGCAAAAGATGAATCATCAAAAGGATGGAATTGCCAATCCGATGACGTTTATGTTTGCCATGGAGTAACCGAAGCCTTGCAGATTATCTTCGCAGCAACACTTGAGCCTGACACGAAAGTATTGGCACCAGGTCCTCATTACCCCCCGTATCTTGCATATCCGCAAATGTATGGTGCGAAAACCATTGAATACCGTTTGAAAAATGACCAAGGCTGGTCTTTGGATTTTGATGATATTGAAGCAAAAATGGACGATGATGTACGATTACTTGTTTTGATTAATCCCAATAATCCAACCGGAAATGTGGCATCTGCTGAAGACATCGACCGATTGCTCTCCATCGCAGCAAAATATCCGAATTGCATGGTGATTGCAGACGAAATTTATGATGGTCTTGATTTCACTGGAAAACAAGTTTCTGTAGCATCTCGCTCCACCAATGTTCCAGTTTTTACACTCAATGGGGTATCAAAAGTATACTACGCACCAGGTTGGAGAATTGGATACATGGCTCTTCATGACCCGATTAATACAATGATTGATGTCCGAGATGGAATTGAGCGAATTTTACGCTCGCGACTTTGTGCTTCAACACCGGCTCAACTCGGGTATTTGGCCGGATTAGAAGGAGATCGCTCATGGATGGATGAGCATTCAAAAAAAGTACTTTCCCGTCGAAACTTGTGTATTGAAAGAATCAACCAAATTGAAGGACTTGATGTTCAAAACCCAGGCGGTGCTTTTTACATGTTCATCAAATTGACCCACCCAAAATGGACGCATGATGACAAATCATTTGTCCTTGATTTGTTGCATCAAGAACATGTCTTGCTGGTACACGGGAGTGGATTTTCTCCAGAGTTCGGTGCTGGTCATGTGCGATTGGTCTATTTGGCCAGTGAAGAGGCCTTGCATGAGGCATTTGACCGAATAGAAAGATTCCTCAAAAACTCATAATCAGCGATTGCTTGATGTGTGTTTAGGTTCTCAGATGTTCATGAGCCGATGGTGGGGACTGTTTCTGGGGCTGTTACTGATTCCATCAGTTTCTGCCGAAACGGGCATTATCCAGCCATCAGAGATGACTTTTGATTTGTTCACGCCGCTTATTGTTGCCATTATTGCAGCAATCTTTCTGAGAGCATGGATGGTACCTAATCAATTGTCCAGCCTCCAAGTCGGGTTCGAGATTGATGATAACTTGTATGAGGTTCATCGACTAACAGAAGACCGCCAAGATGCCAAAGAATTACTGGGTATGCCGGGCATAAAAATTTCATTAATGCTTTACATGATGGCTATGCTATCTGTTTTGCTGCTAATAGCTGAGTTAATGTTCAAACCAACACAATACTTCTACTACAATGTTATCTTGATGGGGGCACTCTTCATTATCCCCGTTGTCATTTCACCGTGGGAATCTCTCAACACACAAATAAGCGGCAAGAAAATATCTGCTGGAGGCTTCAAGTTCACTGGCATCCTCAAACGTCTGATCACGCTTCTGATTTTGATTGCTGCAACAGGTGCCGTCATTCTATTCGGACAACAGCGTGGTATTGAGAGTGATATGCCTATTTGGTATGCCGTTGGAATGCTGGTTTTCATGGGGCCAACCATCCTCGCTTACGGCCGAATTATGGGAGCTTCATGGAACATGCTGGTTATCGGAAAATGGCGATCGATTCTCGGTCGTCCAAACCCCATCGACCCCAAGCGTTTAGGATTTGTTGGTCGTCTTTTCTCGATTGTGTTGTGGTTTTTCCTACTCACCATGCCATTCGCAGCAGTGAATGGCCTTGTGACCGTTTTTCACGTGATGGTTAACAACCCCGCTAATGCAACCGAAGTCCTCAATTATGGAGGAATTATAGGACACCAACTATACCTGCAAGTTGAAAATAATCCCATTTTTGCAGATATTGAATATCTAAAATCACTACCACAAGTTCTATCGATTTATCTTTCAGTAAACATCGCAATTGTTGGTCTTGCATTTATTTTTGAATTATTGAGAAACTTGTATCTTGGAGGTCAAACTTTTGGTGGTCTTGGTGGTGTATTACTCGCAACGCCGAGAGAAATCCGAACAGAAGAAAAAGCCCAATCCAAAGTATTGTATTTCGCATTTGCAGGATTTAGTGGTTATACAGCACTGCTTCTCTTTCTTGTTTGCTACAAAGAGTTTGGAGATCTGATGCCATACACGAATGTCCTCGAAGCAAATGGCTTCGAAGAGTATCAACGGCTGTTGGCGACCTGGATGTTTATCGGCGTTGGTCAGGGAATTTTCCTGCTCACTTGGTTATTGTCAATCGTGCGTTTCAACCATTTGAGAAAACTGAATTTCGACTTGAATCCAGATGAGCGCCGTGAAGGTGCGGTTATGACTGGAGGTGGGGATTGGATGAGAGATATCGTAGACCAAGCCGCTCTCAACGATGATTTAGATAGTTTAATTCGATTTCAAATGAGGGACTTTGAAGGTGACCCTGCGGTTGTTAGGTTAGAAAAGTCACGCGCAAAAATGCTAGAATGCGCCATGAGGGGGCTTTGGCCAAAAGCCATTGAAGAAGCAAGGAAAGTACTTGCTCAGGCTGGTGGAGATGATGACGAGGCACGTATGATCATGGCGACGGGTCACATGGCAAGCCGTCGATTGGATGCCGCACGTGAGGCTCTTCATAATTTGCAACAACCTGAAGGTTATGATGAACCTGAACTCTTGGCGTTTGTCCTTGAATGGTTAGATCCTTGGAATGGTAATATCGATGAAGATGATTTATGGGACTGGGAAAATAACCCTTGTATCGACCACCTTTACAACATGATGAGAATGTTGAGGGATTGGTCTCCTGTGCCACCTGATTTGAACATACACCACGATAGTCTAACCCTTCACGCAATGTGGTCTCAAGTCGGCATGCTCCGAGCCCAAAACCGACATGAAGAAGCCCTTGGTCTGGCTATTGATACGGTGAAGGAAAATCCTTTGAGCGCTCGTTCTCGAATCGCTGTAGCCTTGTGTTTAATTGACATAGGTGAGTGGCATAGCGCTATGTCTGTTTTGAATGAATTAGAAGAATCTGATCCCAATGATCCACGAGTGAAAGCATTGGCTAATATCATGGGCAAAGAGGTCAGTGAGGATGAACTAGAGGTTGCACTTACTAATCCTGAAGAAAAGCGTAGCAAAAAATGGATTGATGAGGCCCCAGTCAACCCTGTTGCAGGTCTGATGACCAAAGGCGGAACAGACGAAGCGATTAATGCCAATGTGATGATCATTGCAGATCAAGCCGTTCAAAGGAAGATGACACCGATTTACTCTCCAAGTTGGGTGGTATTGATTCTCAACTGGCTTGTTTTAACGCCAATATGGATTATGTTGGGTATATTTTCCAGTTCTGAGTTAGGCCTATTCCAAGGCGCAGTAATTGCTGTTGGACTGACCTTTTTCCATCACGGTTACAGAAGGTTGAGAAAACAGCAAACAAAGGTGATACGACATCGGGACCAGAAATCCACCATTGCCTATGCAAAACGTATCAAGAGGCACAAAATTCGCCTTCGTAGAGAGGATTTGCCGGTTGGAACCCATTTACTTATGTCAGGGTTCCTAGTAACCATCAACGGCATCGTCTACGATGTTGGCTTCCCATCTTGGATGTCAGAAAGGGTTCCAAAATCTTCAGAGAAGGGATTGAAGCCAAGACTTTCTCGAAGAGCAAACAAGTCATCTCGTGAGAAAGATTCAAGGAAAAAGAATCTCGTCAATGGTTGGTGGCTCAAACGGCCGAAAGAAGAAGGCTCTCACATACCAGCTATGGAAAGGCTTGTTGGACCTGTCGCCTATCGAGGAAGGCAACAAATGATTCAGCGAAAGACTGGGAAAAAGATACGAACATCTTCTCCAAAGAGACAAGTACCCACGAATACGATTATCAGTGAAAGGAAAGGCAATCAGCGACCCGGTGGAGGTCCTCCCTCTCGTAGACCCCAAGGTCTGTGACGCTCAACATTGAATAACCTTCATTTTCGTCGCCATTATGTGCAATCCAATCATACCAGCCAAGATTTCGAGTTGATGGCTCAAAAGGTTCTATCAGCGACCAAGGATAGTGGAGAACATTATCGGCAAGGTCTTGGTATGATCGCCAGTGAAAACATACTATCTCCGATGGTAAAACAAGCCGTCAACAGTGATTTACATGGCAGATATGCAGAAGGATTACCCTTCAATCGTTATTATCAGGGATGTGATGACTTCGACACGATTGAAGACCTTGGAATCTCGATGGCGAAGAAAGTTTTCAATGCTCCTTTTGTGAATATTCAATCCACAAGTGGTACTGTTTCTAATATTGCAACACTCAAAGCTCTGGCGAAGCCAGGTGATGACATTACTGCAGTGTCAACTGCAGATGGTGGTCATATTTCTCATGCCCGTATGGGGGCTGTTGGTCTCAGAGATTTGAATTTGCATACCTATCCATGGGTCGAGGAAAGAATGGAACCAGATATCGATGGTGCCTGTGCTTTAATTCAAGATGTGAAACCAAAAGTAGTGTTAATTGGTCAATCTGTTTACTTATTTCCAACTCCCTTGGAAGATATTGCTCAAACTGCTCATGATGTTGGTGCAACTGTTGTTTATGACGCCGCTCATGTGCTTGGACTTATTGCTGGTGGTGTCTTTCAAGACCCACTTCGTGAAGGTGCTGATGTGATGACAGGAAGTAGCCACAAAACTTTCCCTGGACCACAAGGTGGTGTCATCATATCATCAAGTGAGGATGCCCGTTTCCAAAAGCGTTTGAATAATGCTGTTTTCCCTGGAACATGCTCATCTTATCACTTGCATCATGTAGCAGGAAAAGCAGTAGCTCTTGCTGAATTTTTGGCGCATGGTTCCTCATATGCACAAGACATCGTTACGAATGCTCAGGCATTGGCTCAATACTTGGACAAGTTTGGTTTTGAAGTGATGGCAAAAGAACGAGGCTTCACCCAGAGTCATCAAGTTTTGACCAAGCACGGAGAACCTGATGATGGTTCGGGAAAAATTGCTGCAAAATTATTGGAAGATGCTGGAATTATCACAAACATGAACATGCTTCCTGGAGATACAAAAGCCATGCATCCAAGTGGATTGCGCCTTGGTGTCCAGGAGTTGACACGAGTAGGTATGAAACCAAATGACATGAAGACAGTTGCAGAGTGCTTTCAAAGAGTGTTGCTCGATGATGAGGATCCTTCATTAGTAAAGCAAGATGTTTACGATTTGAAATCTCGTCACCAATCGGTTCAATATTGCTTTTCTCATACTGACATGCGTGCTTATTCTTGAGAATCTTTTTTCAAACACATCAGGCAGCACAAATCATGCCGCTTGTTGATGCTCCCACAATCCAGTTGGACGAATCACTCATGCAAGGCATTGCGAACACTTTTTCGACAAGTGGTGGAGTGATTTTCGATACAAGTGGCCATCCTTGGTGTATTTGGCACGTTGGCCAACTTCAGCATTGGTGGCGATTATATGGTGAAAAAGTTGATAGCCCCATGGGAAGGAAACTTGCGAATGCAGCAGTTGAACAAGAATCTTGGCAATTGAATCGTACAAATTTTGCTTCCATCAAAGGCTTATTTCGCTCCAAAAAACAACAAAAATGGCTGGAAGAACGATGGAATACTTTCGGATGGGGTAAGCCAGATATCAAAGATTCAAGTCTCGAAAATAAACTTCTTTCTTCTTTAAGCGCAGGATGGTTACATGCCGTCTTTGAGTCGATGAATCAGACGAGATTGAGACTTAGATGGGAAGACAAGGGGTCACATGCGTGCAAATTAATGTTTGATGAAACAAATTATCCTTACCAAGAACCCGTTGCTCCACCAGCATTCGCCTGGAACCTAAATTCGAAACCCGATTCCTCTCCCCTACATATTGAGGTTGAAAATGGATTGATTGTTGATGGTGAGAGGTTATGTCTTTTACCCGCAGGTCTTTTTGATCGTCTTTTGGATTCGAGTGCAGGTATTGAAATTGATATCGATCAAGATATTTGGCAGATTGACATTGAATCATTCGAGCATTCAGCCGGTCTTGTTGCTCTTGCTGAAGCCTCCAAGGCCCAATTTTTGGATACAGAACAACACATTCTTATCAGGAATCCAGAAGACTGGATGGAAGTTTGTCAGCAAATACTGGCCTCTAAAGGCTACTCGATGCCCACTAAAGTAAAGGGTATAGATGCGCATGGTGGCGTAAAAATTACCTTTGATTCATGCCCATTTTTGTTCATCTGCATGGGTGTTTTGGCAGGAGCATGGCAAAGGGCAGAAGGAAGACCAGTTAAGACGACGTGTGAGGGAGCGAATGGTCAATTCGTGATTACCCTTGAATCATTTCACGAACTGGCTTGATGAGTATCGAAAACGGACTCATAGACCGTTAAGGTTCTTAACCCAAATCGTTCTGGAGGAAGTGTCCCATATACGGAGCGTGCGAAAATGGTCCTATCTCATAATCAAATGGCCTATGCGGCTATTGTATCAACTCTCATTTTTGGATCTCTGTTTGTTGGCGCTTCAGGCTTTTTTCAAACAAGTGAAGATTTCGGTGATTTTGAATCAGCTGCCGATGATGACATAACAGGTGGTGGAACCAATGCGCAGGACGCATTGGACACTGATGGAGACGGCATCCCTGATACCTTGGAAACCTCTCAATACGGAACGCTGCCGAATAATCCCGACACGGATGGAGATGGTATGAGTGATGGTTGGGAAATTGCCAACGGACTCAATCCTAATGACAATGGTCTCTCTGATGATGAGACAAATGATCCAAGTCAGGCAGATACCGAAGAGGCTGAAATCGAAGAAGAAACCAATGCACTTCCTGATCCAGATGATGGACCAGGTGGAGACCCTGACAGAGATGGATTGATCAATTCACTCGAGCAAGAGTTGGGAACTGACCCAAGAAGGGCTGATACAGATAGCGATGGTCTTGGGGACAAATGGGAATCTGAACACACCTACATCGAGCAAGGTCCAACCTCAGAAATCGTCATGTTTGACCCACTATCCGGAAATTGGGATTGTGAGTTATTGACAGCGAGTAAAATTACAGAATTTGAATCACGATTTGATGGGAAGGAAGGAAGGGCTGATGCTGAGGATATGAAGAGTGCACTGGATGAATACTCATGCGACATGATCCTCGACTCAGACCAAGATTCACTTTACAACTTTGAAGAAGAAGCATACGGTACCGACCCAAGGGCCAAAGACTCTGACGGAGACAAACTCGATGACGTTTTCGAGATTTCATCGGTCTCTATGGCTTTCAAATATCCGCTCGGTTCAAGTGAGTGCCTCACCACTGAGTTGATTGTACCTATCGTTAAATCGCCTCCATTTTTGGACCAAGCCGTCAATATTGGTATCTCGTGGTTCCTTGAGGACATGGATGGAGATGGTTACAAGAATGGTCCATCTGATTTTGATACCGATGGTGACGGTATGCCTGATGGTTTCGAGTATTGTTTTTCTAAACACGAGAATCACCCTGAGTATAACTCAAATCCAGGTAAAGCATTCGAAGAGTTGCTCAGTCCAGTCAATCTATCCGATGCATTTGGCGATTGGGATAACGACGGGATGAACAATGTCGAAGAATATGAGGTTTCATTCAATTTCAATTTCACAAATCCGTGGCAAGTGGACTCAGATAACGACCAGATGCCCGATGGCTGGGAGGCAAGCATGGGACTTGACCCTACTTTCAGATTCAATGCAGATTTAGATCCCGATATGGATGGCTATGATATTGATGGAGATGGCTCTGTTACCTACCCTCAACTTGAAGTTGATTTGACCATCATTTCCATTGACGTAGACTTAGGAGAACTTGTTTCTGCTAACCAGACCGTTGCGCGTGGTCAAGTGGTTTTGTCAGGTGGTAACCAGAAAATCGTTCCTATTGTGGCACCAATTCGAGGATATGTCAACAACATTTCGATTGCTGTAGGTTCTGTTATTTCAGTAAATACTGATGTTATGATGGTCATTGTTGAGGACAACGACCCCATATATGGTGATGAAAGGTTCACAAATTTAGAGGAATATTGGGCTAAATACGAGAACGGAATTCCCGTAAATTCTCAAAATCAGCCCAATCCTGTTATCGGTCGTTCGACAGACCCAATGGACCCTGATACTGATAATGATGGACTCATGGACGGTATCGAAGTCATGGGTTGGGAAATACTGGTCGTAAATCGTGGTGTGGTACGAACTTGGGTCACTTCAAACCCCGGTCAGATTGATACCGATTTAGATGGATTAAGTGATTATTACGAGTATGGTGAGGTGTGTGCTCAAGGTTCCAATGCATCCAATGCTGATACTGATGGAGACGGTTTGCAAGATCGTGTGGAGGCCCTTGATGGACACCAAGCGCCTCCTAATTACAAGGATAATTTACGATACTATACCGATCCGTGCATGTTTGATACCGATAATGATGGTTTAGAGGATGGAGAAGAAGTATCCTTGGGTGTCGATAATTTCTATACACATGCCAATGATTCTGATACAGACGATGATGGTTTGCAGGATGGTGATGAGATGATTAATATTCCTCGACCTTGGCAAAGGCCAACTAATCCAACCGTCAATGATACTGATAATGATGGCATGATGGATGGATGGGAGATGCAAGTGCTTTCAGCTGAAGATAATTCACGCTCTCACAGTCTCTGGGTTGCCACTGATGTGTGGTTGCCACCCAATTGTGATTCTCTCATAGAATGTGGAAAAGAACCGGGTGGTTGGCTCTGGTTGAATTGGGTTGGAATGTTTTACCCAATCAAGATGTATGAACTCAATGAGATGAATCTGACCAATTTTAACGTCCCTGAGAATTCATTGTGCAATTGTTACGGACGCTGGGCCCTTGACCCAAATAGTCTTTTGACTGATACTGGATATGATATTGATAACGATTCACTGCCAAATGATGCAGAACTACCCTCTGCATGGAATACTAATCCGATTGATTTTGATTCAGATGGTGACCAACTTCCTGACGGATGGGAAGTACGTTTCAGTTTGATGGCCGTCGAGTTTGGTCTTTATCAAAATGGTACAAATGAAGCCGGCTCTGCACGAGGGATCATGGACCCATCAATGATTGACAGTGATTTGGACGGAATTGAGGACGGACTCGAAGACCTTGACAACGATGGACTCAATCGTTCTGGTTTAATCAACAAATATTGCCCAGGCTATGGCACTTCGAGTTCGAATTGCCACATTAACCCGGATACGCCTGACGGTAAATCATTTTATGATAATCTCGAAAATTACACCAATTATGAGGAATGGGAAAATGGAACGTACCCAATTACCAACGACACTGATGGTGACCAACTCGAAGATGGTCCTGAAGTGTATTACCAAGATCATGACGATGATGGTATGGCGACAGGATGGGAGTATTACTTTGGATTCGATCCGTTCGATCCCGCTGACCGTCTCATCGATAAAGATCAAGATGGTCACGTAAATTACTGTGAATATAAGTGGGATACAAATCCACTTGACCCAACCAGTTTCCCATCCCAGAACCAATTGTGCGACGTCTATGATTGATAATGAGGAATAGTCATGTTAAAGGCTAACCGAGCGTATTTGCTCGTGTTGATGTTCCTCTTTATGCACATGAATGTTGATCATTCTCAAGCAAGCACAAATGCTGATTTAATCTCTATCGAAACCAAACACGGCGTTCATTTTAACGAGTCTATCCTCATTGAGGGTTATGCTTTTGCGAAACCATCTCTCATGAACATCAATTGGTCGATTTCTCAACCCAGTGTAAGTGGTGAAATTTGGGAGGAGATTGAGTCGGGTCAATTATTTTCTACTGTTATACCGCTTCATTCTGAACAGTGGACTTGGATGATTGAGTTAGTAAACTGGAATATGTCATGCACTTGCATCTTGGAAATTACTGCCGAATACCATGGGATTGAACAGGTAGAAAAAGTAGCATTCTTTGCTGGTTCGGGTGCAAAAGTACCGGCTCTTGTTCTCGATTCAGAACCTAAATTCCGTATGGCAACGAGCATTGAAGTTACCTCCTATCCAATCATACATGAATTTGACATCAATGAATCAGCAATTTCATTGCGTTGGTGTGAGGCTCCTACAGGTGCATGTTCAGAGAATATGACGGAATCTTATGTAAATCTAAGTTACAAAAGAGGTATAGAATACAGGTTCACCATCGATGCGATAGAATTAGGATTGAGTGATGGAATTTATCTTTTCCACATTTCTGTGATCGATGCCGCTCTGCGTTCATCTCCTTATGTGCCGTTAGAAGTATCGATTGATATGAATGCACCAGTGATTGTTATGGATTACAATGAAGATATAGAGGAAGATGATATGATTCTTATCGATGCTTCGGCTAGTAGTGATGGTTTTTGGCAACATGATTTGCAGGTCAATTGGTACATATTATCACCTCAATCGACGCAACTTGTTGGAGCTTCAACAGAGGATTATGAGGGTTTAGTATTCGCTAGGAATGTCTCTACATCAGGGACTTGGCAAATTACTGTGGAAGTGATTGATGCCATGGGGAATAGTGTAACAGATGTGGCTTTAATCAATGTTTCAAATAAACCTCCTTCTGGTAATCTGACCATAAATGGAATCATACCAGACCAAAGTATACAGACTATGCAGCATGATGATACTTGGACATTTGAGGCCATAAATTTGGTTGATAGTTCATCAGACTTATCATTAATTGACATTACGTGGTACGTAAATGGGGAAGTTGAAAGCAACGAACCGGCATTTGTTTTGAATAGTTCGAATTTTTCTTCGGGTGTTCATGACATTAAGTTGGTGATTATGGATGATGATGGAGAACAACATGCCATTAACCTCACTATTGAGATTAAGTCGGCACCATCAATAGAATCCTCCAACAATACAACTACATTCTATATTTTGGTATCTTCCCTTATTCTTATTTTTGGCATTTTTATCTGGCAAATAAGGGAAAGAAAAAATAAATCTTCACTTACAAAATGGAATGAAGATGTCAAAAAAGATGGTTGATGCTTTTTTTGGTGGTAAAAGGCAAAGGCAAAATAAGTATCAGTCTTTGGAAAGATTATGTTTGAACAGTTGCGGGAGGTCATTGGACCAGCACCCGCTCCAATCAGCACTGAGGAATACAAAACCAGACAGATGAATCTTCTTTCTCAACTTGAGGAACATGATCTGTTACTGATACCATCCCGGCCCGAATCAATTCGGTCTAACGATGTTCATTTTCCATACAGAAATCACAGCGATATGCTGTATATGTGTGGGTGGGAAGACCCTGAGTCCTTGTTCATGGCTTACTCTGAAAATGGAAACTGGAAGACCGCATTATTTGTTCAGCCTAAGGACATTTTGAAAGAAATTTGGGAAGGGCGCAGACCCGGTGTTGAAGGTGCAGTAAAGGATTGGCCAGTTGATGAGGCCTACGCAATTGATAGAATCTCAACTGTGATTGATGAGAAATTGGAAAAAGTAAAACGCGTTTACCTAAGGCAAGGATTAGATGCCGAACTTGATGCAATCATTCAGGATGCCGTGATGCGAAGAGACCGACCACGACAACAGTTTGATTTGGGACCCGTAGCAGTTGAGGATCCCAGTGCTCGTATAGCAGAATTACGTCTAATCAAATCTCCCGCAGAAATTGCATTGATGCGTTATTCTGCACAAATCAGTGCTCAAGCGCATGTCATGGCAATGCGCCACACCTCTCCAGATGTAGGTGAATGGCAATTGGAATCAATCATAGAGTGTGCATTCAAATATGCAGGTGCGCAAGGAAATGCATATCCTTGCATTGTTGGCTCCGGAGAAAATGCCACGATTCTTCACTATACTGTGAATCGTGACCCTTGCAAAGAAGGAGATGTCATCTTGATTGATGCAGGTTCAGAATACCAAGGTTATGCAGCAGATATTACTCGGTCGTGGCCGGTTTCTGGTGCCTTCACTTCTGCACAGGCAAAAATATACGATATCGTATTGGAAGCACAAGAGGCCGCCATAGCCGAATGTAAAGCAGGTAACCCGTTTAATGCGCCGCACAAAGCAGCACGAACTGTTCTGGCGAAAGGTTTGATCGAAATTGGAGTCATCACTCAAACACTTGAAGAGGCTTTGAATCCTGAAAATGGGGAATTACGGCATTGGTACATGCACAACACTGGTCATTGGCTTGGATTAGATGTTCATGATGTTGGAGTTTACAGGCCAAATATGGAACCAAGGTTATTCGAACCGGGCATGGTCATCACCGTAGAGCCCGGTTTGTATTTTGGTGCATGGCGACCGGATGTAGAATGTCCAATTGAGTTTGCAAATTTGGGGATTCGAATTGAAGATGATGTTTTGATTACGGAAGGAGAACCGGATGTCTTGTCAAAAGATTGTCCAAAAACAATTCAAGAAATAGAAGCGATTGTTGGAACTGCATAAGGAAGGGGTTTTTTGATAAAAGCCATTATCAATGATGTACATCAGGGCAATCCCCTCAGTGAGGAAAATGCACTTGTTCTCTATGAAAAAGCACCATTGCACCAAATACTCCAAGCAGCACACGAGTATCGTTTGAAAGTGAATCCAAATTCTGAAGTTACATATCTTGTTGATCGTAATATCAATTACACCAATGTTTGTACAATCAATTGCCAATTTTGTTCATTTTATCGCCCTCCCGGTCATGATGAAACTTACACACAGGAAATTAATGAAATATCGGATAGAGTAACAGAGTTAGAGCAAATTGGTGGTTCTCGTATTCTCATGCAAGGTGGCGTTAATCCATCTTTAGGCATGAGTTATTATCTTGATCTACTCAAACAACTACGTGAAAAACACCCCTCCATTGACCTAGATTGTTTTAGTCCGATAGAAATAGAAGGCATTGCTGAAGTTACTTCACTTTCAACCCTTGAGGTACTGGAAGAATTACAGCGAGCAGGAATGCATGGATTACCTGGTGGTGGGGCCGAGATGTTGGTGGATGGTGTTAGAATGGACATTTCACCAAAAAAAGGGCATCCAGACAATTGGCTAAGGGTCATGGAAGAAGCACAATCTTTGGGTTTAATCACGAGTGCAACCAATGTTTTCGGATTTGGTGAATCTTTAGAAGACCGAATCGAACATATGAGAAGAATACGAGAGTTACAAGCATCAAGCCTTCAAAATCACCAGATTGGTTTTACCTCTTTTATCGCATGGCCAGTTCAGCTGGAAACGAATACGTATGGTAAACGGAATAAAGGGCGCAATAGGATTGAATTGGGTGCAGGAGCCTCTGAATATTTACGTCACATCGCCATTGCAAGACTCTACCTTCACAATATTCCTCACATTCAGGCATCATGGCCGACCATGGGTCTTGATGTGGCACAGATGGCGCTACTTGCTGGGGCTGATGACATAGGATCAACCATGATGGAAGAAAATGTAGTAAGTGCAAGTGGAACTGATAAAACCCAGTCGACTGAACATGAGTTGCAGAAAGCCATTATTCGTGCCGGATTTAAGCCTAGGAAACGAAATTCAAGGTATGAACTTCTCAAAACCACAATCGTCGAAGATTCTACGTTCCCTTGCAAAATTCCGCTTCAATAATTTTTTTAAAAAAAAAAAGAGCGAGGACGGGCCTAAGCCCGTCCCCGCTCGGTTCTACCAACAGGTAGGTGTTCCTACTCTTCTGAGGCAGCGGATGCTTTTGTATCCATTGTTGCAGCGTACCAAACCATCAAACCAAAGGCAGTCTTGTTGACGACGTCAGCAATATTATAGAGGATGTTCAATCCATCTGTTCCGCCATCGCCTTGCCCAAGAACAAATCCAATTGGATAAATTGCCCATCCGACGGTTAGAATCAAAGCCATTGCTTTAAATGCAAATTGTGTTCCTTCACTGGTTTGTCCAACTTTCTCTTTTGCTTCGCCAGCCCATATCTCATACATGATGTAGATCCATGCGAGCATACCAACGATGAAGAGAGGCCATGTCAAACTGTCTGCCATCTGTCCAGACTCCGCCAAGAACCCAGTGATTAGCATAATTAGGGATGCAGCAAGAAGCCTCCAGAACAAAGCCGCAGTAGCGACGCCGACAGCTGCAAGGATCAAATAGAATTCTGAAACTTGCAAAGGAACGGTGATTAGCCAATCGATGTAACGTAGTACAAGTGGTGATTCACCAGCGCCGGCAGCATAAGATGCTGCCCAATGCTCACGCATGTAGGTGTAATGGTACCAAGCAACACCAGTAACTAATGCAGCTACGGTCATTGAGGTCTTCCATTTTGCAGCAACGTTATTTCTTTCCAAAATGAAGAACACAGTTGATGCAAGCATCATTGCAGTTGCGAGCCAAAACGAAACACCGACCATATCATCGGTTTTCAGCATGGTCCCTTCTGCAGATACCGTTCCTAATGTTAGTAACGATAGGGTTCCAATCAAAATCAAGCTTACTCTATTGGGAAATATATCATTTCTCATGAAGCGAGTGGCTTATTTAATTACTTATAAAGGACTGTTTATCCATTATAAAATTCATGCACTCTTCTGTTAATATGTTATGTACGAGATTACCCATACAACGGCCCGTATGTTTCTCGAGCCTCCATTGGTGTTTTGGGGTGCATATTCTTGACCATTATACAAGCCTTGGTAAATGATATGATTCGATTGATTTGTGTCAACCCATGAACTGATGTCATACCTCCATTGCTCAACATCTTGACCAGCACACCAACCAGCTCTCCCATATGGCCAAGATCCAAATTGATTAGCGATAACTCCGTTACTTACTTCATTTTCACAACCTCGGCTATCATAAACAATGGGGTGCCACTCATAAGCCGTATTTTCTCCAATGGTGTAATGATGCTCATGATCACAAAATTCGGCACAATTCGCAGAGTCTTGATTAAAGCCGTGTCCAGTTATTGTGGCAACAATTTCAATCAATTGGCTTTCTTGAGGTACTGTGAAATTTGCTTGTCTTACATACTTTGTTTCATCGTTGTAAGTGCCGTCAAATTGACCACCACTGAATAGATATTCACCTTCAATGGCACGATAGCCTTTCGACCAATTACTGAACAAAAGCGTGACCGTAAGTTCTCCCTTGTTGGCACCGTTATACCTGAATCGCCTTTCCTGGTCATCTTGAAGCATGAATAGATAGGGGCTGACATCGGTAATCCATCTTCCCTCTCTCCCATAGGTGGTAATCCATCTTACAAATTCTGTTGAGCATTTACTGTTGTTATCAGCATCACAGATGTACAAGTAGGATAAGTAATCCCATTCGTGGCACCCCTTTTTGTTTCCATTTGCATCCTGATAGATATTTCTGTGATCTTCACAAGCATGCTCATGGAAAACTTCCAAGGTATCGTATTGGGAAATATTTTCAGGAAGGTCAATTGTTGCATTGTAGTAAGAATTCATTCCTGATCCCCATCCTCCGCTATGCCAGTTATTTTGAATGACTGGAATAGCATGGACGCCAGGGTCCTCAATGCGAATTTCTTGTTCGAATTCATAATTCCAAGTCATGGGTTCATAGGCCCAATGCGTTGGATCAGAGCCTGATTGAATCCAATCATTGATCGATCCCAACTCACGTGCTCTCTGAAACCGGTCAATACCGTAATACAAACTGCCCCAATTACCGATAAGTCCACCAATTCCGCCACCGATTGAGCCCCCTTGTTGGTCAATGAAGTGAATCCTTGGCATCCATTCTGCTTCTTCTGGACCCGAAAGCCCGAGTAAAACATCATTTCTCAAATTCACCATGTCGCTATGGTAAGTGCTGTCAAATGAGCCGTAGAATAGATGAATGTTGTCGGGTAATTTTCTGATCATTGCCGCAGGGTTTGATGAGAGTAAGTTTGCGTTTGTATTTCCACTGCTATCGGTGTATTTGAACAAAAACATGTAGACGTCATGTCCTGTCCAATCTGATTGAAAGGAGAATGAACCATCCAGAGTTGAGAAAGAAAAGTCACTTACTTTATCCATTCTCCCATTCCCGTAACCGGAATTAGACCAGGGAATTGGCAGTTCTAAAACCGTACATCCATTTTCATTGGCGGTCCATTTTTGAGGGCTATCAGGGCAATCATCGACATTGGAAAAGATGCCATCACCATCGTCATCAGAGCAACCAACTTCGTTCACGATAAGGTTAACAGGCGTTCCTTCACAAGCATCGTAATAATCTACTACTCCATCATCGTCAGTATCTCTTTCAATTGAAGAGCATCCTTCTTCATTTACGTCCGTAGCATTGAGAGGTGTCCTCGTACAATTATCGATTTGGAAACCAGTTTCATTGTAATCGGGGACACCGTCAGCGTCATCATCCATGTCTTCTTCATCATCGTGGCAACCATCGCTGTCGTAATCAAACACATCTTGAGCTTTCCAATATTTAGAACCACGAGGACATTGATCCAATTCGTCCAACATACCATCATTGTCATCATCATCGTCTTCAGTTTCGTCAAAGCATCCGTCGCTATCCCAATCTGTTGTCGAGTAGGATTCCCAATTCTTCAATCCATCATTGCATAAATCCTGGTCATCTAAAATTCCGTCATTGTCATCATCCATGTCTTCTACGGCATCCAAGCATCCATCTTGGTCAGCGTCTTCAGCGATTTTACTTATCCAACCTGAGGCGTTAAGACATCGGTCATAGGAATCCAAAATTCCATCATTATCATCGTCGTTATCCTCTTGTTCATCGTGACAACCATCACCATCAAAATCAGTATATTCTGTAGAATACCAATATGTCTCTGTGCCATACCCTATTGGACACATATCTAGATCATCGAGGACTCCGTCATTATCGCTGTCAATATTTGCCACATTCAAAATCTGGATAGTAATGATATCCTCTGAGGTTGTCCATTGTCCGCAAGTGAGTTTTAGTGAGATACTCTGATCATACTCAAGATAGCCAAGGGACATGGACCAAGTACCGTTCGCCTGCACATCGGTTAGTCTGGATGGAGAAGAAACGGTACAACTCTCTGGATAATCATGTATTGCTGACCCATGAACAATAACTGGACCATCAAGCGGTATTTCAAAAGTAGACTCTGCAATTAAGATGGCTTCTGATTCTATGGGTGCGGCGACATCATGGATGTATGATATGTCCCCTAGAGTCATGTTATTTGCTCGTGTCATTACTTTTACAATCCAAAGGCCAACCTCATCTGCAAACCAACTGATTGAGATACTCTGGTTGAATATTTCCAAATCTACTGTAATTTCTTTTTCGTTACCTTGGAATAAAATTTCGACATCAAATTCTATTTCATTTATATCAAGGATGTTAGTAGAATATGTAATGCTTCCATATTGCTCATTAAACACAGTGTGATTATGCGTTGTAACCTCACCAAATTCAAATGATGCAGATGCAGATTCTTCTTGGTAGGGTATGGTTTCTATTTCTGCTAATGGATTAACACACCCTGCAAGTAACATAGAAGCAACAAGACAAAACGCCATGTTCTTGCCCATGACCTCCGATGAAGGTCAGCAAAATAAATTAGTTGGGAATGTAGACTAAAATTTCGGTTCGACCATCAACCAAATGTGCATTTTTAACGTGAGTTTTCTCAACATTTTGACCTACGATAAGAGGATGTACCCACAAAATAGGACCTTTCCCTTCTCGCCTGATTTTAATCACAAGTTCCCAGTGTACGCGCACTAGTTTGCTATAGCAGGTTCCAGGCCAAATCTCATTTGGCGGGGTTAACTCAAAATTTTTGCCGGATGAGAAATCTGACTGTCCTCCAAGTGCCATAATCCTCATTGGCCTAAGGAACATCCCTCCTTGGGTGTTTTTTGCTTCCATCGGAGTATCTTCTCCGACTCCTGTGCCATCATCAAGTCCGAAATTCGTATTGAATGGTAAGGCGGTTGATAATCCGGGGGATGGTTGGCTATTGAGTGTTCTTCCTTGAGCCTCCATGATTGCCTCTCGTACTGGGCTAAGAATTCCAACGCGCCAAGAAACGGTCATACGTCCCCACTCCTCAGGAATGGTTTGAAAGGAAATTTTTCCGACTAGATTTTTGTCTGATGAACAAGGTTCTATTTCAATTTCTGGTGAAGGTGGCGTCTCCTTCAAAAACGAATTTTGTCTTCGCAGATCGTGAAAGTTGGCTCCAATTCTCATCAAAATGGGTATGAGCATCATCGGTACGACAATAGTTGCAAGTAATGGATAATCTAACAATCCCAATCTTACACTACGGGTTCCAAAAGTAGGAATTCCAATCCATTCCATCAGTGGTGTGAAAGCCAAATAGAGTAGTGAAATGAGAAGAATTGCAACAGAGTATCGTATGAGGTTTCTTGCTCTTTGATGAATTTTGTTTGGCACAAGGTGCCATCCAACCCTTCGGCCATGGACAACTTCAGGGAAATCACCTACGTAAATTCCTTTTTTGTCTGAAGATGACTGCTCAATGAGCCACCCATCATTGGTTTCAATGATGAAATTTGGTGCATAATCAGTGGACTCGATTTTCTTATTTGTAATTGGTAAAGCTTCTGCAATCCAATTCGATGAATCGAATGGAGGAAACCGAATTGATTGTGAAATGCTTTTTTTTGCCATTTTTTCTCAACTCAAGAAAAGATGAGTTTGGTTCCAGCTTTGAGCGCTAATTTTCGAAATTCCGGTACTGTTCTCAGTAACGAAAGTCCCAATCTTACTGGATGTTCAATATCTCCTTCCCTATTAATGAGTTCAAGTACTTCTTTCCTATTGAACATCTCGAAGTGTTTGTTTAACTCTTCATCATTAGGTATGGTGACCAACAGATCTCGAAGTGCTCTTGCCTTATCTTGCTCTTTCTTAATCGATTTGAAAATCTGTGATATCTTTTTCAGTTGCCTCTCTTCCAGTCGGTTCGTTTCTAGAAGAGGAAGGAGTTTCGGAGTCAAATCTGCGGCTTGCTTGAATCCGGGTCCAATGCCTCCTCCAGTTGTAGGTTTCGCTGAACCAGCAGCGTCCCCGATCAAAAGTACTCGACTAGCATATGGTTTTTTGATGATACCACAGGGTACAGGTCCGCAATATCTACCTATTTCTTTGATTCCTTGAAATTTCTCTTTCCACAGTGGGTGATTGATAAGATTGTGATAATAGTGTTCTACACTTTTTTCTTCTAGGTCCTGTCCTCGAATCCAAATGCCGATTCGATGCGTTCCATGTCCTGAGGGGATGACCCAAGCGAATAAACCTGGAGCAACATCGTCGCCAGAATACATTTCAAGCCAATTATCTTCTCCTGTGAGTCCATTTACTTCAACCTGAAAGCCAACCATCATTTCCTTGGGACGTCCAAGTTTGAAAAAACGTCGAGTCCATGAGTGAGCACCATCTGCACCTATCAAAAGTTTAGATTTAATCTCTTGAATCGCGCCATTACGCTCTATTTTTGTTATTATGTATTCATCATAGGCCTTTGCATCAATGGGTCTGCTTAGAAGAGATAGCTTGGCCCCCGCTTTTTGTGCTTGAATCACAACGCCTTGGTCAAACATTTTTCTGCAAACGACATGCGTCCTTACTTTCCCTTCAGTTCCAACGGGTACCATGGTGCCGTTTGGGGCGTGAATTTTTGCCCCATCAATATTCTGAAGGATGGTCTGTTGGAGATTTACGGCTCTCATCGAGGGTGGATTGACCAAACCAGCACACTGGAATGGCCTACCTATCTCTCCGTGTTCCTCTAACATGAGGACATCCACTCCTTTTTCTGCGAGCAGAGTGGCCATTCTTCCACCGACGGGACCCGCCCCGACGATGACAACGTCAACTTCTTCCACGAGATGTCCTCGACGAGACATATTGTCAAGTTTTTTGTTTACGAGCGCTTTGCGAAGCGATATCCAATCTGTTGGTTGGCCTTGAGATACAAGATTGCTGTGAATGGTTTACCCGTCTTTTTCGACAGTAAATCTTCAAATGGACCGATTTTGCGCTTTTCCACCAATTCTTTTGCCTCTTCTCTTGTGATTTCTCTTTTGGAGATTTCTCTGGGTATTTGTAAATTACAGCCTTTATCGTTCGCTTCAGCGACATAATGTGTTTCAGATTCGATAACGTTTACACCAGTCTTTGAGCACACGCCGACGACCCCCTCAACCACTGGAAACTTCTTGGCATTTGGATCGGCACCCCTTGGTGGGAATTCGTATCGGATGGATTGTCCTTTGACCACGAGGTATGCAGAAAAAGTAGAACCTCTCTTTGATATGAAATCATCAAGCAAAGCACTTCGACCATTTTCAATAAGTGACTTTGCTTCATCAACAGTGATTTCTCGCTTACACATTTCTTTGTTGATACCTCTGAATTTACAAGACTCATTATCACAGGCATAAGCAGTTTCACCGATTCGAATCTTTCCAACATCACAACTAGGACAATCACCAATAGAGACGTCATCTTTTGAGGTTGTTTCAGAGTTAGAACCTAGTGTTGTCATGCCATGATCATTGATTTCTACCGTCCTGTTGTAAGAATCACCACTTTGTGAGAAAAAACCGTGTAGATTCTCAATCTTTTTGTCTTGGAGAAGCCGGCTTACTGTTTTGCGGTCGAACCAGCGACCTGATGAGTCCTTCCAAATAATGAATTTACATTCACTATCTTTACCTTGATTTTGTTCACACCTGTAACTGAGAGCAGTTTCTTCTATGGGTGTAGAACATGAAGGGCAAGTTCCGACGCTTTCGATTTCTTGATAGAGTACACTTCTTTGATGATTTTTTATTTTTTCAACCATTTCATGTACGAGAGTATGGATGTGTTGCATGTATTGGGTTCTCGAAGAATCACCACGTTGCACATCACTTAGCACTGATTCCATTTCTCCAGTGAGGGCGGGAGAGGTGATCCAGTCTACGGGGACAAGTCTTAGGAATTCGATGAGGCGTATGCCTTGTGCAGTTGCATAAAGTCCTCCAGTTTTCATTCTCTGGATGTAATTTCTGGCTAACAATTTTTCAATTGTCTCCGCTCTTGTTGCGGGAGTTCCCAAACCCTTTCCTTTCATTGCTTCGGCGAAATCTTCGTCTTCAACGCGTCTGCCTGCGTTCTCCATTAATTTGAGTAAACCGGCTTCTTTTATCCTGTTGGGTGGTTTTGTATGCTCCTCACTAAATGTGTGATTATCGATATTACCTTCAGAGGGGGATTTTTCTACAACTCCCCATCCTTCGGGAGACGTCCCCTTTTTCCCCCTAACTTCTCGCCAGCCGGGGACCTTTAGTTCGCGAGCCTCACGCAAAAATTGTTCATTTTCTTTGGTCGCAATTCTCTTTTCAATTTCCCAAACGGCATTTGGATAAAAAGCAGAAAAGAATTGACGGGTGATAAGGTCATACAACTTTTTGTGATCGTTATCCATTCCAGAAGGAGGTTTATTCCCTGTGGGGATAATCGCATAGTGGTCACTAACTTTTTTGTCATTGAAGATGGTCTTTTGGTTGAGTATGCCTTGATCTAATAAGTGTGTAGAGAAGTTAGAGTATGGTTTTTGTTGACCTAGTTCATTGAATATCTTAACGACTTCATCAATCATGTCCTCTGGAAGATGCCTTGAGTCAGTTCGTGGATAAGTGGTCAACTTGAAACGATCATAGAGGTCTTGAGCCACGGATAAAGTCCTTCTGGCTGACCATGAAAACAGGTTGTTGGCTTCTCTTTGAAGAGAAGTAAGATCAAAATGTAAGGGAGACTTTTCAATACTCTCTCTTGTATTTACTTCAATTGATACAGGTGAATCGGATTCAAGAATTTTCTCAAGACGAGATTTTTCATCGATTTCAACAATCCTTGTTGCTTTGTACTCAGGACGATTTTCCTTATCCTTGTGATTCTTCCTTGTCCATTTTGCTTTCCAATTTGCGCCTTTGCATGAAACATCGACGTTTAGTTCCCAGAAAGGTTTGGGGATGTGTGCAAGAATGTCTAACTCATGGTCAACAATCATTGCAAGGGTTGCAGTTTGGACTCTTCCAATAGAAAATGAAGCGCCATCTCTTTTTGTCTTAGGCATGGAAATTGAAGCGATTCTTGACCCATTCATCCCAATAATCCAATCAGCCTCTGAACGGGAATAAGCCGCATCACTGAGCGGGTCAAAATTGGTTGATGATTCACGCTTCTCCCAGGCTTCTTTGATGGCTCCTTCTGTCATGGATTGCAACCATAATCGTGTGATTGGGGCGTCGACACTTGCCCATTGAATGATGCGACGGAATATGAGTTCACCTTCCCTAGCTGCATCGCATGCATTGATGACTTCTTTGATCGATTTATCTTTCAAAATTTTCTTTATCGCTTGAAGTTGTTTCTTGCTTTGCCCTCTACCTTTAACCGGTTGAACCTCAAACTCGGATGGGATGAAGGGTAATTTATCAACAGATTTCCACCAATTCTTCAACTCATCATCGTATTGTTCTGGTGTTTTCAATTCCAAAAGATGCCCAACAGCCCAAGTGATGATGAGGTCGTTTCCCTCCCAGTGAGTTTCATTATTTTTCGTGGCGCCCAATATTTTCGCAAGGTCATTCGCAACGCTTGGTTTCTCAGCGATGACAACCTTGGTCATATCATCGGGGGCCTTGGAGGCATTACTTCAAGGCTTTGCTTTATCCAAATTATTCAGGTACGTAAGTACCTGTGAATATTACCAACCTTTCTCTAGCATCATTTTTCTCTTACTAACCTCGTTCCAAGTTTGTAAAGCGGCCGTTCCACCACAACCTTGACAGCCGGGGTATCCGGCCTCCAGTAATTCATCACAGGTTGATACAAAATGATTCCACAAGTGGTTTCCAGGTACCCAACATACCTTTTCGTTTGGGGCCTCACCACCCAGCTGAAACAATCCTTCCGCCTTGTGGAATCCCTCAACGATTTGAGGTAATTGAAGCCTTTCAGGGATTTTTTCCGCAATACGTTCAACTAATTTTAACGCTGAAAATCGGTCATGGACTGGGACGCCAAGACGGACGCCTTCTGTTCTGAGAAACCTGCGTGCAGCTTCTCGCAGCGATCCCCATCGTGCATCAGATTGGTCCATGTACCATCTAAGTGAGGGCAAGCCTTGAATGATGTGTTTTCATGCGACCACCCATGGGGTTGTTCTTTCGGTTTTTAAGCCGGCCAGTATATGCAATCCTAGGCAGTGAAAGAAGCCATAATTTCGCCCTTAAATCGCTTAAACTCATCACCTATCTTCCTTTTTCTAAATCGATTCTTTCTTTGATTTACAAGCCCAAAAATTTACCATTACATTACTTTGGTATGGATTTTCCCAATCCATTAGGCCTCGCCGCGGGTATGGATAAAAAAGGCGAAGCGCTTTCCGGATGGGAATGTTTGGGTTTTGGATTCATAGAGATGGGGGGAATCACCTCTGATTCTCAACCGGGAAATCCCAAACCGAGAATGTTTCGCTCGCATCGTAATCAGGCCTTGGTGAACCGAATGGGTTTCAACAATCCTGGCCGTGAAGCAACAGCAAAAAGACTGGCAAAATCATTTCAAAGCAGGAAGCCAATACAAGTCCCACTGTTCATTAATTTAGGAAAATCCAAGGCAACGCCTCTCGAGAATGCACATGAAGATTATGCTCAAACCGTTTCATCATTGAACGAATTTGCTGATGCTTTTGTGATCAATGTCAGTAGTCCTAATACTCCTGGATTGAGGTCTTTGCAATCTCCAGAACAACTGAAAAAAGTGATTGAGGCAAGTCAAATTGCAAATGTAAAGAATGTTCCTATGTTGGTGAAGATTTCTCCAGATTTAGCGGATGATTCCATCATCGAAATAGTCGATACAGCTCGAGAATGTGGTTGTGCAGGAATTATTGCGACCAATACCACGTTGACAAGACCCAATGAAGACAAGCCATTTGATGAAAATGGGGGATTATCTGGAAAACCACTTCGAAAGCGGTCTACAGAAGTCATCAGATTGATCGCTGAGCATACAAATGGTGAATGGCCAATCATCGGAGTAGGTGGAATCTCTACTGCAGATGACGCATGGGAAAAAATCACGCATGGTGCGTGGCTTGTCCAAATATACAGTGCGATGGTGTTTCATGGACCCTCTGTTATCAAAAAAATCAACACAGGACTTCAACGAAGATTGAAAGAGGAAGGCCTTACCTCTTTGGACCAAGCGATTGGGGCTGCTCTGAGGTGATTTGTTGTTCACAAGACGCGTGAGACTCTTGTTGACAGGAGCGGCAATGGTGGTGTTACTTTCTGCGACATTACTGCTAGAAGCACCGGAGCCAACAATGGCAATCGACGATTTGATGGAAAATCCAAGTGCGAAAGCCGGAGATACAATTTCTATTCGTGGTCAAGTAGTTAACGGAACGATTGACAACCAAACTCAGATGATGAAAATTAAGGGTGAAATCCATGAATTGGTAATTGATTTCGGCATTGCATCGGTGAGCAATGGTCTTGATGATGGCAGAATGGTATACGCAGAGGGAACACTTATCGAAGAAGGAGATACATGGGTATTTCGAGCCGATGTCATCAAAACCAGTTGTCCCTCCAAGTACGAACCTGAGTAAAAGCAACATTGAATAGAAACTTCTGTTACGGCTTTGTGGGATAGGAGGGGAGTTTGCGTGCCCTCTACCGCAAATCGCAAATGGCGGTCCGAAAGCCTTGGAGCGGCTCAGCCGGTTCGTGGATTCCCACTGGCGGACGTAGATGTCTCGCCCCCACGTGACCCGGGTGTCACAAGTTGTAGCCGGAAGGCAACAATGAGTGAATAACCGGGGGATCAGGTCAGGCCGGGAACGGAGCAGCCCTACCTGGGGCCATGGGTGCCGTGGGGTACCGGGATGGAGAAAGCCAGTGGATCAGGTCCTCGGATACGAGTGTCCATCCTTGGCACTCCCACCTCAAATATCGAAATATACGTCTCCAACCCAACCAGGCCCTTCTATGACTGGTATGTCGATCTGTGGATGCGTGGAAATTTGTTTATCCTCTAGTTCGAAGAAGGACAAAGCATGGGTTGTTACGGCCTTAATTTCAGTTGATTTGACAACATCTGTACATTCAACATAAGAGACCTGCCCAGAAAATTGTAATTTCCCATTTTCACTTGAGATTTTACCGACTAAATCCACGAGGAAACGGTCCTGAACCTCTGACTGGAAAAGAACCTCATCAAGCCAAGACACACAAAGTAAGTCATATGCATCATGGTCGAGAGGGGGAGTCGTCCATATTCCTGAAAACCTTGTTATGGTATCAATTGATTTGAGTGAATTTTTCTCCAATTGAAGATGTTGCATGCCAAGTGTGAGTTCCCGAATCAGACTTTCCGGAGTTTTTGCAAACCCTCTGATGCCAACATCTGCAGTCGATTCAAGCAACCAATAAGACAAAACATCACCTT
>MDTD01027358.1_pt1 | contig 30376 bp, 43 predicted proteins | sample 811221 | NCBI WGS metagenome assembly MDTD01 (sample SAMN05326646, study PRJNA326480) | marine metagenome | isolation source: seawater | place: Pacific Ocean: South West | collected 2011 | reverse complement strand
ATGAAAAGGAGTTCCGCGATATAGCGGAATATAGACTTAGGTTATTCACTTGCAACCTCTCTTACCTAAGTCTTAACACGGGGGTGGGCGTAAAAACCCACCCTTTTACTATGAAAATAAGAGGTTGACGTATTTCAAATCCATAGTATTATAATATTATAAACACAAAGGAGAGGTACTTTATGTCAAAAGAACTAAAACAATTTACAACAGCAAAGATGGATCCAGCTGAAATCTTTGGTAATGCGTGTCTAAAGGCGAGATATGCTGTAGATGAATTTACAGCTAAACACGGTGAGCCAATGTACTGTGGATTCGCTAACATTTCAATTCATCCTGCAAGAGGACCTTTTGTTACTTGGTGCAAGAAGATGGAAATTGGTAGCAATGGCTACGGTGGTGGCTGGAGAATTTCATATTACGATTTTATGAATGGACACCAATACAATCATACACAATCTTTAGATATAAAAGAAGCGGCTATGAACGCAGTTTCTTCTTATTTTAAAAGCTTAGGAATTACTGCCTACGCAGAAAGTAGAGCAGATTAACTAGCAAAACTGGCATAAAATAGGGGGTTGACAGAATCCCCTTTTATGCTATTATGATTATATAGAGAGAGAGGTTATATGAAAAACATTTTTAATACTTTAGCAACTTTACTAATTGCAGTTGGCTTGATGATGATGGCTGGTGCGGCGGGTGATTGTGATGGCAAGTGTGTTGAACAGGCTAACACAATTTCGCAAATGTTAATGTATGCAGGAATAGGTTTAAGTTTTTTTATTACTGGTGCATTAGTTTTATTAAGCAATAGAAACGAGGCATAGTGAAAAGATTAGTTATATACTTTTTCTTAATTTATTTGTTTGCTTGGAAGATAGTTGGTTGGAGTAATTTGGCTAACGCGGCGACTTTAACAACTCAAGCAAAAAACATTTTAACAACTGAACTACACAATAATGATATAACAGATCAATTCGAGATTGATGAAGTTAGATGCCTTGCTGAGAACATTTACTTTGAAGCAAGAGCAGAAAGCGAAGTAGGTAAGGCGGCGGTAGGTAATACTACGAAGAACAGAGTATTACATACTAACTGGCCTAACACTTATTGTGAAGTAGTCAAGCAAGGTCCCGTAAGAGAGTCTTGGAAGACTAGAGGTAAGGATGTTAAAGATGAAGACAGAGTTTATTGGCCTATAAAACACAGATGCCAGTTCAGTTGGTATTGTGATGGTAAGAAAGATGTTATCTGGGCTAACTATGAAAAGACTGGACAGACTATTGAAGGTAATGCAAGAGCTTGGAGAGATTCTGTAGAACTTGCAATATACATTACAGGCTTTGGTAAGTTGATTGTTGAAGACAATACACACGGAGCATTATATTATTACAATCACAATTTGGTTTACCCACATTGGGCTGATGCAATGGTATTGATTGGTAGTGTAGGTAATCACACATTTATGAAGGAGCCTATATAATGCAGTCAGATCTATTCCAATATATACAAAACCTACAAGCAGAAAACAAAGCTCTTAAACTACAGGTTGCAGAAGAAACCAAAGAAAAGTACCAATTATATAAGAGAATTAAGGACTTGACAGATTCCAAAGATAGTGTACATTTAAACAATAAAGAGAGGTAAACTAAATGGAAAAATTTACAACAAGACTTACAATAACATTGATAGTATTACTAGCTATCGCCAGTCAAGCGAATGCCAACTGGTATGCGACAGCATCTAAAGATCACAAGAAGTGGGCTAAAGAATATCACAACGGTGTAAGCACTTACGACAGATATCTTACACTACACGAAATGGTAATAGGACACGAGATCGATATGATATCTAAGAAATACAATTTCCCAGGTATCAAGATGAAAGTTTCGATGAACGGTCATAAGAATGGATACAACTTGATCAAAGGTGCAGAAGAGTTTGCTTACCACGGCAAGGAGTTTAATTCATTTACAACTGACTGGAGCAAATGTAGAATCAAAGAAGGATTCAATGATTGTGTACACACTAGAGGTTCTACAAGAACAGAGTTATTAGGAGATCCATACAAGTGGACTTTCACAGAAGGAACAGAAGCTTGGATCAACTATGCAATGAAACCTGGTAAAGACATTATGTGGCCAGACAACAGATCTAGAACTTACACGGTTGGACAATGCCACCCTTGGAAGAGTGGTAGAATAAACTGGATGATCAAGTTCAGAAGAGGTGACCTAACACTCACTCACAACTACAAGAGTTTCAAACAGAACGATGGCACTTATGTGAAAGGCTACCTAGATGGTGGAGATAGAATACTTAAATCTTTCAGTAGGAAAGACATCAACGAACACAACGGTTTGGACAAGTGGATCAATGTAAGGATCAACTTCAAGAACTCTAAGAACCCTGATGGTAAACTACACATTTGGTTAGATGGAGAGCTAGTGTATGAATACAATGGTCCTACTAACTGGAGAAACTACAAGGGTACAGAAGGTGCCAACAAGAATAATTGCACATTCAAGTTCGGCCTGTATGTCAATGGTAATGGTACGGCAGTACACAAGGAAACAACTGAAGGTAATATTATGTTTGTGGACTATGCGGCCTGGGCCAAAACTGAAGAAAAGCTGGAGAAATTACTAGCAAAAGACAAGTAAAAATAGGTGGTTGACAAAATGGAAAACTATGTTAAATTTAATAATATGCAAACAAATAACAGAGGAGATAATATGTCATTTAAAGACTATATCATATTAACGATCGGTGCTTTCCTATTCTTGATGATTACAGGGATAGCTAACGCAACTGAGTATAAGACTTTGAATGGATCTGTTGTAGGCGTAGAGGCTGTGTATGAAACTGACAATGTACATACTCCGAACGAGACTTGTACACTAAAGGAAGTTCCTATATACGGCGAGACCAAAGATGCTAATATCGTTGGTGCAATTATCGGTGGCTACATTGGTAGCAAGATCGGTAGTGGTACTGGTAAGGACATAGCAATTGGTACTGGTGCAGTTATTGGTTCACAAATGGGCAACAAGAAGATTGTTGGATACAAACAGGTTAGAGTTTGTGAAACAACTTACACTACAAGCCTACAAAAGGTTCTAAAGTATTATGTGGTCAAGTGGAAAGCTGGAGACTTCAGCGGTAGTTCCACTAGCACAAAGCACTACAGAGTTGGAGACAAGATCCAAGTTAATGTGGTAGCACAACCGGTTTTATAGAACAACCATAACTTGCAATACCAAAGGGCGGTACACAAATATCGCCCTTTTTTTATGGTTGACGGATAGCCAATCTGTGCTATATTTAGACTATGAACAGAGGAGCAATTATGCAAAAAGAAATGTTAAAAGGCCAAGTGAGTCCACAGGGCCACAAGCTACCATTTGATTGTGTGGTGTTAGATGAACCTGAGACTATCAAGAATCCATACAGCGGAGAAGCTGTAGAGCTACAACCTGATGCTGTCGCAGTATACGATTGTATCAAAGGTGCTGAGCTGTTAGCTTCGCAGTCTAATATAGATGATGGAGGACATCCATTATGGCAGACTGTTAGAGATGGAGTTGATTGGTTTAGAGAACACTATGCCAAAGAGTATATGGTATTGTTAGATTGATTAAAAAGATCTTTAAGCTTGTAGTCAGCTACTATGCAGGATACATAGGTGGCTGGCTACTGGTGTTCACCCTACTAGCTATCATAGGCGTTGTGGCCTGTATCACCTGCTAGACTTTTCAAAAAGAAAAAGAAAAAAAATATTTTCTGACCTCGACCGTGTATATGCGTTTGGGGTTGGAAACCTGAGAACGGGGCTAACGATTGCAAACAAAAAAATGGGCTATTATATAGGCGGGGCGGGATAAAGCAGTTGATATGCAATAGAGGTAAAAGCGAATGCTTTTTAAACTAAAGCACTTGCTTTGGTTTAGACTAGGAAAACAAATGTGGTTGAGGAAACTTGGGTTTGAAAAAAATTACGCAGTAGATTTTTATGGGCAAACGTATAGGCGACGGACTATTATGCATAGCTGATATAGTTAGGTATGCAAAACGAACATAACGCAGTTATAAGCAGTTAAAACGTACTTTAATACACTAGACGCACTTTGATACTAGCAGACGTGGTAATGACGCTTTAAAAGAAGGATATGCACGTTTAAAGGCGATTTATATAACGTACCTACCATAGGATCGTGTGGATTATAAAAAGGACCCTAGAGCATAAGGATCCTGTGGATCTCTCGGGCTAGTCAACACTTGAGCGAAGCGAATGCTTTTAAGGGTAAATCCAATTTATCTACTGTTACCCATAATGATTACGTAAAGGAGTCCAATAGTGAACAATGTGAATAGTATGTATATCATAAGTTGTGGAAAGTACTTATGTTTAGAAGCCCACCCAATTCCAAGGATCTTTGAACTTGTCCATTTCATTCTTGTATGGCTTCGCACTGAGCCTTATCACAACTATAAATGCTATCAGTAAGATATAAAGGGTCATATAAAGTATATATCAATAACCAGGGTTAGAACACCTTAAGCTACTGTCAGAACGGTGGATTGTTCCTAGAGCTGAAAGCGAAAGGCTTGGCCGTACTATTAAGTGGTAGTAGAACACCTAGAAAAATCGTTCGTACACATAAAAATTAATACTAATACACCTCTATTAAAATATAACACATACAAGCTTACATAAAAATTATCGCGACATACACATACACAAAATTACACATACACATACGCCAAAAAAAATCGGACGCATACACACTAAAAAATAAAAATCGCATACAAACCTAGATGCACATACACATACATCTAAAAATACACATACACATACAGCATAAAAATTGGAAGTCGCATACACATAATTGGCGTATAATAGCTTGACTTTATTACAAAATATGCTATATTACTATTATGGGAATTAATTTTGACTTGCCGGAAGACTTTGACACACTAGAAACTGTGTGGATCACTTGCACAGATAAGAACAAGACTATGGAGGCTGACATAGTTTCCAAGAAGAACAACGAGATAATAATGGTGCTTAAAACAGGCGGCATAAGATTGGGTTTCAGAAAAGCGAACAGCTTTGGTAAGATAAAAGAAGGAGTTTGGATAGCCAATATGTCTGGACTTGAATTTGTATACACAGAATAATGGCTACAGAAAAAACTAAAAAGCTTTTAGATAAGCTCAACGATATTCAGGGTAAGCCCAAGCAGTCAGAGAGACGATTGTATATTCCAGAGACCAACAAGGTATGGAAGAGTATTATAGAAGATGGAATAAGATCTTTACCAAAGAGTTATGACAATGCAGAATGGATAGAAGAAACTGATGATGAAGGCAACGTCGATTACTGGACAGCATTTGACAGAGTGTACGGTGGCGGGGCGACACAGCAACATATGATTAACAAAGACGGATCTGAATACACAGGAAAACTACACAGCAAACGTGTATTGCTCAAAAGTGTAGATGGTAAAAAGTTTTACACTCATTACACAATGACAACAGATGGTAGATGGTTTGACAGTTGTGGACTACCTACTGATCCACCAACGGAGATAGCAAATGAAGACACCGAAGCCGAAGAGAAGGAAACTGAATCGAAAGAATAAGTTCTGGCAGAAGCTCAAAGGAACTTACCAGGAAGATACTATGTGGCTAGAACACAAGAAGCTACGTGAGGATGTAGAAAGATTGATAGCGGCTGTGCAACAAGAATTAGAGTGGGACGAAACAGATATAAAGACATATGATATGATACAGGCAGGAATGATAGACTGGTCAGGTGAAGTTAATAGTAAATTTAAGAAGTGGAAAGTTAAATGAAAATTTGTATAATATTCGGACACCACAATACCAAAGATAGTTTTAATGCGGCAGTCAGAGATACCTTTATGGATGAAGCTGTAAAGTGTGGACACGAAATAGATCTTATTAACTTGTTTGATGAAAAAGAAACATTACCTTTTTACAATTCAAATTTTAATCCACCACCTAAGCTGGTACTAGATTACAGAAAAAGATTAGAGAACTGTGATGTTATGATGGTAATAGGCAGTTGTCATAATCTAAGATTAAATGCTATACTAGAAAATTGGATTGACTGGGTGCTACACCCTAAATGGTTTTTCAGTTACAAAGCACTAGTGCCTGGCAACAAGTATTTCAAGAACTATGGTTATCCTGTACCGGGTGCTATGAATGGCAAGTTAGGTATTGTGTCAATAACATATGGTGGTCCTATGGTGACTTATTTTAATTTTAGTTTGTTTGATAACATACCTTACAGAAGAATCAAGAAAGCAGTATTCAATCTGGGTGGTATGAAAACAAAGTATATGAGATTTTATAGTGTACTACCAGGAATGGAAAAGAAAGAATTTGATGATCATATGGAAAGAGTAAGAAAACTTGCTAGAAGTTTGGATGCTCAAAAGAAGAATAAAATTAGTTGGTGGGGTTAATGAAACAAATGTGGAATGCTTGGGGTCCTTTATTCGTAGCAGTAATAATTGCTGTTGGAGTAGTTTACTTAACAATTGAAACTGAATGGGTAACTGTGTTAGAACACAACCTAAAATGTAGTGGAGCAATTGGTGGTGGTTGCGAATGAGTGTTTATTATAAGGTAACCGTTACCAAAAATGATATGGAATGCACCTTATATTGGTGGGAAAAAACTTACTCTAAGTTATTGGAATCAGTTGACATTTTGTATAAATGTGCTAAAGTAGATGCAGTAGAACTTGAAATGATAACAAAAAAAGAATGGCATAAGGGAGAATATGGATTCTAAAGAAAAAGAAATATTACAAGAACTAAAAAAGCTTAACAAGAAAATAAGCGACCTAGATAAAAGATTAGAGAAGCATATCAGCTTCATAGAACAAGTATACAATCCATTGACAGATACAATAGACAAAGTGAGAAGGATATTCAGATGACACTAGCAAAAGATATATCAGCTTGGATAAAAAACTATGTTGCAGAAAACAACAGAGAAAGTTTAGTCGTAGGAATATCAGGAGGCATTGATAGTTCAGTTGTTAGTATTCTTTGTGCAATGACAGAACTACCTGTTTATGCTTTGACTATGCCTATAAGACAAATAGATAGTCAAAATGATTTAAGTCTTAAACACGGAGAATGGTTAGTTAACAGATTTAAAAATGTATCTCATTGTATTATTCCATTAGATTCAGTTTACAATTCATTTCAAGATAGTGTAGGGTCACCATTTGATAATGAACTTGCTTTTGCAAATACTAAATCAAGATTACGTATGGTAACACTACATCAGATTTCAGGATCTAAAAAAGGAATAGTTGTAGGTACTGGAAACAAAGTTGAAGACTTTGGAGTAGGCTTCTATACCAAATACGGAGATGGAGGAGTAGACATATCACCTATAGCTGATCTGTTTAAGTCTGAAGTTTACGGACTAGCAAAAGAACTTGATGTTATGCAAGAGATAATTGATGCACCACCGACAGATGGTTTGTGGGAAGATGGTAGAACTGACCAAGATCAGTTAGGCGGACTAACTTATGATCAAATGGAAAGAGCTATGGATCTAGATCAAAAAGGTGCGATAGCAGTAGGTGATGACAATACGTTATTAGAAAATTATAGGAACATAAGAAAACAAAATTTACATAAAATGGAACCAATACCAGTATATAGAAAATGATTAAACATATTTGCGCCACTCTCCTGATAGCTTGTAACGTATTAACAACTCCTGTAAGTTATGAAAACAAAGAACAATTTATTACAATTATAAAAGAGTGTGCAGTTGAATATAATGCTTATCATTCAAATCCTGAAGTTAGAGTTCCAGTTGCTTTAGTTGTTGCTGTAGCAGGACACGAAAGTGGTTGGGGTACTAGTAGATTTGCCACAGAAGGATATAACTTTTTTGGAATATACGCAGGACCAAATGCAGTAGACTATATGGTACCAAAAAATAATGATAAAATCAAACTAGTAAAATTTGAATCAATATGTGATGGTGTATACGGATTTATGGAATTAATATCTACAGATAAAAGATATAAACATTTTCAAGATGTTCTTATGCATCAATGGATAGTTGATGAAATTAAATTTGAAGAATTAGTTCCGCTAATAGCAACTACATACGCAGAAGACCCAGCTTGGGGTAAAAAAGTCCTTAACACAATTAAATCATTAGATTTAAAAGATTAACGTTTCTTTCTATTTTTTCTTCTAGCTCTTCTTTTTTTACTGCCTCTTTTTCTTCTACCACGATGTGTTTTATCCTGCCTTGCCATAAAGCCTTTCAGACTTCAAAGAACAGCTATTTTTTTACATTAATGTAATACAACCGTAAATGAAAATTGACGTATAAACAATAAAAATTGCCCACATCGACTTGCTCATTCAACATCTTTCTGATGTGCTTTACCTGATCTTCTACCACGCATATAGTATTTTGATGGTTCGTAATCCCATCTCATACCGTGATGACCACGTATATCAGCATACCACATTCTGAGCCTAACAATAAGTTTTTTTACTTTCAAAGCCATAATAGTACCTTTCGTTTTAATACTTGGTTAACAAAAATTCAAAGTAGTCTTCTACAATATTTCTGTCAACGTTGTATCAAAACGACCGTGCCATTGGCCGAAATAATAGGGTGTTCTACTCGAAGTTCATACCTATTTATAATTCAAGTTAAAAATTAATGTCAAACGACAATTACTTGTAGATGAAAGGATCTCGCTTCTTAAGTTCTTTAACTTTTTTCTTGTAAGCGAAATGCATCTTAATCTCAATCCAGATATTTTTAATCCACTTAATCATTAGTTCCTCTATTTAATTTTGACTATATTCATTAGTTCTGATAACTCAGGAAATGTCTTGTCAAAAGATTCTACTCTTACTAAATCCATTCTGTAGATATGCTTCTTAAACTCTGTTAGTTTATTGCTGTTATCACTGTTTTCCATAAATTGAATTATTTGGTCGAAACCTTTATAATTATAGTCTAAAAGTCTATCTTTTACGACCTCTTTTAAGAAGCTCGATAATGCAGTTATGCTATAATGTCTTGGTTCGTGCAAAGTATTCAAATATAGCTTCATACCAAAACTATTGACCCATTCGATAAATTCAGGTAGATAGAAAACGTTAAAAATATTTACAGTATGACATATAGATAAATCTAGCTTATCTGACTCATATGATTTCCATACTTCTAAGTTTTTTAATACTTGATCCCATTTAGCTGGATGCCTTTGATACTCAAATTGTTTACCCGTTCCGTCGATACTAAAATGAGCATCAACATACTTGAAATGCGGAAATATATTATCTAAAGCATCTTTGGGTAATTGTGTTCCATTTGTGTTATAATGTATACTAATTTTGTGTGCGTGTCCTTGTTTAATAATTTTACGTAATAGATCAAGATGCTCCTTTATCATAAAAGGCTCGCCGCCTGTAAAATCCAAATGTTCCAAAACAGGAATTAATTCTTCTATATTATTCCAAAACACTTCAGATTTTTCTGGCCAGTCTAATCTTTCATAGAACTTAACATCTTTATCAATTATATCATATTTTCTTTGTTCAGCAATCCATCTAGATGAATATTGTGGAGAACAAATTCTACACTTAAGATTACATATATTTCCAAGCTTTAAATCCAAATATCTTGGAGCTGAGTCTTCCCATATGATTTTATCGTTAATTAAATGCTTGTATTTTTTATTATCTCTTACTCTTTTTGAAGCTTTACCGGACATTTCTTCCATCCAACATCTGTGACAGCCACGTGGCTGTGTACCAGATAAAAATCTCTTACGTATAGTAGATAGCTCATCACTATTCCATATATCTTGGAATTGATCACGTTGGATTTTATATTCTTGACCATTTTCCTTTTTTAGTGTATCTTTATACATACAGCACGGTTTTACCGTGCCATTAGGTTGGACTTCTAAACCAGTCCACGGAAGAATACAAAAGTTTTGAGGTAATTTATTATCCATATGTTAAAAGTCGCTTTTATCGGTTGTAGTTGGACACAAGGTTATAATATTCCATATACTAGTACTTATCCTTATATGGTACACGAAAACCTGAACAAATACAAGGTTGTAAACAAAGTAATTAATGCTGGAAGATCTGGGTCTAGTTGGGTTACGTACCCAAGTACTATGAAATATATGAACGAAACATATAACCCTGATATATTTGTAATACAACACACTACTCCAGACAGAGGACTATTATCATTTACTTCTGATCAATGGAAGTATCAAAAAATAGTAAGAGATCACGATGTTTATGAAAACTACTTACAGTTATGGGATAACACACAAAGTTATTATCATTTAACAATAGGTATGGCAGAGCAAATAATTGCTGATGAGCAATCTGAATTAGTTCAACATATATTTCACGAAATACAACGCAAAAGTAAATTAACAAAACAACAAATTATTGATAGAGTTTCATACTGGTATAATCAAGAAAGACATCACCCTATTAACTTTGAAAAATATACAGAAGCAGTTGAGTATTGTAATTACTATGCTAAAGATAAAAGTAAAAAAATTGTAAATTTATTTTGGCTTGATGATCAGTTTTGTAAATCATTTACAAATCTAACCAATAAAATGATCGTGCAAAAAGAAATAGACTTTAATCAATATGCTATTGATTCTGGATATCACTTTGATGAAAAAGGAAACAAAATATTAGCCGAGCTATTAATACCTTATATGCTTTAGCCTTTATCCTTAGGCACCTTCACCCAACGGTTAACTTCAGTACCTTTTCTGTTTACATATTCAACTCTAAGAAATTGTGTGTTCTTTGGTGCACCGCCGGCCACAGATTTAAATATTTTTTTGAAGCCTAAGCCTTCTTTTTCTTCTGTGAACTCTTTATCATCAGTAATTTTAATTTTTATCTTTCTTGTCATATGTTGTACTTATACCAAAAAATCCAAGGGTACTAACACCCCACTCGGTCGCTTTGACCCCACTGTACGTTAAGATATAAGCTTCTTTTTTTCTAACATTAGCTGATATTTCTCTAGATCTAACAATTCTGGAAATATGTCACGCCAATTCTCTTTTCTTAAACCATCGAGTTTATTTGTGGTTCTCAACCACTCTTCTATTTTATCTGTTGCGTCAGCTTCATACAAATAACTGATCATTGACTCGTATCTTCTGTGATCAGCATTAGTATTTTCAATCATCCATTGTTGAGCCTTAGTCCATTTCTCTGCAAGTTTGTCTTTCATCTCTTTAGGAAGTATTTGCACTCTCAGATACTCTGGTGTCTGTAAAGGATTTAATAAACTATGTGGACCAACCCAACCTTTCTTAATCCAATCTATATGAAAATCAGATACGTGGAAACCATTGAAAACATCTACGCAAGTTGCAACAAAAAAGAATGCTCTAGGACATTTTTCAAATACATTTTTTCTATTTTCTTCAACTTGATCCCAGCTTTGTCCTGCACGTAAATATTCTCCTCGCTTATGTGTTGCATCTAAACTAGCACCAATTTCTACATATTCAAACTTGTCCCATTCCTTGAATACATCAACTCCTTTGAATATTACTTGACTAAAGTTAGTATTGTATTTTAATCTCACGTGGAACATTTTCTTTTCAACAAGTCTTTTAAGTATTCTATAATGTTCTTCCATAATAAGTGGTTCACCACCTGCAAAGTACACTTCTTCTAATCCATCTATGTGTGGCTCAACAACTTCCCAAAATCTTTTTTCATCTTTGTATGGTCTAATAATTTTCTTATGTGCACCACCACCCCACATTTTATTGTGGTCTTCATACCAGCTTGAACTTAGATCTGGTCCACACGTTCTACATTTAAAGTTACATAGGTTACTGAATCTAAAATCAATATAAGGTAAGTTTACTTTATCAACTGTTCCATCTTCTTTAGTTGATTCAACTGTGTCCCAATGATGAGCCAACTTTTCATTAGCCCAAGTCCTAGTTGTATTAATACTATGTCTTTCTTGTTCATAACAACGTTTACAAATTTTATTAGGTTTTCCAGCTAACAAGTCTTTACGTAATTGTTTTTGTTGTGGAGAATTCCAAGCCTGTTCCAAAGACATATCTTTTAAGTTACCCATTGAATCATTCATATCACTCATACAACAAGTTAGCACTCTACCATCTGGCCACGTGTGTAGGTGTGTCCAAGGTATCATACAAAACGTTTTGTTTTTGAGTAAATCGTCTTTCTCAACAAAAAGGTGCTTACTGTTATCCGACATCTATAATATCCCTCCAACTTGGAATCTTCATACTTTCAAATAACATTCTATTATGTGATAACTTTGCTTTTACATCATCTCTAGAATATATTTCAGTCCAGTCTTCAGGTGTATATTGCATCATCTTTTCTATTTCATTCCACATAGCACTATATCTTTCATTGTATGGTAAACTATCAAATGCTTCGTGATCATAAAGTTCTGTATATGGTTTGAATCCTTGATTGATTAAAAATTTCATTGTATCCTTACAACCGTGAACAATAAAAATTTTATCATATAAAATTGGCTTCCAAGTTTTTTCAGTTATAAACAAACTAGTATCACTTACGATACTTTCGTTAACTATTTCAAAACCAGCATAATGATAATCATTTGGCAATATTTCCTGATTGTGTCCTTCATCTATTTCTTTACCTGTAAAATCTAATTTAAGTTCTTGTCCTTGAAACTTACTATTCTTAAAATGCTTTTTATGTATATTGTTACCATATCTATTAATCCAAGATATATAACCAAATCCGTCCATACCATTTTCGAATAAGTCAGTTACTAATTTTGCTCTGTGTAGTTTCGATGCTCCATTTAAACAAATAAATCTTTTAACTTTTCTATCATATCTTTTAGGTTTTACAATAGCTTTATTTCCTTTATTAACAACAGTTCTTCTTAGCAATTCAAAAGGTGTTGATATTAAATTTATACTGGATTGCTTACGTTCAGTTCCAGCAAACCATTTTTCTGCATTTGTTTTTAAATGTACATCACCCATCACTAAACTGACATTATCTTCAGGCCATCCTTCTATAGCTTCACGTACATATGGTAAAAAATTTTCTTTTATTTGAAAGTGTATCTCACCCTCATACTCTCTTTTAATTACAATATGATGTGTTTCTTTTTTATCTTGGTTATTACGAATCCAATAGTTTAAGGCATTTAATCCACCTAAAACATCACTCGTACTATCCAAATCTGCTACGTAAAATTCTTTATTCATTTGCTTATCTTCTTTAACATATTTACTCGTTTTTGATGTCGACCACCTTCGAACTTTGTGTTAATAAAATCTTCAATCATATATTGTGCTAGATCAGGTTCTGTAAAGTCAGCTCCCAAACACATAACATTCATATCGTTATGTCGTCTTGCTAACTCAACATCAAATCTATCTCTGCAAACAACAGCTCTAATATTTTTAAATCTATTGGCCGCAATACAAACACCATACCCTGACCCACAAATTAAAATACCGTGTGAATATATATTAAACTGACTTGCAAAATTTTTAACCATATCTGGATAATCACATTTTGTTTTGTTGTCATATGTTCCAACATCATACATTACTGCTATTGGTGGATCATATGGATTATCCCAATCCTCATATTTTATTTCTGACTTGTCCAAAAGTATCCAATCCATTATTTCTTGTTTTAATTCTACACCCCTGTGGTCTGAACCTAATAATAAATCTATTGTGCCTGAGCCTATTATTTTGTTAGCCATTGCATAAATCCTTCTAAATATTTTTCTTTGTTAAGTTTTAAAAACAGCTCTCTGTTATATAAAAGTTTATCGTATATTTCAAAATACATACGATGCAAATCTTCATTCGTCATACCACACATCAAATTAATTTGCCTCCAAGCACTATCAATTCTTTCTGCAGAATTTTCTATCCAATCATAGCTACTATCAAACATTGGTTCGAATGTTTTGTAGCCACAGTCTTGTAAGTGTGCTAGTGTACCACGTGATCCAACTACAATAAATGGATGTAGTTGTAGTATTGGTTGATATACTTTTTCAGTTATAAACAAAGGATCACCCGGTGCTGATTCGCAAACAGTTTCATTAATGATCGAAAAATAACTATTGGAATAGTGTTCAACTTTCATTCTTCTTTGATTTAATTGTTCACCTATATCATCAGCTGTGTTATCTAAAACAATTGGTGTACTTTCTCTTAAGAATTTTTGCATATCATCAACTGCTTCTTTTGGATTACCTTTAGTAAACTGTTCTGCGTCTTTTAAACTAAAGCTATCTACACTAGGTGTAAAATAACGATTTAAGAAACTTACGTATCCATCTTTCAAATAATTTCTTTTATACAATTGACTCATAATCCATATTCGATGTGGCCTTGGGTTAGCATTACGACAAACATATTTCATTGTTCTGATTTCGCCATCGTCAACATCATCTGGATGTACAAGTTCATCTGCAACTTTTATTTCACGCATTCTGTCACGTGAAAAATACATACGATCAGTTTCTAAACGATAGTTTAATTCAAATATATTCATTCCAAATGTTTTGATATTTGAACCCAGTCTACGTTTTTTAAGATACGTTTTAAAATTTTCTTCCATACGTAAATCACCAAACACAAGATTAATTTTATCATCAGGTATACCTTTATCTCCTAGAGTCCACATTAAGTCGTCCATAAATCTTGGCATATCTAAATTGAATCCTTCTGTTGGAAACCATATTAATATTTTAATTTGATCATTACATTTTATTTGATTCAACATATCTTCATCAATAAAGTGAAATACATTTTCATAAAAGAAACTTAAATCAATCCATTCTGGTTGTATATGAAACCAAAATGTTTCTCCACTCTTTGCTAAAGCATCTGGATTATTTTTTGTATAACTTATATTACAGTAATCTAATATTTCTTCAAGGTATTCATATTTTACATTACCCCAGTTATTATGATACTCATTGTTTCTTTTCCAGAAAGGAATACAGTTAGGTAATGGTCTACCATCTATCCACGTTTGATATAATAAATTAATTTTGGTCATCTTGTATCCAATGTTCTACAACTTTATCAGCAAAAGCTTTATGACATTCTGTTGATGGATGACCTATCATAGTTTTCTCACCATTTAACATAGCCCAACCTTGTGGTTTTTTATTAATATGATCTTCTAATAAGTTTCCAGTATACCCGTTTGCAATACCCCATTCAGCCAAACCACCACTACTGCCGTGAAACCAAAACTGATCCCAATCAACTTGATTATACCAAAACTCTAATTCATCTCTGCCCTTTATTACACCTGCGTGATACTCATCTGTAAATGTTTTTTGCCAGCAAAATAATTTTAATCTTGTATTATTAACTTTGCAATAATTTTGTAACGCAACAATAGAACATAAAGTTCTTAATGCCTGTGTTACATTATGAAAATTATATTTCATATATGATTTAATTGGTTTTGATATTTTAGAATCAGCATCTTCTACCCAATCTAAATTACCTGTACTTTTTAGCCAACTATAGTTTTCTTTTGCTATAACGTGATCGCTTTTATGTTCTAGTTTTCCTTTTGCTACAAGTTCAAATCTATCTATTCCTGATATTTGCATTATAGCCATATCTGGTTTGTAGTTAGCAATAGCTTTCATTAAATTTCTAATATTCATTTCATTACCACCACCGCCTTCGGCAACATTGAATAATTCGTACCTTTGCTCAAGCCAGTTTGCCCAACTGTCTGGTGCGTGTGTAAATGAACAACCTGATGTGACTAGTTTTACCTTCATTGGATTTTGTGTCTATTCTTTCGTATTATTTAAGCTATTATTAATAGTGTTTAAGGTGTTAATTGCATTGTTTTTAAGCACCTGTACATTAAAGTCAGCTATGCTTTTAAATGGGGTGTAATCCCGTCTTAGAGCGTCTTTAAGCGCCAGAACAGCCAGAAACAGTCTCTTACTATGCTCTTTTTCAAAGTCATAATTTTCGTTTATTATATCCGAAAATGTTCTATATCCTTTTCGCTTTAAGTTGGTCAAAAAATGTGGTGTTGACGCTACAATAAAAGGGTGTTTATTCGCAATAGCTCTATAAGTTTTTTCAGTTGGATGGAATTCCTGATTGCCATCAAAATGTGTTTCAGCTATCAAACTAAAATTTGTAATACGGTATAATCTATCATCATATGGATATCCAAGATAATGATTGTTTTCAACTTTTATATCATCTAGTGTTTCTGTAACTCCAAACAAAGAACAAGATCCTTCGCTTTCTATTTTAGCATCAACTAATAAATCATATAATGGTTTTCTATTATTTTTATTTGCTTTGCCACCGAGAAACAAATATCTTAATGAACTATGTATATGATTGTCTACAATCTTACATTCTTTATTAACAAATAATCTATGATAAGCATCTAACTCAAACTGATCTATAATTATATTTTTTCTGCCAGGAGCGAACTTTTCAAAAGAACTTAAAGAAAAAATTATTATATCTTGTGTTGGATTTAAACTAGCAAATTGTGTTTTTAAATATTCATCGTGTTCATACGGATGCTCTCTTATATAAGAATATAAAATAGGAATAGTACTTCCTATAGTATCTTCAAATACAGGCTCATTATGAGAACTAGCTATAGCAACAAAGTCAGCTTTGTTAATATTATCAACATACTCTACGTCTATAAATCTTGTTACAGATTCTAACTCGTAAAAATATTTTGGATGCTTATAGACTTTTATCATATAATAAATTCTTTTTTATTTCGTTACAATCAATTGATTGAGCTAGTTGCTTGTTCATTAGCAACTTATATATTGGCATTTTTTGTTTTACTTCTGCTATAGTTAATTTTGTAAACTTTAACAATTCATCTAACGGATCATTATTATAATTGATTATTTCTGTGTATAATTGGAAACCCATTTTTTGTAGTTCATCATAATATCTAGCAGGATCATTTACTCCATAATATAAAAATAGTTGAAAATTTAATATAGGCTTCCAAGTTTTTTCAGTAAAGAATACGTGTTCATCTTCGTGTGTTTCGTTGATAACATTTAAAAAACTGTCCTTCATAATATCTAAAGGTACACTTTTATCATCAGCTCTTACTTGATCAGCACTTTTATCTAATGTATATAGATTTACTTTTTCTTCTGTTTGAAATCCGTGATCGTATGTGCCAACCAAACTAACATAATTATTTTCAATAAGATTATGTTGTTCGCAAAATTTTATAAATTTTATCCTTTTGTGTTTTATAGCACCATTAAAAGAACAAAAATGTTTTGTCCTATCAAGTGTTACACCAGTTAGAGTATCTTGTTTCTTTTGTATATCTAAAAAGTGATAAGGATAGTGTAAAACTTTATCAGCAAATGGAACACTATGGCAATCTAAATTTGGTGTAATAAATGTGACATTTTTTGTATCTATATTTTTTAGTTGATCAGTTATACATTCTATAACTGTCTTACCTGATTTCATAACAGGTCCTGGTATATCTGCTTCCCAAGGTTCAAATATAATCAACTTGTTCTCATCACTTGCAATAAATTCATTTAAATTAGGTAAAGGATTATCACAAAATAAGTCAGGTAAGTTTTGACTTGGTGTTGCTTTATAATAAGGATTTTCAATTATGAACGACATTATTCATATTCAAAGTTCTGTGTTTCACTATTAACCTGCAACTCTTTTGCACCGTTACGTAAATGAAAACGTCTAGCTACTTCTGTCAATGGACTGAGAGTTACATATCTTTTTATATTTGGATAGTTTTCTTTCAACCAATTTTGTGCTTCAAATACTATTGTTCTTCCCGATCCTTTTTTATAACTCCATAAAGTATAAAACATAGCTATTGAACTTTCCTGTCCTTCCTTGGTAATTTCATTTGCTTCTTCTAGTAATTTTTTTTCTGTAATTACAATTTTATTTGTAAACTTTATACAAATTACAGCATCAACCATACCATCATTTTCAATGACTAATACTTTACCGTTAGCCATTTTTTCATCAACAGAGATACTGGGGCGTACTGGGTCGTCGTCTAATAGTTGTAATTCATCATCTTGAATTTCTCTTAACATTTTGCTTGTCCTGTTCTAATCTTCTAGATCAAATAACCACGGTTGTATAATACATATTGCAAAAAGATACTGGGCTTCCGTTGCCGGATGTCCACCGGGCATATCTTCTAATCCTTTTCCAATACACCATTCTTTCATACCACTCTTCTTATTATAAAACCACCACTTATCTTTGTCAATCAGCTTTTCTAGATGTTTTGTCATTGGATATTCTGTATGGAATAAATCCGTATCCCAAGCTTTAAAATTGAGTAAATCAATCTCATTATTTCCACAATATTCTTGGACAAGCAATATACTTTCCAATGTACGCATCATTTGTTCTTCTCTTGTGTGATAATTTTTAATATATTCTTTTACCATTTTATTAACTATATCACTCTTGGTTTTCCAGACATCATATCCACCGCCTGGCTTTATAAAGCTACCTGCAGATGAACACTCCCATTCACCAGTTATTATCTGATTTGTAAATCCAGGTTCTCCCTTCATTACGTTATATATGTCCATATATAATGGATGTTCTTGGTTAACATATAAGCTGAATCTATTTGGATCACTCCAACCAACAATAACGTGGCTAATATCATCTCCCCATTTTTCTAAACCTTTGATAACGTTTCTTGCTATTAATACATTATCACTAGCCATTTCAGAAACATTAATTACTCTAGTGTCTATACCATTTAAACTTCCTGTCTTTATATGATTCGGCCAAGCAACATTACCTTTCATAATGTGTGCTGTAAAAGAATCTCCGCCTGTTAATACTGTTGTCATTCTGCCTCTATAATTTTTGTTAATGCATCTGTAAATGCAAAATATCTGTTAACTAAATTGGTTTGGTTTGCTATTGCTATTTCTAGTGTTGCAACAGGCAATCCATCTTTACATATTTTTTCTATTTGATCAAGAGCTTTAACCATTCTTAATTCTGGATCAAGTTCTTTATCATAACTTTCATCTATGTGTGGTTCAAATGTTTTGTAACCAAATTCTTTTAACTTTTCTAAATAGTTTGGTGTTGATAAAACAATAAATGGATGAATGTTACCAATTGCCTTAACAAGTTTTTCACTTAAAAAGAATTGTGGGTTACAAGTTCCATTACCTTTGTGTGGATAAGGATTACAATGTCCGCTGTGTGTTTCGCTAACTAAACTCATAAAAGTATCTAAGAATAATTGCTTATCATAAGGATACCCTGGATGATGTTTACCAAAGAAAACTTTTTCATCTATGTTTTCTTTTGCATCGTGTGAATTAGGCCACCACTTCCAAAACTTCTCCCAATCCTTTTCACTAATTATATCACTAACTAATTCGTAATATTTTTGTTTGTTCCAATTTTCATTATCACCTTCACCTCTTAATAAATTAATAACACCCTTATCAACTAATCTTTTATTCCATAAATGTACAACGTGTCTTAGTCTCATATACTTGTGAGGCTTACCATTCATATCTAAAAATTGTCTTTGAGGATTTTTATGTGCGGCATCAATTGGATGGCATATTTCTATTTCTTTATGCAAATATCTATGTACAAAATCTATTTCAAAATATGGAACTTCAATAACATTAACTCTTCTTTTGTGTAAGCTTTCTAAATGTTCAGGATTGTTTCCGTAAAAATAAAATATTTGTCCTGGATCAACACCGTGATCGTTAGCGGCCTTTTCACCTATCCTACTTTGCATTTGTACCCATTCATTTTCCGCAAATGGAAACTCTCTCATATAGCAGATAGCCAAACGAGCTTGTTTTAATTTTAAGTATGGTAACATCTCTTTCATTTTAGGATAGTTCCAAAAATCTTCAATGTCACTACCTACCATAGCAACTTCAAACCAAAACTTTTTATCACCACCTAATGCAGGCAACTTCTCAGTATACTCAACATCTCTTACGAAGCGAGATATAGTTTCGAGTGGTTCGTAATGACCCACATAAATTTTTTTAACTAACATTTGGAATTATTACCTTTTCAGCATATTGATCGTGTTGTGCTTTTGTTGGATGATAACCTTTATCTAATTGTTCTTGAGTAAGGTCTGTATTTTTTACACACCACTCACCAATACTAGGTAACCATAATGTGTGTTCATTTGTAATTTGAGAAGCCAATGGTCCACTAAATCTACCTAGCTCATAATTTTCAATTTCAGGTTTCCACCAAAACATAATATTTTTTAATCCTTTACTCTTACAATAATACTGCACTTTTAGTATATTTTCAAGAGATTCTACAAGTGCTTGTTCGTCTGAATAAAAGTGTTTTGCGTAAGGTTCAACAAAATGCTTATGTATAAGTTCTGACGATCCGGAATGATTAATATTATTTCCACCTGTTTTAATCCAGAAGTCAGACTTTTTAACAGCATCAGAATTTATATCAGTATAATCACCGGCCCAATCTGGCCACTCTGCTTTTTTAAACTCTGAATGTAAAGGATGTGAACTATCTATATAATAGCTTTTTCTATGTATACCAGACCATTGACAGATTATGAAAGGGTTAGTATGTTTGTCAGCTTCATTAATAACAGACCTAGCAATATAATCATTACCAGCCGCACAAGAACCGACATTAACAACATTGGTACGATCAGCAAGTTTTCCAGCCCAAGTCATTTCGTTATTATATGTGAACGAACAACCAGCAACAATTATTTCTTTAAAATTAAACATTATTGAATAGGATCCATATGTAATTCATTTATATTAATATTAATAGGAGCATCAATTACCCACTTGATATATTCAGCCGCCTGTGTAACATTCATTAACTTTCTGTCAGGATGTTTTTCTAATACTTTTTTTGTTTCTAATGAACCAAAAGAAATATAACTTACTCTTATTCCACTTTGTCCCCATATACCTAACATAGCAAATTGATGACTCATACTTTTTAGTGCTTTCTTTTCTTGAGGATAAATCCACTCTGCACCTTTGGTAGAACGATCAACAGTTGATCCTATGTTTATTATATGTCCTTGCTTATTATGTTCTTTCCATTTTTTCCAAACAGCTTCTAATAATAATGATTGATTAAATCTATATAATGCAGATGAGTTTATAAACACATCATACTTTAAGCTTTCAACAGCCAACTTAGACTGTCCTTCTTTACTACATAAATCATATTCGTTTTCTCTGCTAACAAATTTTGTTTGTGGACATACTATTGAAAATTTTTGTGCAAGTCCATATTCTGTATTTCCTGTCATTAAAATATTAGTCATCCCAATACATCCTATTCATTTTTTGATGTTGATATTCTTTTTCTAGTTCAATCATTTCTTGTTCTGTTACTCTATGATGAAAAGTCATACCATTAACTGTTATACTAATTCTTACGTAAGGTGTAGGTTCACGTTCTGGTCTAGGACCACGTTTTTTATATTGTACGTACCAATGTGTTCCATCTCTATCTATACTAACACCAGGTCTCCAATGATCTAGTATGTTCTCAAAGTCTTCTACAACTAATCTGTAACCATTGACAATATCTTCTGTAACCATAATTGATACGTCAACTGTCTGCGTATTTTTAAACAAATATATTTTTATTTTTTTACTAAACTTTGTCATTGCTATCCACGTATTCTTGTGAGCCGGGATTAGCACCTTGTGGCTTTATTACCCAGCCTTCTTTTTTAGCTCTTTGCTCTAACTCTTGTTTATGTAATGATCCTTTAGTGGCATCACCATCAAACAAGCCAACTGGTTTTGTTTGTGTTTCTGGTATACTTACAAACCATTTTTGTAATTCTTTATGTTTAAAAGTTTCTATAAAATTATGATTTCTTCTTATATCATACTGTGTATAAAATGTTTTAAAATCTCTCCATCTAGAAATTTCACTAGAAGTATTTGCGTGTCCTGTTTCTATAACTCTAGTATACTCGATTAATCTTTTTATTCCATCAATTTCCATATCGTGAACTAGTGGATTCATTTGATTATCTGCTATCCATTTTTCTAAAGCATCTGCTCTTTCATTTCTAATGTGTGTTGGCAAAGTTACAATACTTTGAAAACTTGGAAAACGTAATATGTTAAAACTCATTGTAGGAAAATGCTTTCCATATTGTTCTTTTAAGTTTACCATTTCGTCCATAAATTCAGGTAATGAAAATAAACATAAAGCATTAATAGTCATCATCATATGAAACTCACGTACATTACCTTCTTGTAAAAACTTATGTATATTTGCTATCCATACGTCCCAGTCCATTCCATCTCTAATGTATTCTGCTTGTTTCCCAAAAGCTTCATTAGATGTATATAAATCAAACTGTTTAAAACTGTGTGTAGCATCAACAAGTCTTTGCATAAGTTGTGGCTTGGCTCCTAAATTAGAGTTTACACTAAATCTAACATTACAATCTGGATTACTTTGCCACCAATCAATCAATCTCCAAAAGTCTTGTGACATAGTTGCTTCGCCGCCCGTTACTCTTAATTCTTCTAGTGTATCTTTTAATTCTTCTTCCCACCATTTAAAGAAAGCTTCTATATAAGGATTGCCTTCATTTTTCTTACCATACTTCATTGCCCAAGAGCCATCTTGTTGGAATGCTCTTGCACCATCTGATACTAAATTTTGATAAGCACCATTCTTTTTGATATCACCTTGCCATTGTGTAGAAAAACTTGCATTACAATAACTACAACCAAAATTACAGTTGGCATCAAAAGCAATCTCTAAAGTTTTTAGTGGTACATCTTCTTGCCAATTATATAATGCTTCAGCAAGTTTAAGATCTTCTTCTTTATAAATTACACTCTTATACGTTCTATCTGAAACGTAATTTTTACCTAAGTCTTCGACCTTCCAACAATAATCACATTCTTTTGGTCTTTCACCTTGTAACATTTGCTTACGTACCATTTTTTTATATTCGGTATTATGAATTGCTTTATAATTTTTTATAACTTCATCCAATGGTATTTTATGTGCTGGTGGGTGGTGACAACTTGCTGTCGATCCTGAGTTGAGCCATATTGTAGCATTATACCATTTAGCTCCACAGAAGCTAGGAGATATTTTATCAATAACTCTATCACGCCATTCTTGATAAGATTCATTTGGTTTTTTATCTATCATTTAAAAATCCTTCGTTACTCCTAGTTCAGGTTTTTGTATGCAATCTCTTCCTAACTGCTCTAGTGTTTCTGCTTCTTCACCTACACTACATCCAACTTTAGGTTTGAATCCACAGCTAGTTAGGCCTGCACCAATTAAGATACAAATCATTATTATTATAAATTTTCTTGAATTAAAAAATTCCATTACGTTTTCTCTATCACGTGTGGTGCTCTGGATTTCTTTTTATATTTTTTTGTTAAGAAGTCTTTAGCTTTCTTTTCTAATTTATTAAATCTACAATTAAATAATTTTCTTGAACCTTTACTTGTAACAATGACAGGCTGTCCGTGTTCATCAAGCTCAATAGATTTTACTTTAGCTGTGACATTTCTAAAACGTCCAACTTCAATATAATCACCCGCTTTAATTTCTACTTTATAGCTTTTCATTGTGTACTCTTATATTTAATAACTATACTTTTTCATTGTGTATCCATTTATTTAATAACTGGACACCCCAACCCGTAGCACCACCTGACGCTGTCATAGAGCCCTTATCATTCCAAGTAACTCCTGCAATATCTAAATGTGCCCACGGTGTATCGTTAACAAATCTCTGTAAAAACTGTGCGGCTGTTGTTGAACTTGCTTCTCCGCCTTTACCTACATTGTGCATATCTGCAATAGTTGAATCAACGTAAGTATCATATCTTTCACCTAAAGGATCGCAAGGTAAACGCCAAAGCTTTTCATCAACTTCTTCACCTGCTTTCATTAATTGTTCACTCAAAGAATCATTGTTTGAAAATAAGCCACATAGCTTATCACCTAATGCAATTGAAATTGCACCTGTTAATGTAGCTAGGTTAACCATAGCAGATGGTTTGTATTTTTCTTGTGTGTACCATAAACAATCTGCCAACACTACTCTGCCTTCAGCATCTGTATTGTCAATCTCGATAGTTTGTCCACTTAAAGATTTAATAACATCTCCTGGCTTATACGCATTACTTGAAACCATATTTTCCACTAGCCCAATAACACCAACTGCATTTACATTTGACTTACGCATAGCTAAAGACATCATTGTACCAACAACTACTGCTGATCCACCCATATCGTATTTCATATCTTTTAGTCCTCTAGATGGTTTTATTGAATAACCACCTGTATCAAAACAGACACCTTTACCAACTAAGGCAATAGGTTTTTCATCACCGCCATTCATCCATTCCATAACAACTACTTTGGATTCTCTAGCACTACCTTGTCCTACTGAAAGTAAAGCTTCCATACCCATTTCTTTTAATTCTTTTTCACCAAATACTTTTACTTCTAAACCAATATCAACAGCCATTGCTGTCACTCTATCTGCATATGATTGCGGATATAAAACATTTGATGGTTCTGAAATTAAATCTTTTGTAAAGAAAATACTTTGTGCTATTGCTTCTTTGTCTTTAAAAATAATACTTGCAGACGCTTCATTATTTTCTTGAATAACTACATCGAAGCTAGTGTATTTAGGAATTTTTTCTCCTGTATAATATTTGTTAAAGTTATAAGTTTTCAATAACATACCAAAAGCAATATCAACACCCATACCGTCAGCATATATTGATACTTTACCTTTAGTACCTCTATCTTGTAATAGACTGTATATTTGACCACCTAGGTCTTTTAATTTGTTTTCATCTTTCTTTTCAGAAAATGTATTTGGATTTAAGATTAATTTTTTTAAATCACCTAAACTAACAATTAATGCTTCATTGCTGTTTAATTTATTTGTAGTAACAAAAAAGCCATCTCCTAGCTTTCCTTTAAACTCATTATTAGTAACGGTGTTAGTAATTGCACCTTCTGTTAGTTCATCAACTTTTTTTGCTGATTCAGATAAAATAAATTCTTTATCCTTTTTAGATATAAAATGTATCTCGCAACTTGTTTTTTCTTCTATTGTTTTTTTAAAGCTTATGTGCATATTAATCTCCATCCTTGTTAAAATCATCGTACATAGTATACTTGGCTGTTAGTTCTTCCCCTGCTTTAATTTTTTTTATTGTACACAAATAACGTACTGGTATTTGATGCCAAAATCCTTTTAGGTTCATACAATTAGGTGTATCTGAATGATTATAAAAGGCACCCAAGGCAGTTCTAATTGCTCCGTGTGGAAAGTTTTTATCATCGATGTGTACTATTCCAAGAACAACTTCTTTATCAAAATCTTTTGTGGCAAATAATCCTAATCCGTGATATTTTGATTGTTTAATTGTTAGTCCATTTGGTAAAGGTTTATACATTATCTTTTCTCCAATGGGTGATGACTTATTTCTAAACAAACAAATTTTAAGTCTTTATTTCTTATTTTTCTTACTATATCACAGTCTTTTCCAGTAACAGATGATATAAACATATCTGTTGTAGTTTTTTGTCCTTGTAGTGCTAGTCCTGTATCTACTCCTGTTTTTACCATAGTGACAGTTTTGTATGTTGAGTAACTACTACCTGCCGCGGCTGTTGTACTTGAACCTAAAAAGGCAGTTTCAATTACTCCGCAACCTGTTAATAATACAGATACTAATAATATTCCAATAATTTTTACCATACGTATATTCCTAGATAAACTGCTACTGCAATTACCACTAACCAAAATACTATATTTCTCATAAGCAACTTTCATAAAATTCTTCCAATTCTGGAAAAACTTGTTTAAATGATTTCTTTCTTCTTCTATCATATTCATTAATATATCTTACAAAATCATTTCTTGTTATATTTAAGTTAATTTGTTCTGCTTCATTTGGATCAGATTCTGCATAAGACTTGAATCTCTTCAATTTAGCCATTTCAAAATCAAAGAATCCTTTATACGGATTACTATGAGTTTCGGCATTTAATTCCATAACCTGTAAAGCAGGATCTAATAATGATCCATATTTCTTTGGTAATATTGAAGCACTCAAATAAGCTGGATGTCTTAAAATAGCTGTATCAATTGTTATTGGTACTTTTCGATCATTACTATAAAATTCTCTTTTTAGTGGATGTATCATATCAAGTAATTTATGTAATCTTGGCATTGACAATAATCCTGTTGTACACATAATCGTTATTTTTGTTTTAGGTAATTCTGTTAGTACACGACACATATTATCATACCATTGATTAAAATCTAAACCATCTCTAATGTATTCTGCTTGTTCCCCAAACGTGTCAACACTAGTATACAGTCTTGTCAATCCAATTTTATTATCTAAAGTAATACGTTTCATTTTTTCAATGTATTGATCAAAAAGTTTATCTGGTACGCAACCATTAGAATTAATTGCTAGTTCTAATTCTGGTCTTGGGTTGTTATTGATATAATCTAAAACTTTAAACGTATCTTTAGTTAAAAGAGGTTCCCCACCTGTAATTCTAAAAACCTGGAGAGTCTTATACAGGTCGGGAAACCATTTCCAAAAAGCGTCAACATAAGGATTATGTTCACGATGAGGAATCGGTAGTTTGCCTTGTTTTTTCAACCAAGACAAATTGTTAAACTTATCACTTGTAGGATATGATCCTGATGAATGTATTTCTTCCATCCACGAACTACTGAACGCAGGACTACAATAAGCACATTTTAAATTACACACATTACTAAAACTAACTTCAACATAAGTTGGATTAACATTTTCTACTCCAACCATTCTAGAAGTTTCTTCTAGTAAAGGTTTAGCCCACGGCTCGTGTGACTTGGAACTTCTGTCGCTGTAGTGTTCTGGACCTAAGTCTTCCACGTTCCAACAATACTGACATTCAGGTGGACGTACACCTTTTAACATTAATTCTCTTTGTGATTTTTTATATTCTGTGTTATGCAAAGCACTAGGATTTGATTTTAGTTCTTCAACAGGTACTTGGTGTGTTCTTGGGTGGTGACAACTATGAGTATGTCCATATTGTAAATGTATTGTTGATTGATACCATTTAGCCAGACAGAATGATGGAGATACACTATTAAGTTGATCTCTAGTTTGTTTTATTTTAATAACTTCATCTGTCATTTGTTTTAAATATCTTCTTATAAAAAACTATAATGTAATTCCATATCATATTTAAATACGCAAAAATTATAACAGATAGCATTAGCATTATACAGATTGGTATCCATATTATCCAAAAAATTGTATTAGCTAATATATCTAATAATTTTCTCATATAGTTCTATAAGTTATCCTTCCTTCTGAATCTTTTTCAGTAACCAAGTTACCTTGTCTAGGTGGATTCCAGTAAACCTTTTTAAAGAATTTTGAACCAGTTTCATCTATTTCAGAAACAGGCATATTTAATTTTTTATGTAGTTGTTCTCCTAAAAATCTTGTTTCTTTTTCAAGTTTTTCTTTACTCCAATTATATTTGGATTTTACACAATATTGATCTTCACCTGCAAACTTTGGCATAATTTCTTCTGTCCAATATTTTGTATGCCAATCAAAGTGTGCAACATTAACAAAATCAAAATTTGGATCTAAGTTTGTTAAGTAACAACCTAATCTTGTTCCATATAAAGCCCATAAGCCGTTTTCCACATCTCTACCTATGTTACTCCATATTAGTAATCTATGATAATTTTTATCGTGTAAACTTGCTTCAAAATTATCTGGATCAACTTTTATTCCTCTGTCTAGCGACATTTTAACACCTTCCCTAAATCCTGCTCTGTATGCCTGATAAGGTGTTGCATTATTCATTACGTTACTGAATGCTTCATTAAATTGAATATAATTTAAGTCCCAACAGAAGTCTACTTTTGATCTTTCATCTTCTGCAATCTCGTGTGTTTTCATATCTAATACATATTGTACAGGCCAACACTTAATACCACCATTACCATATACTAAACCATTAATGCTATTTCTACCACACCAACTAATTACTGAACTTTCTAATTTAACATCTGCTTGTCTAAAGTCAATAATTTGATCAAAGAATTTTGGATCAACAATATTATCACCATCTACAGAAATAAATCTGTCAGTTTCTGAAGCTTCAGCACAGGCTTTGTGTGCCGCATCTGATCCTAATACTCCGTGTGTTCTTTTAGCCCAAGGACATTTTGTTTTTAAATCAGCCCAGTTTTCTTCCATATTAGGTTCGTCAAAACTAATATAAAAAATATCAATATCTGTTACATCAATTATCTTACTCATTGTTTACTTCCTTATAACAGTAATCATCATATATTCTTTTTGTGTAAACACATTGATCATTGTGCTCACTCTTGTAAGGCACTACTGCCTCTTTATTCATTAACAAATATAAAACAGGAATACGTGCATATTCAATTAAGTTATGTGGATCATTATCGTGACATAGTATAAAGTCTAAAAACTCTTGTCCATCGATATTGACATTCTGTACCTGCGTTTCGTTTGTTAATTTATATTTCTTCATCAAATAAGCTCTAAAAGTTTCATCAAATTTAATAGTTAATTTTTGTTCCTTTAAGTTATTTTCAACAACAACATCACCGCTTTCTGCTTTAGGAATCTTAAATAATCTGTCATCTATAAGCTTTACAGCAATATCAGTTTGCTTTAACTTTATATAATATTTACTCTGTTTTACATCCTTATCAATGTAATAATGCACAGGGTTTTTCTTATTTTGTATAAAATCTTCTACATCTTTATAGCTTACTTCAAAGTATGTTTCATTTAATGCAGGTTTATTACGATTAATACCTAATATATTTCTTGTTTCTAAATCAAAAAGCACATATCTTAAATCTTGCTCAGTCATTATAGATCCTCTAAATCCTGCAGGTGTGTATGTAAAGCAGTACCACCAAGTTGTATTTCAATTATGTATAATAACAATGAAGTACCAAACATCAATAAACTACCAATAAACATCACAGCAAACATTGATACATCATTATGATATACAAAATACATAGCAACTAAATTGGCAATAAAAGCCGAGGCCGCCAAAGTCGAAGTTGCTCGATTTAATATCAATCTTTTCTTTAGTATATTAATTTGTTTCAAATATCTATTAGTTGCTTTATCTTTTTTAGTTAATTTTTTAGCAATAACTTCATCGTGTATTTTTCTGATTAGTGCCGACATAGATGAATATCTATTTCCAAAAGATATCATCATTAATGGTATTGCAGGAAATAATGCGGCAGGTAATAAAAGTATATTATCTATCATAATCCAATTTGCTTCTCCAATTTTACTATCATTTCGTCAGTTAAAAATTCTTTGTCTTGATAATGAAAAGGTAAACTTTGTTTAAAGTTTCCTATTTTTAATTCACAGTTTTTAGAAAAATATGCTCCGATATGTTTTGTCCAATTTTTAGAATATCCTTCTCCCCATCCTTGTATATTTGATTTCATATGTACAAAAGTAGGATACTCTAAATGTTTATTACAAATTTCATTTTCAATACCTAGTATTTTTCCTGCTAAGGCATAAACAACATCAGCACTTAAAAATGTTTGTCTTGGCGGCACTAAAAAATCTTCTTTGAAAGTATCATAGTTTCTAAATATATGTTCAACAAGTTTAAAATACTCTTGTGTTAAGTCGCTGTGTTTATTAAAATGAAAGAATGCTGTATAAACATTTGGTAATTTATTTGCAATAAATGTTTGTCTATTTTTACTATTGTTTGCTATTTCATTTCTATAAGTTCTTACTTCACTTGGAGATGTAATTGATCTATCACTAAAATAATCCCACCAATGTCCAACATCACTCAAGAACAACATATCAGTATCTAAAATAACTGTATGTTGATATGGTGTCATATGATAGTATTTCCATTTATTATTAATTTTCCAATCGGCTAATAATGCATCATCATCAAATGGCATTTGTATCACTTGATCAAATACAGTTTTATATTTGTCTGGAACAACTGTATCTTTATCAACAGCAATACTAATTCGTCTAACAGATCTTTGTGTATTAGTAATACTCAAAGCAAGAGCATAAGCCATACGAACATAATCGTAATTACTGTTTTGTGCTATTACTAGATATCCTTTACTCATTATAATTTCCTTTGT
>MDTD01012490.1_pt1 | contig 30380 bp, 38 predicted proteins | sample 811221 | NCBI WGS metagenome assembly MDTD01 (sample SAMN05326646, study PRJNA326480) | marine metagenome | isolation source: seawater | place: Pacific Ocean: South West | collected 2011 | reverse complement strand
TTGGTGAAACCTGTGCAACGAGCCAACGCTGTAAATATATCGTCCGGTACTGACTTGGCCTCCGAAACAAATATTGCTAGTTCCCCGCCGGGAACTACCGGATGCCAACCCTCTGCTCTACCGGCTTCATCCGTTACGAATAACTCGATTGTTGAGCCATTTAGTAGGTTTGTGTAATGCCGATAATTCATCTTCCAGACTTGTGTACCAAACATCTTGTTAATGGTGTTCATTAGCTGTTTGATGTACTTGTCTGTTTGGCGATCTAGCTGATTACCGGATGCGGTTGTAACTATCGCAACTGCATTAGCTGATGCCATGCAAGTCCATAAGGCGCAAGGGGCTATAACAAATTGATCTTTTCCAGAACCATTCGCCGCTCTTACTGCGGCCTTGAATGGTTTACTGGCATCTGATGGCTTGCCGTAATCCTCTAGGATTTCACGTTGCCATTTGTGTAGAGAAATGCGTCCCTCCAAGATGTCGTCGTCAATAACGGTCAACATCTCGTAAGGGTCTTTGAACTGTATGTTACCGCTTTTCTCCATAGGTTTCTGCGTAACCTTCTTCTACCAGAGTCTCGTTTAGGTTTTTGTCGTCGATGAATAATGTGCCTAGTACACGACCGTATTTACCTTTCTTGTCGAGTGATGTTTTTATAATGCACTTGTTTTTGTTTTCTTTGAGCATCTCAGCCAAGCGACGAGTCGCAGCTTTACCATGCTTCTTCTCGATCAAGTCGCGAGTCCGTGTCTCCGGTGCGTTAATACCGTAAAGACGTACACGCTGCTTTGAATGCAGATCAAAACCAAGATCAATAAAAGCGTCAACAGTATCACCGTCAACAACTCTGGTAACTTCTGCTTTATAATTGTATAGTTCCATTAATCAAGCCAGTCAGTTAACAGGTCTTTTTCGAGCAAGTCTTCTGGATTATCTTCAGCCCGTTTTCGTGCCACTCGTAACTGACTTGGCGTGAATAAGTAGGGTAACTCGTTGTCACCGTTACTGTCTTCAAGGTACGTGAATACGTATTTGTTTGTAGCACCGAATTTTCGGCTCTTGTTCTTTACGGCAAATAACCGTCCGTTTTTTACTGTCATACTTCTATGGCTTTATTCATAACCTCTCGCGCTTTCTCTAGTCGGAGGTTAAAATCTGATATATTCACGTTGGTTGTACCATGAGGTGTCTTGAGTCCCTGCCTCTGGTCAAGAACGTAGAAAGCAGCTTTCAACGCAGGAGCATTCGCTGTTCCTGTTTGTAGCGCAACACGAACTACGTCTAGTGCCGTGTCTTCTAGTTCCTCAAATTTTTTGGCTAATGGAGTATCTTTAGCTTTCTTGTTTCCTGCTAGTATTAACTCGACGTTCTCACGCTCATACCCAAGGTCTTCTACAATTTCTTCAACTGAGAAACCTTCCTTCGCTAATCTAACTACTTGATGACTACTCATGGACTAGGTGGATCATCTAAATCAATTGTTTCGCCGTAAACCGGAGCGTCAAGATCAGAGGCTTCCATTATACCTTGTATAGTGTTTGGTCGTCGCTTACTTGAGCCAGAACCTTCGGCTGTTTTGTCAGGCCCATATTCTAGTGCGCCGCCTTTATATTTTTCTAAAAATTCTGCGTCATCCTCGCTGATGTATGCGTAGCCTTTAATCTTACCTTCTTTATCCTTTTGAGGAACAATCCTGCCATCACCACCTTTATGTAAAATTTGTAGACCTCCTTCTGTCTTGGCAATTTTATCAGCAAGTTCTACTTGCGCATCTGCTTCCTCCTGCGTCATCAACCCCCATCTAACAAGTCGATCTCGGTCAGTTTTTAGATAACCTTTAAGTGCGGTTAGAATTTTCTCTGCTCTTTCTTGCTCTTGTTTTTCTAATTCTTTTCTGCGTTCCTCTTGCTCTTTATCGAATTTCTTCCATTCTTCAAATTCTTGTTCAGCTTTCTCGCTACTTAATCTACCTTCTTCAGATTCTTTTATTATATTTTCTGCAAATGCATCAGCAAGTTTAGACCGAAAATCTTGTGAACTTTGTTCGTAATTAGCTTTGCTTCTGTCTAATTGATCTTCTTGTTGTTGTTTTGCTTTTGTGTAGTAATCATTAAACATTTCAAGCGATTCTTCTGCTGAATATCCATTAGCATAAAACTGCATCGGTGACGGAATCTTTACCGGCTGTATATTTTGTAATTGAAACTCTAAATCTTGTATTTCAAATTCTTTGTCGGTTGCTTCTGCGTATAACCCCATAGCGTTTAACTGCATTATTTCTGCGTTTACATCGGCAATACGGTTTTGAATCTGGCTGTATTGAAGCGGGTCTATGAACTCAAAGTCTTGTGTTCCATAGTTGAACCAATTCATAGATTGGTTATTAAGTTTACCGTCGCGAAGTTTTTCAAGTTCGCCTTCTTCAAAACTTGGAAATCCTTGACTTTGTATTTCAGCTTGTCGCTGATCGGCTCTTGAAAGTCTGGCAAGTTCTGCTAGTGCATCTGCGTCTAGTGTTGTGCCTTTTTGTTCTTTTTGCTTTTCGGGTTTTGTCGGTTTAACTATTTGGCCTTCTTCACCTTTAAGTGTTTTTGTTACTGGTAATTCAGCTAAATCTAATTCTGCCGTTTCTATGTTTGATGTATCTATTTCAGTTAAACCTTTTTCTAAATCTTTAGCGTCTCTAATTGTTATTCCTCTTGGTGCAGTTTTTTCGTCTGTGCCTCCTTGTATTGTTATTGATTTAGGATCAGCAACTTCTGGTTGTATTGCTGGCGTTTCTAGTCGAGGTGTTTCTGCAAATTCTATTTCGTCTGTTTTGCCTGTCGGACTTACTACTATTGGGTCTATCGTTTGAGCTTTAACTGGTTGCTTGTAGCGTAAGTCTAGGTCTGCTGTTTCTATTTTTTGTGGATCAATATCGCGAACAATATCTTCCGCTTCCTCGATTGTTATTCCTTTAGGAATTTCTGTTATTGTTCCATCTGGTGTTATGGTAATAGATTTTGCATCAGTTTGCTCTATGCCCGGTTCTGGTACTGTTAATTGAGGATTCTCAGCAAAAGTTTCTTGAGGTGTTGATACATTTGTAATTGGCGCAACTGTAATGGGTCTTGCTGTCTCAGAGTATGTTGGCCGAAGTTCGCCTATCGTTTCTATCTCAGGTCGAGTGGGTGCTGTTGTTATGTCTCCTACATCTCGAATTGTGATGCCTTGTGGTGCTTCTACTGTTGTTGTGTCAGTTGTCGGCGTAACTGTAAGTGCTTCGCGAGTTCCGACTTCTGGTCGTGTGCTTATTGTTTGTGAGACAGGTGTATCACCAGTTGGTCTTGTTGTTCCTGGTACACCTCTGCCTATGTTTCGGACGCTTATTGGTCTAGCTGTTGCTGCTTCTACCTCTCGGACAAAAGGTTCTGGTTCTGTCGCGGATGGGTATTGTTTGCGCTCTGTGGGTGTTTCGGGTTCTGGTATTGTTATTGTGCCATCGGGGTCGGGCATTGAAATTACGGCTTTTGTACCCATAGTAGGACGACGAGGGGCTTTCATAAACTCGTCGATGTTTCCTAGCTTGTCCTTTATCCGTGTATCTTTGATCTTGGGTAAGACTTGGCCGACTGTGTTGTTGTAGGTTTTTTGTAGAGTTTTGCCGAGTACCCATGTTGTGCCATGTATGAAGTCTTGTATTGGGTTTCCTGCCATTTCAGGACTTTTGGCGAACATATTGTTCATGCCTGACATAATGTCGTCCGAGGCTGTAACTAACACGGGGATTGCGCCACCGATTGCACCATACTGGCTGATTAAAGCTGCCGTGTTTAATGCAGCAAGTAGCTGAAGGTCGCCATATTCTTGTGTGCGTATATTTTCTTCGTTCTTGAGTATGCGAGCAAAATTGGCCAGCATCTTGCCGTATTTCGGGCCAACAGGAGCGCGTCCTGTCGTTTCTGACGGTATGCCTTTAGTCTCCCATAACTTAAATTGTTCTTCAGTTAAGCCATCTGACCAATCTTTGAACTTTTTGAGTGTGTCAAATGTTTGACGTTCATCTTTGCGTAATGGGCCTTCTGCATCATAACGTGTTTTACCAAAAAGTATTCTTGCTGGCTTTTCTGTTGCAGAGAATATGTCTTGTAATGTTTGTGCCGCTTTATCTCCTAGTGTTGGCTTGAATATTCCTGTTGTATTTTTTGGAGTTGCTTTTGCTGGAGGTAAATCTGGTTTCGGTATTCCTCTTGGCGTAATCGAAATTCTTGGACGATCCTGCTTTGGTTGCGGTGTCCTTGGTGTTATTTGCTCTGGTCTAAACCCAGCAGGAACTTGTATTGGCTCAAAATTGCGGTCTGCGCTGATTAGGTCGCCTTCTAGGAAGTCAGGGTCATCTTTAGGGTCGTAGCCGGTATAGCCAATATCACTGGTGTCCCATCTGATTTCCGGTATTGGTATGTCAATACGCTGTTCTGGTAAATCAATTGTGTAGTTTGGTGTATTAAAAATTGGCTCCTCATCAACTACAACTTTGGGTGGCGGGATTTGTGTTGGAGGTTCTGTAGGCGGTTCTGTTGTGGGCTTTGTTGCGGGTGTGACGAGTTGACCCCAAAACTCTTGGTCACCGAATTGGGCGCGAGCAGGTGGTAATCCAGTTGTCTCAGCCCGGAATTGGGCAAAACCGCCGGGATTGTACTTTATGAGTGGGCCTTCAGCTACTTTGCCGAATGCGTCAACGGTGTCAGGAGTTGGCCCTTCAGCAAACTCTTGAACAATGTTAGACTCGGTAGGCATCGAATAGGTTCGGGTTGAAGAAGAGGGCGTACTGAATTAGGGGCGTTGATTTGCAGATTTCGATTGATCGTTCACACATAGGACGATTGAAGCAGAGTTCGTGCCAGAATTTTATAAGATAAAGTATGTTTCGTCTCATAGTGTTTTTTGGGTCATTTTTTCAGAGAGGGTTATAGTCCAGTAGCGGCACGACTTCTGGCCCCCCTCCCCCTTTGATCCCCTCCCCCTCTAGGCACAAAAAAAGCCCCTCAACTGAGGGACTTGATTATTACAATTATTATAAAGCCCAGCAAAAAGCATAGGCAGAATTTATCAGTTCGATTCATCGGCTTCTACTGGTTCTGATGCCATGCCGGTTTTCTCAAGGATAAGCTCAAGGTTGCGACGTTCCTTGCTAGCATCTTCCCACCAGCCATAATACAAGTCTTTATCCCGCTTGTAGGCTTCGCATTGCTTCGCCAGTTCATCCTCACGTGCGATTGACTCATTTAACAATTTGGCCAATGCGTGTACGGTTATTTTTAGGTTTTCTATTGTCATAACATTATGCGGTGTTACCGCACCCCCAAAGTACCAGAATCAAGAATTGTGTCAACCAATTTATTTTTTATTTTTGTGTTGACTTGTTATGGATGGTTGATACTCTGTCCCTGCCTTCGGGCTATTATGAGAAAACGTCTAATGATGAAATACGCAGGGCGCAAATTTCTGTTTCCGCGCAATCCGCGCCAAACGGACATCATGCGCAGAGCAGTAAAGAAGTTGCAGAAACGCAACAGGTCATAACATTGGTGGGGGCTTCGGCCCCTGCCTTTTCTACTGAGACGAAACTACAAAATGTAACTAACTAATTGTTCCTTTCAGTCACCTCTGCCGAGTCCCTTCGGGTATTAGTTAGTACAGCCCGAGGGAGCTTCGCTCCAACCAGACGGGCTGTTCCAGAGAAACGCAACCCCTAAATGCATTTTACATGAAGTTTTTTCTTTCATAAAGTGTTGACATATTTGTTGTTTATGTCAACCTGTCTTTGCCGCATGGCACTAAATATGAACAAAGAAACTACAGAAAAAATTGAGAGTCTCTCCGATTACTTTGTAAGGGAGATGATCCAGATCATCCAGAAGGCAATTGAAAAGAAGGTTGACGAACTGGATGCAGAATTCGACACCGCAGATCGGACTGCTGATCGACGCGAAGAAATCCGAACCGTTGTTCGCGACATGGTAAACGACGGAGACATCAGCGTCTCACTCGACTGGTCGTAATAACCGGGGGCGCAAGCCCCCTTTTTTCTTATGAACAAAGAACAATTATTCAAGGCAAGCGGATTGAGCGGCACGTTCGATTCTGCTCTGCCGCAAATACTATTCGACAAACTGTCCGAAGTGCTACGACTTTGCGACCATGAAAACCAGTTGAACATTAATCCCCTTGAGTTGTTTATCTGGTGGTATCCTGACAGAGAAGACAAAGAATATCAATTCGGCGGAAAAATGCTGCCAATATCAAGACTCTATGCGCTGGCTGAAGAGCGACGAGAATATCCCGAGTAACCCCCGCAAGGGGGTTTTTTCTTGTATAGTTAATATAAATAAACGGGGCAAGGTTGATAAACAAGATTATTTATTTACATTAATCAACCTACCCCCCATTGATACGCTGACAAAACTAAAAAAAAAGATACATATTTATATATATATAGACTAGCGTAAGGGGATACCTATGGTTGATTAATGCTTATAGATAATCTTGTTAATCAACACAACCATAAGCAAATCAATATATACAAAAAATAATTTTTTCAATAAATCTCATATAAGGGTTGACACCCTTTCCCCCTCTGCTAATCTTGTCTCGCCTTCGGGCTATTATGAAAACTAAAATCATAACAAACGAAAACGGCAAGGCCCAACTAGCCTTGGTTAACAACAAAGAAACACTCGCGAACCTCGACTTGACTCTCCTTGAGTCAACCAAGGGAAAAGATGGCCCATTCAAATACTGGGCGCATGAGACAGGCTCCGAGTCAACCAACGACCTAAACGACATCCGCGATTGGATCACGGCACTAAACGAAGCCGGAGTACTAGACAACGATGCCGACTCATGGATAAAGGACGCTTGCTTGTATCGCCTCAATAACGGCAAATACAAAACCGTACAAAAGAAGTCAATCGACGGTCAACGGATAGACTCCTACACCGACGACGAGAAACTCTCCAACATTGCACAAGCACTAGACGGGGACGCATTCAAGGAACGCGCAAAATCAGACGGCAAGGCTGCTCTCACCAAGAAGCTCGAAGCCTCCGAGAATCGCGCCCAACGGATGCAAGAAATATTCTCTGAACGCCGCGCCCTTGAAGCTAAACACCGCAAGGAAAAATCAGCCGAAAAAGCTGACGCAATCCAAGCCAAGATTAATGCCCTCGATGTCGAGGCAGACGCACTATTCGCCTAAACTCAATGGGGGGAGCAATCCCCCCTTTTCTTCTTATGAAATTCACAATCTGCACCGACTGTCACGCGCTTAACGCAACCGGCGATGCATCTTTCCTCGACTACCACTACCAAGGAAAAGAAGCGCAAACAAGATACACCGAAATAAATAACGGTCTCGATAAACTAGCCAAGCACGGTTACCTAATCACCGGAGACAAGACAGACGACTTCTCAAAAGAACCATGCGATTCATGCTTAACTAATCTCGCAGGTGAACGCTACTCTCTCACAACTTACACAACTTTAACAAATACTCTATATGAAAATGTCTGAATCTATAGTTAAACTAGAAATACTATCCCAAAAGATAAGTAAACAAGTCGAAGAACGCGAGTCTCTTATGAGAGAATTAAGTCGCAGCATCGCACTACAAGCCGCACTAGGTAAAGACATTTGGGGCGATGGTAAAATATCAACCACAATATACAGACAGCATAGCGGCTTCTCTAACAAGCTATCAAGTACGCAACCTGACTTCAGCTTCAGCAATAAATTCAGGATCAAGATCAGTTCGCCGGTAAAGACGCTATACGATATCACTTTATCCGATCTCTACAACGACAACAAAGAACTATACGATTGGGTAATCAATCACCCCTTAAATAAAGACTACAAAAACTACAAAAACAAAAACTACAAATGAGAAAAATAACACAAGACGCAGCACGCGCATTCAAACAAGGTAAGAAATTCAGCCGTGACAACACTCGAGTCGAAGTCAAAAAAGACCTGCGATTCGCAGATGACAATGTCACGCAACTCTACTTGCATGGGCATTGTATCGCAGAACAGACAGTAAACTCGCTCCATATTTCACTTTGTGGCTGGCCCACAATGACAACACGCGAGAGACTGAACGGATTACTCGACACGTTAAACATCCAGAAACACTTATACCAAAAGAAACATGAGCAATACATCTTTGACCGTAGCACTCAAACATCCGAGCCGTTCCCGTCTAATGGCTATCAACGTGTTGCATGAATGCAACTTGTATGGATACGGGCCTGATATTCTACGCAAGCATCCTGACTGGCATAGCTACCACAAAGAACATCTTGTCCATTGCGACCTACCAGACATGGAGATACTATTCCCGCCAGACTACTCTATACAAGGTAACGAACATTACCTAGATAGAACGTCAGCGAAGTGGGTACACAATCTATTTTACAAAAGTCCTAACTACCTGAAATTCAATGAAAGCTATAACAATAGTTAACGGAAACGTCGAACTGGTAGACATACCAGACAGAGCAAGAAGCTGGACTAAACTAGAAAGTCCAAGCGTTACTGAAAATCCTAGTCAATCCTTACGACAGGACAACTGGAACGCAGCATTGACACGTTGCATCATCAAAGCAAAGACACGCAAACGATGAAAGAAGCACGAAACCGTAACAACCTGTTCAAAAGGCAACCTTATTACACCAAGAGACAGGCGCAAATGCTAAAAACGGGTAAGTCAAACACGCGTTCTGCCAATTCAAACAGAACTAAATCAACGAACCGTACAAAACCAAAGAAACGATGAACATCTTCGTAACTGATGATGACCCGATTGTTGCAGCGCGTAATCTCTGCGACAAACATATAAACAAGATGATCGTTGAGTCAGCGCAAATGCTGGCCAACGGTTTTCCTTTATCCAGACTCGCAGCAGACGACTGCCCTCGTAATGCAGTAGGTCGCGCTAGAGTACATAGCTATCGCTACCATCCATGCACGCAATGGACATTCAAGACTCAAGACAACATGAGCTGGCTGATAAGTCACGCCCTTGAGATGGGCGAAGAACGTCGATACCGTTGGGGTAAAGACCATTACACTCTCGACTTTATTGCTTGGTGCTACGAGAACCTCCAAGATTCTTACGCACCTATCGGATCAAGAACCGAGTTCGCTGTAGCCATAGCGAAGGACATGAACTGTCGCAAGCAACCAAACTTTGATGATCTACCAATAGTAGAAAAATATAGATTGTACATACAACTAGACAAACCATTCGCACGATGGACACGAAGAAAGAAACCAACATGGCACACACTTACATCTGGCAAGTAAATCATCTTGAACCTAGTGACGTTGAAATGTTACAAAGTGAAATTGGACTCATTGTAATATCCGATGAAGACCAAACAATCGACACAATCTATCAGACAGGTACAGCAGAATGTTGTACAAGTGATAACAAATTTTTGTTTTATCAATTCGATAAAGCATTAACACAAAACCAAGTAAAACTAATCGAACAATGTATGAGTTCAATGTAAAGAGTCGTCCCGTATTAAATATACGAGGACAAGTAATCGAAGGACATCGCGAGAACTTTCGCGAGGATACGGGTGAGCATCTTGCTCTTGTTTCTGATAAGTACAAGATAGTCCATCATAAAGAAGTAATAGACAGAGTTGAATCCTGTCTGAAACTCGGTGAGTTTCAGAGGAAAATCTATTGTCCCAACAATGGAGCAAGACTTTATGCAGTCTATGACTTCAAAGAACAGCGTGCTGAAGTAACAAAGGGAGACATCATCGGGATGCGCGTCACGATACGCAATTCATACGATGGTTCTTCTGGCATACCAATAGATGCAGGGGCATTACGTCTTGTTTGCACTAATGGTATGACATCACCATGCATGAACACCAAGCAGTCAGGTAGACATTCAATGAACCTAGACTTGGACTACATCAACGACGCGATCAATTCAGCCAAGCGTGAGTTTGACGCATCAGTTGAAGGCTACAGAGTCTTGCATGGTTTCAAGATCACCCAACAAAAGGGCGAATCGCTCATCGAGAAACTGGTAGAAACCAAGAAGATCGGTGAAAGGCGAGGCAAGGACATCTTGGATATATGGCGCAATCCCACATACTCGCAAGATAAAGACCGCAACATATACAATCTATACAATGCGGTAACGCAAAACCTAACACCAGAGATGGACAAAAGTTTTGAATTAGTAGCAAGAACCAATCGCAGCGTACTCAAATTCTTACAGCATGAATCAAATGAACTTCACACAGCATGATGCATGGGGTCAGCGAGAGAACCAAAACCCTCCGCAACACGACGAAACCGAGCTAGAGACAGTTGAAGTACATCTCAAGTTCAAGTGGAATCCTAAAGTACACGAACACCCACAAGATTGGAAGTGGGATGACATATTAGACGCAGAAGTCATAGAAGTCACATGGAAGAACTAATCACAGAAGACAAGTTCATGCTAGAGCAAATCTACCATGCGCACATTCTGTCCAGCCACGATTCCCCCGTCCTAGTGATGGGGGAGTCTGGCACGGGTAAGGAGACTATCGCTCAAATCTTACATGGAGATAGACAAGCTGCATCGAACGCTAAAATACAAAACAACTTCGTTCCTGTAAATGTAACTACACTCCAAGAAGACTTGTTTGAATCGCTTCTTTACGGACACCTCAAAGGCTCTTTCACGGGAGCGACCAGAGACACAACTGGTTTCGTCCAACGAGCGCACAAAGGCACGTTATTCCTAGATGAGATCGGAGAACTTCCCTTACACCTACAGCCCAAGCTACTACGCTTCATTCAACACAAGAAGTATAGTCGCATAGGCGAAGCCGAGGAACACAACGCAACTTGTCGCTTCGTGTTCTCAACCAACAAGGACTTACGCAAAGAAGTCGAGGCAGGAAATTTCAGACTCGATCTCTACCACCGCATATCAACCTTTATCATCAAGACATCGCCACTCCGAGATAGAACAGACGACATAACTCTCTACCTCAAGAAACAAGAAGTCGAAGACCCCGAAGGATTGATGCTGCAAATCCTAGATCAAACTAAACTCACCGGCAACTATAGAGAACTACAATCTATACTTGCACGTTACAAGACACTAGGTAAATTAATCATCTATTAATATCACCTACCCCCCAAAAAGTTGGCACGAAGGTTGCTTATATATTAACCGTCATATTTTTTGAAAATGACCTATAAAAAAGAACAGTTTATCGACGGGGATTTCAAGGGTTTCGGGTTTTATACTCCGGTCTTTGAGTCTATTGATGAAGTTGTTGAGGCTTACGGCGAGAAAACAACAATCGCCCTTATAAATCAACAAGCTCAGTTACGCATTCGTGCCAAGGTTAAGAATGGTTTACCAAAGAACCTACCGACATCAGACTTGGAGAGATTCAAGGATGAATTATATCGTGAGAAACCGGATGGAATTCTTTTCTCGCAGGATGAAGCTGCAAAGTGGACTCCTTCACTCAAAGAACTTTCAGCCAAGAAACTCTTCTTGCTGGCGCAAGCAGAACTAGCAAAGGGTAATAAAGAAACTGCTGCTAAATACATGGATCAATGCAAATCGAAAACCTTACAATAGAAAAAGCAAAACCGAATCGGTCTAGTTATAGTCCGAACTCAGCTAAACAAGTACAACCAATCCTAGATCGTTTAATGGAAACAGGTCAGGATGTTTACGTCAACGCCCAGCAAACCGGATACACAGCAAATACTTTGTACGTCAAGTTCAACGATGGATTTAAGTTTATCCTAGATAACTTTGATGAAGACAAGTATTCAATACTCCGAACTAAAGTAGCTATTCGCAAAACTGATGACGGCATTATTATCTACTTCAAGGAAACTATAAACAATTCCCTTAAATCTAAAGCAATAGACTATGAGTTTAATGATTCAATGACATGGAAAAACGATCTTGAAACTTGGTACAAGACTGCCAAGGACACAGAACTCTTTGAACGTAACGTCTCTGTCTCCGAAGCTGATCGTGAATTCGTATACAATCTAGTCAATGAAGATTCAGAAGTAGATATTACCGACACTTCTGTTCGCGTAATGAAATGATTTACTTCGACATCTTATGCGCACTCGGACTGCTCTACTTTATATTCGCTACAATCTGCGCAATTCTATCGGGACTTGAATGACAATAGAACAACTGCTGGAGATTTCAGTCGAGGAACTAGAGGCAATGCCTGACTCAAAGTTGCAAGAATACCTAGCACCTTACTTAAAAATCTCAAGACCGGACGAGTTAGAAGAACTAAAAGTACAAAAGAAAACCAGAGGAAAGATTAAACTTGATTAAACTAGAAAAAGCCGAAGACCGCTACATTCTTCGCATAGACGCATCTGCCTACAAAGAATCTGCCTGTTCCCTCAAGTTCTACTACACAACTGTAAGAGGTTTGCGTAGTAGTTACATGAATCACAAGATGGAATACGGCACGGCGTACCACAAGGCACTAGAGACTTACTACGCAACTGGCGATAAAGCCAAGTCGCTGAACGAGGCACTAGAGCATTTCTCTAATCCAGACATCCATGTTCCTGAGAATGACTGGCGTACTCAAGGGCATCTTGCCAACTGTATCACGCAATACTTTGACCACTACTCGGATGTAGACGGACTCAAGGTAGAGAAACACGAAGGCGAAGCACTACTCGAAATGAAGTTTGCTTATCCATTCTACACGAACGGATTCATCGACATCATTCTTTGCGGAACAATCGACTTCATTGGTACATACTTTGGCCAGAATGTTATCTGCGATCACAAGTCAACGGCAGTCACAACAATTGACCGTTACTTGGCTTCATACGAAATGTCTACGCAACTCATGTTGTATACCTTGGTGATGCGCAAGCTGTTCCCTGACAGGAATTATCAAGCACTCATCAACGGCATTTTCTTGTCTCGCTCTGGTCGCAACAAGTTTCAGCGAAGCGCAATCCTAGATTACTCGGATCAGAAGCTCGGATACTTTGAGCAGCATCTTACTGAGACTCTCGTCAACTTTGTTGAGCTACTCACCAAGAACATCAAGGAAGATAAACAATACTTCCTGCCTAACTTTAACTGCTGCGAAACCAAATTCGGAATGTGCAAGTTCGCTAAAATCTGCAACGCAGGAGACTTTGGCGAAGCTGTAATCGAGAACGATTTCTACACTAAAAAATATAACCCACTAAACTTCAATGAATAGTTTCGAGAGAGAAACCAAAATGACCATGAACGCAATGGACGGTGAACAACCAAAAGTCAACATCGACATTTCGCTAATTACAATTGCTGGCAATCAAGCATTTCTAAACGCACTCGATTGTGTTAAGTTGCTTGATGCGAAACAACTGGACTACGGGCCATTGAACATTTCATCCGAGGGACTACTCGGATTGAAGACTCGGCTCGTCGATAAAATTTTCAGGCTCAAGAATCTACTTGAGAGCAATCGCGAACCGAACAACGAATCACTTGCTGATACTTTTCAAGACATAGTGAACTATGGATTGATCGGCCAAATGCTTCTCGACAACACTTGGCCAACAACAGAACAAACCAAACCTCGCAACATCGAGATTACAATTATATGAACAAACCTATCATCGGAATAGTTGGGGGTAGTGGCACGGGCAAATCAACATCCCTGCGCAATCTACCGGCAGACAAGACAACCATCATCGACCTAGAACGCAAAGGCTTCCCATTCAAAGAAGCGAAGTCGTTCGACATCATATCGGTAGACAAGATACCTGATGTTAATCCTGCCATCGAAAAGGCAATCAAGAACTCAGATATTGTTGTCTTCGAATCCTTCACCAAATACTGCGAACAACTATCCAGTTACGCCAGTAAGATGTACAAGGGTTACGATGTCTGGTCGTACTACAACAAACAGATTCGTGACCTACTCGACAAGGTGAAAAATGAAAAAGCCATCTTCATATTCACAGCAATTGACGAGATCGTGCGCGTCACTCAGCCAACTGGCGGTGAGTACAATACTCGACGCATCAAGGTGCAAGGCAAGCAACACGAAGGTTGCATCGAGAAGGAACTACTGATGGTTCTATTTACAGAAGTTCGTAAGGGAGAGAACTCAATCGACTACTGTTTCCAGACAAACTCTGATGGAGTGACATCTGCGAAGACTCCTCTTGGTATGTTTGATGATCTCTACATACCCAACGATCTCAACGAAGTCATCAAGTCTTGTAACGAGTATTACGAATAAGAATGAATTTCAGACGGGTACATACTGCTATTAAGATGCAGACAGGTTTAAGGGTTGCTGGTTTTCCTAAGTTCGCCAGTATACGTCCCTGCATTGATCGCCCGTCGATACTTTCTCACACGAAGTGAGGATAACTGGTAAAAATGCCTACTATTAACCTAAATGATGTAAAGGAGAACGCTCGTCCGTTTCTGCCTTCGAACAACTACACTATTCGTGTAGCCGATACCGAAACCCGTCAGTCACAGAGCGGCAACCCGATGGTTGTCCTGACTTGGGAAATCGTTGCACCTGAGTCTATCGAAGATCCAGACTTGGGAAATGTACGGATTGCTGGTTTGCAATTCCGCGAGTACCTCGTGTTTATCGAGAAGATGGCATTGCGCATCAAGCGTAATCATCGTGTTCTCGATTTGCCTTTCGAGTTGAACTGTTCCGATGAGAGTGACCCTTGGGGTACTGTCGAGCCGGATGGTTCTATCTACAAGGGCAAGGCTGCCTATGCAACCATCAAGACCGAGAAGGTTGTAAGGAAGAATGCGGAAGGTGAAGCAATGGTAGATCCGTCTACCGGCGACCCGATCACCTTCAACTCGTATTCAGTTGGGGAACTGATCAGTAAAGCACCCGAACACGATCTTGCGTAACCACATGGGGGAGGGTAAAACCTCCCCCTTTTTTCCATGAAAGTCTACGACCTAGAAGTAAACAAGGAAGACATTGATAGAAAATTTAAGAAATTTGCGCGACGGCATGGACTTAAACCCAGCGAAGTTGGCCATCACGAAAGTCGCACAATGGATTACAAAGTAGATTTTCCGCACAAGAAGCGGCGAACTGCTGAAGTAAGAAAAAGATACGGAACACCTGACTACGTTAAAAGAAAATATTGTGAAAGAATTAACAACCATAATTGACGACATTCGTACTGACGACAATGCACAAGCATTAGAGCGGCTACGAATCAAGACAACTGAAATGCAAGCCGAGGCTTTAGCAGACGGTTATCTATCGGGAATCCATGATGCAATCCTAATGCTACAAGATTACATCAAACAGGATTCAATCAAGGACAAGCTCAAACAAGAAGCACTCAAGGCGCGTGAGGCACAAACCAAGTCTAAAGTACAGCGGTCTAACGGTAATTCTCGAAAGTCCAAGTAGGTTCGACAAGGGTAGTCTAATCTCAGGCTACGCTGGTCATCTATTCCAAAACGCCCTTGGTATTCCGAGACAATCCTGCGACATCAGATTGCTCAATACCTTGGGCGAAGGTTTTCTCCCCGACACAAAAGTAATTTTGTTGTTGGGCGAGAAGGCTCTTAAAACTTTCAAGAACTCAAAACTCGGTGGTCAACGTGGCTGTCCTTGGATTGTACATGGACGCACCTACATTGCTACGTTCGCTCCGCAAAATGCCATTGATCGTAAGGCATACTTCAATCCGCTTGCGCACGAAACCGAGTACGATTACGACGAAACCGAGAGACACGGCAAAACCAAACGATCCAACTGGCGATACTGGATGCAACGGGATGTATCAAAAGCTGCTGGTTATCTCAAGACTCCACCTAATCCTATCGAAGGTGAGAGTGACATCTATCCCAAAGCATCCGAAGTTATAGATTTACTAACAAACACTAAAGGCAAGGATATGTTCTTTGACATCGAGACAAATCCTAGCCTTGAGATGACTTGTTTCGGATTCTCGTTTGGCGGCAAAGGTTACTGCGTACCAATGCTGCGAATAAACTACTACCATTACGACGAGACTCACCAAATTTTACGCGCACTTGCTGTTGCATTCAGAGACAACACAGTAGTCATACACAACGCACTCTTTGACTTGTTTGTCCTTGTGTATCGCTATGGGATTCCTGCGCCTCGCAAAGTCTACGATACAATGCTGGCGCATCACAGGCTGTTCCCCGAAATAGAGAAGTCTCTCGGACATTGCATATCACTTTACACAGATCAACCTTATCACAAGAACGAAGGTTGTTACAATCCGCAGAACGCAGGAGAGTTTGATCGACTCTATGAATACAACATTAAAGATGTACTCACGATGGCGTTGATTAAACCATCCATTGACGAACTTGCAGTTACGATGGGCGCAACTAAATCCATTGAACAGGCTAACTCAATGGTAGTGCCGTACCTTACTGCGATGTGTCAGGGACTCCGCATCAATACAGCAGAGAAGAAGAAGATTCTGATGCGCAACGAGCGACACAAGAATCAACTTCGTAGAATGCTGAGTCTCCTTGTCGGTCACGATCTAAATCCAAACAGCCCGAAGCAAGTGTCTGTCTATTTGTATGACCGAATGAAGCTCAAGAAACCGGCGAAGGATTTAACAAACGAGAAGACTCTGCTTCAACATCGACTCAAATATGATCTTCCAGCGATCTCAATAATTCTCAAGTACCGATCAATCGCCAAGGAGTCAGGCCAACTCAAGTACAATCCTTATGATGGTCTATACAACGTACCAATGGTTGATCGAATCACGACTTCGTACAATTTGGCTGGTACATCTACATTCAGATTGGCAAGTCGCAAGCTACTCGGTCGCTGGGGTACGAACATCCAGAATATACCAAAGAAGTTGCGGCATCTGTTCATCGCTGACGAAGGCAAGGTTCTTGTGCAAGCTGATCAAGCAGGAGCAGAGGCGATGATCGTTGGCTACTTATGTACACAAGGCAACTTCCGCACACTATTCCTTGAAGGCATCAAGTCTCATGTGTTTGTTGCCATGCGCTTGTTTCCCGATGTCTGGTCTGCTGAACTTGGTAGAAGCATCGACGAATTCTGCGAAGCCCCCATCCATGAACTCAAGAACATCAAGGGTTGGGATGAACTCAACAATGTAATTAAGGATAGCGACAATTGGACTGCTGATAAACGCTATTACTTCATGGCCAAGATGGTATGCCATGCATCGAACTATGGTATGAAGGCTCCGACATTTCGCACGAATATGTTGCAGAAGTCTCAGGGCGCAATCGCTCTTGAGTCAAAGGAGGCTAAACGATTTCTCAATACCTATCACAAGTTGTTCCCTGAGATAAACCAATGGCACAACGAGACTGTCGAGCGACTCAAGGAAACGCGAACGCTCAAGAACCTGTTTGGCTATCCCCGATACTTCACCGGCATCATTGATGAATCAATGTACAAGGAAGCGTATGCATTCGTGCCTCAATCGACTGTCGGATGTATTACGAACCTAGCATTTGTCGAGCTACAGAACCGACAAGATTTGCAAGAGTTAGGAGTTGACGTACTCCAGAACAACCATGATAGTGTGCTGCTTCAATGCGCACCTGAGCATTCAGAATTCGTTGCCCAAGAAGCAATGAAACATCTGAATCGTGAAATGATTTCTCCCCGTGGCGAACGATTCTCCATGAGATCAGAAGCAATGATCGGGGATAACTGGAAGGAAATGATAGATGTCTAAACCAACAATAAGCTACAACGTGGGAGATACTGATGTAAGTGTCTCAATTGATAACTTCTTCGATGGAGATGAAAACCAACCTATACTATTCATCACGGTAAACGGGACGCTACATCCTGCTTTAACCTTTGAGCAGTATTCAATAATCGCAAAACTAATAGAAACACTTGATGACTAATCTTGAGAAGTGGCGGCACTATCTCAAAGATTTGGAATCACCCGATCTATTTATTGATTGGAGTTTCTACAGTTTGATAAGTGCTGCGTTACAGAGGCGAGTCTGGTTGTATCCAGACTCAATGTCTATATATCCGAACATCTTTACGTTGCTTGTCGGGCCTCCTGCTGCTGGTAAGTCTCGCGTGATCTCGCAAGTTACCGACATCATAAAGAGCGAGAAGCTGATGGAATTCGACGTTGAGAAAAACGAGATGGTTCCGATGTATCCTTACGGTGCAGATACAACTACGCAAGAATCGTTGCTTCGTTATATGCGTGATGATTGTATGCGGACGTTTACGATACCCGATACTCGTCTTGGTGGAAGTGCGCTCAAGAACAAGTCGCATCATTCCATCTGCTTTATGATTGAGGAACTCGGTGTACTCTTTCGTAAGAACTCCGAGGACATGGTGAATATGCTGAACCAGTTTTATGATTCACGCAGCTATCATTACAAGAGTAAACACCAAGGCTCGGACGACATCACGAACATCTGCGTAACAATGCTGGGAGGAACAACACCTTCATTCATTCGCGAAGCATTTAGTGATAGGATTATTTCGCAGGGTTTTACTTCTCGCGTCATCATTGTATTCGGTCACGCACCTAGATTCTTTCGTCAGTTTCCCGGTCTATCGGACGAGCAGATACGTTGCCGTAACGACATTATCAGTTGGCTGTATGCGATGCGCAAAATCTCAGGTGAATGTAAGTTGGATGACGAAGCGTCTGAGTGGCACAAGCATCTTTATGAGTCAGGAGAATTATCTGACAAGCGTGTGAATAAAGATCCGCGACTCGATAATTATTATGGCAGGAAGAATGTTCATCTGTTGAAGACTGCTATGCTGATGCACTTCGCTGATAGCACGACGAAGGAGATTTCATTGTCGCAGATCAAACGTGCATTCAAGTTGTTGACTATAACGGAACACAAGATGCATGAAGCGTTTAATACTGTTGGACGTAATCCGATTGGTGAAATCACCAAGCACATTTTAAGATATATTATTGACTCGGACTCAGGCGTTCGCTACAAAAAGTTATGGCTGAAATTTGTATCTGAAGTTACGAAACAGGAACTAGACCAAGTATTAGAGTTCCTTGTAACTACGGAGCAAATTGAGAATACCGGAGGATGGTTTAGACCCTTGGTTGACGATGTTTACGATAGCCTTAACTTCTAAACTGGGTCAGGCATTTGTAGCGATGTCTGTTTGCGGGTCTTGTTTTTCTTGGTTTTCCAAGGCTCGACCAGTTTTATGAAACCGCCAAGAGGAACAACACATCTGCGTCTTGATACAAACGGCAAACGTGCCGTTGAACTAATCAAAGATAAAGATTGTATGGCAGGATGCGAGGGTAAGATTACTTACCTGCGGAAGCAGGGTAAGTCTTATAAAGAACTAGGCTCATTCGACTTTGATGGTAGCCTTGAGTCTTTCAGCCAACTCGATAGCGCGGAGTAGAATCTTACGCTGACCTCTAGTCTTTGCGATTTGTAGTGCTTCATGTAGGTTTTCTATTAATTCATTCATCGTAGCAAGTCCCATGCGCCTTCGTATTCGTGATACTTCTTGCCGTCTCTAAATATCTTCAAAGTCTTCGTAGTAACATCCTCTACTGGCACGATCCAAAAGCGGTTGCCATCAATAACACAACAAATGAAAAAATCAATGTGTTCTTTCGTGTACGCTTCTTTATTAAAGTTGCCGTGACTTAGACTAAACGAGTAATGCGGCCCGTGATGTTGAACTGTTAATGAAACTTTCTCAGTACACTTAACTTGAATACGACAAAAGTGATGAGACTTTTCTGCAATTAAATCGTAATGACAATTATCTCCGTAAGGAAAGGACACGTTCCAATCACGTTGCATCAACTCTTGCGCAACGATAAGCTCCCCCCTTGCCCCCAATGTCTTCACAACAACTTACCTTTAGATCCGATGTATCTATAGATGAGTGCTTTCTTTTGTTCCTTTAGTCTCTCGAAATCTTTCTCAGTTTTGATTAAGCCTTCTGCCTGTTCCCGCTCAATGATTGTACCGGCCAGCATCTTTGAACCAAACTTCCGAGATAACATTGCGCCCTTCTCGCTTCGGTTGACTGTTGCCAAGTCGGGGAACCTCGCTAGATCAGCTTTGCTTGGTTCGATTCCAAGGTACTGAATACGATCCTTCTGCCTTACATACTCTCTGGTAGATGGTAACGCAGGAGTTGTTCTCCAGTTGCCCGTCCAAAGTGCATTTAGATTATTCTTAAATGCAAGTTGTTGTGCAGCAAGATTGTCTGGATGTTTCTGCATCGCATCACGCGCTGCTTCACGAACTGCTGCTGGTAGAAGTTTTCTTGCGTCAGCTATGTTGTTGGCTTTTCTGAATTCCCTTCGTGCTGGGTTTGTGTATTCATTGCCGACATCTGATGGAACTGCTTGAGCGTCTTTATCTGTTGTCAGTCGCTCCCACTTACGCAGACTCGCCCGTGCGTTAAACTCAGACATATCTTCAGACAACAGCAGATGATTTGCTGCGTAACGAGTTGTCTGATTCAAGTCAGTAAATGTTTTGCGGATAAACTTTGTCCAGACTGTTCCGAAGTTCTCGCCTGTCATTTCGCCTGACGAAAAGAACTTGGAGAAGTCTTGTACAATCTTTGATGCTTGATCGAACGCAGGGAAAGTAAAGCCGCCGGGAATACCATCCATTACACCAAATCGCGAAGTCTTGACTAGGTCATAAATCAACGCGGACTGAAACCCAAAGAAACCTGCGTACTGCATGGAGTTAAGAACAGCATAAGCTAGTTCCTTATCGTTCTCCATGTGTAATGCTTCTATGATCTTTGGATCGCTTTGCATCTTGTTCGCAATCTGCTCCGAGATATACTTTAATGCTTCGCCTCCAATGACTGCACCAATCGTTGCTTTAACTAATGGCAATGGATCGCCCTGAGTCTTCAATGGGCCGATGACATCCTTGACCATGCGGTCTGATTTCTCGATAGACCAACGTGACAATGAAGTCACCATGCTAAGAACACCGCGCTGCGTGAATTTCGGCAACCCTCTTGCATCGTAGGTTCCTTGATTTATCTCAACCCATGCAGCAGCAGCTTTGTCCATCAACTCGTCTGGTGCTTTAGTGCCGCGACCAACATAGTCCATCAAGTTCTGCTTCTTGCCGTTGATGACAACGTCACCCATCTGCTTCTGTAAATTGTTTAGCAGTCTGTTTGCAGTCCAATCTGTTGTGATTGCATCGAGTGGACGCATATGAAGTGCGGCCCAAGTAATCTGCTTGCCGAACGCAAACTGTAATGCGCGAGTACCTTGCTCAAGAATGTTACGACCACCAACACGAAGCGCAGTATCAGCGGCTCGGTTTGCGTAATCAGCAATCCGATTGATACTCTCAGCCTTATACTCAAGATTGTTTAAGTTGGTCTTGTTGATTCCATACTCAAAACTCTTGCGCCATGCATCTCGTATATCCAACAAGTGAGTTGCAAGAATTGGTAAGTCCTGCAACCTCATGTAAGGCAAAGCAAATAAGTAAGACGAAAAGAAATCACGAACACCAGCACCAGCACCCAACCAACTAGATGTAACTAACCTATTGAATGTACGAATGGCTAGATCATAACCTTCGTAGTATCCGATGTAGTTCTCCATGACTGCCTCGATCTCGTTTGAGTCATAGAGTGCCTTGCCGCTTTTTACTTTGATGTTTTCCTTGTCGTATGTTGGCAGATTGAACGGGCCTCCGTTCTCCATGCCGTCAAGGTCATACTCTGTAATGTACTTACCTTCTTGATCTGGCATACCAAGAATCTGTCTGGCTTTCGGATCAAGTTCTATGTGTTTGAACATCGCCATGTCTTTAGCAAAGCGAACAACGTAACGAGTCATACGCTGAACTGCGTTTGCTTCAACCCAAGCCGCAGGAATACCTAGCTTGCCTGTCGCAACACGGAGTGCCTTGAACTTGTGTGAACCTATCTGTTTGTCGGTCGCTCTTAATGCGCCAGCAAAATTATCAAAAAGTATCTCTAGCTTCTCGTCGTTGGTCTTACCCTTTTCACTTGGTAGCGAAACATTGTCACTCTCATCCTTGATTCCTGCTTCCTCTGACTGCTTGACTGCGTCATTAAATTCTTCGTCAGACATATCCTTGGATATGGACTTCCAGTAATCAATGAGTTGCTTCTTTAATTCTTGATACTCTTTGCTTTGCTTCTCGCCTCGCATCAAGATTCGGCGTTTGTCTTGAGCAATAATTTCAGGAGTATATTCAAGTGTGTGTTGACCGGGAACATACTGTGGCTCTCCGTTGCGATAAACCGCAACTTTCAATCCAAGGTCATTCTGTAATGTACGAGTATCACGATAAACGCTTTCTATCATACGATCATAGTAACGTATGCGTGCGTTACTGTTGTATGCTTTAGCTAGATCATCATCTATCTTGTCAATTAAACCTAGCTTTGTGTGCCAACGCTCTGTCTGGTATCGGCCTAACGTAGCCATTTCGTCGCCTGACAAATGCACTTCGCTTAACGCAAGCATGGTTCGTTCTAGGTAACGACCAACCATCTCACGTTCTTCTGCGTGTACTGATTCAAATTTTGACGCGATGTACCCTGCCAGTTCCTTGGACTTGCCTTCACCAAGTTCACGAATCCGATCTATAACAGGACGAAAGTTTCTTGTGAATCTTCTACCAAGTTGCCATGTACTTGGTTCACCAAAGTTTGGTGCAGGAATTCTGCTGTATCGTTTCTGTTCATAACGATCTACACCAGACAATCCTTTCGGAGTTGAATCCATTGGGATTGGAGTCTCTTCATCAATCTTACCAATTGGATCAGCACCACTTTCCTCTGACGCTAGTTTGCTGACGCTCCAGAGTTCTTCAAAATCTGTTTGTCTTGGCCTCGGAGGTTGTGGGTTGTGCGTTAGAATATCGAGCTTTGTACCTACGATTTCCTCGGCAGTTTCGAAAAATTTGCTGCGCATACCACCGGCAAGAACATCATCAACAGAAATTTTCGTGTCAGCCCACAATGCTTCTAGTCGATCAAACTGGTAGTAGATGGCTGATCCCTCATCTTTGACGCGGTCAAAGATCGTCTTGCTGCGATCAATTACATTGAAGGTTTCGTCATTGACGAAGTTCTCCAGTATTGCTTGAGGCGACCGTTGCATATCATCAAAGTTCTTACGAACCGATGAACCAGCAATACCGTAGCTATCAAGTAATGTATCAAAAAATTCTACGTACTCATCGTTGGACATACCAAGTCCATCAACAGGTGCAACACGGCGAGCAAACTCCTGCTTAACATCAAGAGGCAACGCCTTAAAGATTCCATGCAGCGCATCGCCCTGATGCATGATACGAGTATCGTACTGTTGATAACGACCGATATTGGTTCTGTAATCGCCTCTTGGTACTTCCAACTCAAGATGGTTTTGGTAGTAACGCAATTTGGCTTTGACTGCATCGTCCAGCTTGTTGTTGGTGTTCAATGCGTAGTCCATGAACTTGGCTACCATGTAAGGTTCATAGTTCTTAAACCACATACCCGACTTGGCTACCATCTGCCATGCACTAGCCAGTTGATTGTTCATGCGAACATCACCGAGCAACTTGTGATACGTCAGATAACGAGCGAGAGTTGAATCAAAAGTTTCGTTGATTGTCGGAACACCGATAACAATCTTGTCGTTCTCAAAGTAACCGGCAGCATCTTCTGGTCTGCGTGTGCGTAAAATTATCTGAGGCTTGTTGTCGAGTGACTTGTACAGTTTCTTTAGCGGACTGTTCTTACGCACCGCATTCATAAACTGATCGAAGTTGGTTTCATCAATCATGTAACCATCAAGATATTCGACGGTTGAGTTGTACGAATGATTTTTATCGAGTGCGATCTTGAACTCGTTTAAGTCTTCTGCGTAGTTCTTCGCAAATTCTTTTGGTCGCTCCGGTAATCCAAGAAGTTCTTCAACTTCTTTAGGCATATCAAACACCTCAACCGATGACTCGTACTTCGTGCCATCAACAGTCTTTGATGCAGTCGCGGCTTGTCCACCAATTTGTTTCGGCTTCTTTATTCCGATGTACTCGGCGTAATCAATACCGTCTCTGAGCCAAAGATCGTTATCGAATAAAGCAGCAGGGTCTAGTTCAAGTCTTTGTGCAATGTAATCTAGTATATCGTTTACTGCTGCTTTGCCGTACTTAACTTTCTGGCCTCGACGAACATCAGCATACCAACGCCGCATCTTATCGAACGTACCTTTCGGTAAATTACGAAGACGCTGCTCAAGTTTTTTACCGCCTTCTTCAGCAAGAAACTCATCAAGGTACGCTTCATCCTTCTCAAAGTTGTAGCCTTTCGCCTTAAACTTTTCTTTTACCTTGTTGAGATCAAACGATGAATCGTTGCTGAGTAATTCTTTGTACCAACCACGCGCAAGTTTCTGGTCAACCTCGTTAGATGACTCAAACAAATCACGAACAAACCGATGAACAGTTTCGTGTAATGGTGTCTCAAGGTTGAGATCGTCAAGACTCAAAACCATTTCGGGGTCTGTAACACGATTATTCTTGTTATGCAGAAATCCAAGAGCGCGTCCTTGTGCATTATCAACTAGCTTGTCTACTGCGACACGCATGGTGATGTTGCGACGATTGGCCAAGTTTCTTGCAGTCTTAAATAAGTCTGCTGGTAGCTTGGTTTCAATCTCAGCCATCAACTCAGCGCGAGCATCCTCAATGGACTTGTTTTGATTCTGAAGAAACCTCGTAGATACTTCGGCGCGTTTACGCTGATTAAGTCTGGCGAATGCACGGGCAACATCCTCGTTGGACATTGCTGAAATTTTAGACTCGATCTTCTTCTTACCTTCTTCGCTGATCTTTACTTGATCTTCTTTAGATGGCTTTTGTTTCTTCTCAAGTTCTCTGAGTGCTTTATCAATCTTCGGGTCTTTGTTGATTTTCTCGAACTCACCCTCAATAGATGTTTTCGGATTCTCGGAAGTCTCTCGGATTGCATCAGCATCTTGTTGAACTTTAAGATTTGTTTTAGACGCAGCTTCCAAGTCATCTGCGACTTTTTCAAGCATATCATCAACAAGAGTCCTACGACCTATCCCTGCGTCTTCACCTTTAACAATTGAACGAGCAAGAAGTGCCTCTTGTACTGGCAAATCTTTAATGTCCTTTAAGTCCTCGCCTACTTGTATTCCAAATTCAACTGGTCTTTCTGGTGCGTCTGACGGTGGAGGTGCTGTTGTGCCGAGTAACTTGCGCCCAAGACCGAATGGCTCAGTAAACAATGCGCCGCCTGTCATTGCTGCGCCTAATGCTGTTGGCTGAAAGTCTCCTTCTTGAAGTTGTCTTGCACCTTCTACTGCACCACCGATACCAGCACCAACAACTGCCTGACCAACGGCATACTTTGCAGCTTCGGATTGTTTAGCGCGTGTACCAAAACCAGACTTAACTGCTTCGCCTAAACCTTTTGCTGTCTTTAGTGATGGAGAAACGCCACCGCCAAGACCACCCCCAATAATTTCACCTGTAACTGATGCAATAGGTTGTGCTTTGCGCCCAGCAGCAAGTTCACGCTCTGTCTCTCTAACTGCTTCTTCACCGCGAATCGCCTCGTCTACTTCTGTCTGAGCTATGTCTCCAGCAATACCACCAACGATTGCGCTACCCAACATACCAACGCCTTTGGCGATTGCTGTAGGTACATTACGCGCTGGTACTTTTGCAAGTGCCTTACTTGCTGCTGCCATTGCGCCGAGACCAGTAAGACCCGGGACTACTGATCTTGTTGCTGACTGAAATCCGACTTGAAGCGCAGAACGATCTTCTGCTTCTGCAATGTCGTATTCTTCCTGCGTTAGAATTTCAACATTATCTGGAATGTTGTATTTATCACGCAGTCTACGCTTTTCTTCTTCTAGCGTCATTAGTTAAACTCTCGCGATTCAACTTGTGTTGGACGTAAGTAAAATCCAGTACCACCTTCACCTTGCATTTGCTGTGGCGCACCTTGCATAGCTTGTTCAACTTCAACGTTAACGAAGCCCGCTGGGTTTTGTCCAAGTCCCATTGCACCACTTGTTCTTGAACCTTTACCTAACGCACGAAGTACGTTGTCAATTGTTGTCTCAGCTTGTACTCGTTGAGTTGGTGTCGTAGTTGGATCAAGTAAAATCTGGAGCTGCTCATCCAAATTGCGTGCGGCTCTTTCTTGCAGTTGCGAATTTGCTACAACTTCTGGAAGTTTAGCTTTGGCTTCTTCAACTTTAAGTTGTGCAGCTTCAATAGATGCGTCAACAGTACCTTCTGCTTGTCTAGCAGCAGCGTCTCTTGCGCGTGACTGCGCCATCTGCATTTCAATTGCACGCTGTCGCGCCCATTCATCCAGCGATAAAGAATCTGGTCTAGCTGGAACAGGCATACCCTGTGAACGCAAGAACTCCGCTGCACCACCAGTATCAGTACCGCGAGTTGTGTACTCCGCGTAACTACCTGGCCCCTCTCCTGCAACTGCTCCCGGTGCTCTAGTGATTGCTAAGTTTTTTGCAAGTCTGTCTGTCTCAGCTTGCTGTGCTTGCTCTGCCCGTGCTGCTGCGTCTTCAGCTTGCATCGCGTTCATGCCGCGAGCCATCAATGATCTGCGCAATGCGTCACCTTCCTCCAACTGACGCTGTAGTTCGCCTCGTTGTAGAATTGGACTAGCTGATGGTTCTTGGTAGTAACGATCAAAGAACTCACGCTCTGATTCAGTTGCACCTTCGCGAAACCGATCAGCAAACTCCTGCGCTCGCCGCCTCCTCTTTGTTAGTTCAAATAAATTAGCCACCTGTGATTCCTCCAAGTATTACATTGCTGAGTAAATCTTTGCCTTTAGTGCCTTGACCTTGCATTGTTGCTGTAGTGCTAATTGGTGCAAGTGCTTGTGCTGCTGTGTTGCCAAACGAAGCAACTTGTCCCGGCATCGTTGGCATTGTTGTTGTACCTTCACCAAAGACTACGCCGGGATTTATGTTTGATTTCAGACTAGGAACAACGCTGCCTGTTTGGCCGAGTGCTTGACCAAGACGTTGTTGCTTCGCAGCTAACGCATCACCAAATGTCATCGCAGCACGGTACTTGTCCATCTCAGATGTACGACCAATGCCGAGTCCCATTCTACCAAGACCGCGTTCTACTTGCGCTTCCTCTGCGCCAGACAACCTAGTTGGGTCTTGTGCTGCAAGTAGTCCACGAAAACTTCGCCCGACTTGGCCTTGAGTTTGCTGAACTTCCGGTGAAAGCGTTTGCTCCATGCGACGAAGTCCTTGCGCCAATGGCTGACCTGACTGCGCCAACTGATCTACTCTCGTTGCTGTTCTAGCTAAATCACCAAGACGCTGCTGTTCACGTTGCGCTTCACCGGCTCTTTGAACTAGGCCGGGTCTACCTGTGCTTACAGTTTTAGGATTGCCTGTTTGCTGATCAATAACAACATTACCGCTCGCATCAACCTCATACTGCGGTTTGACTCCATATAGCTGCTCATACTCAAGATCAACTTTACCACCCAATGCTTCTTGTTTACGACTTATAACCTGACCTTGATCATTACGCTTTGTAACAACGCCATAATTTAATAAGTCATTCAGATCGGAAAGCGCAGTCTGCTCCATCTTACCCGCAGCAACTTTCTGCTCAACATACTTTGGCAGAAAATCCATAAACTGTTTTTGCAGTTTTTTAGCTGCTTCTTTCGATGGTTCGTCTTTGCCTAGTATCTCACCTAAACCAAAGACCAGCATAAGCTGGCCAATATCACCCATACTTAATGCACCATCATCACTAAAAGTACCTAGAATACTTTCGGCAATTTTTTGCCCCGCTCCTGTGAGTCCTCCTAATGCTTTACCTAGTAATTGTCCTATATCCATGATGTTTTATGTTAGTATTCCTGCTGTGCGTAAGACGCTTTTGAGGTGATTGATTGTTTCTACAATGTCTACGACAGTTGCTTCTATTTCTGCTGCTGTTGGGTGTGTACCAGAAATGTTAATGGATATTGTAGCATTCGCATTTGCGCCAACAGAAGTTGATCCAACTGTTGTTGTATCTGCTGAAGCTGCTGCTTTTTTGACTACTCCGTCTGTACTGGTAGTTGCGTCCGGTACTGTTAGATTATCTAGCATTGCGTTAGCTGATGCTAGATTTGTGAACAGCGTGGTTGCGTCTGTAAAGTTATTGTGTGATACGTTAACTGACATAAGCCTGTGATAACATTGGATTCATTGGTGTAATGTTTTGTGTTTCTAACTGTAAATTCGATAACGTGATTCCGTTAGTCCATGTCAGGGCGTAAGATATTTTCCAACCCTGCTGACCGCTTTGGAAATTGTAAAGTAAGTTTTGTATTTGCTTTGGCCCACTCCAAACAACTGGGAACGTGACAGGATAATCAATGTTTATTGCCGGAGCTGCTAAAGTTTTTGTTTGAGTTCCTGCTGATGAGTCTGGTGTAACTTCATCGTTTACACGTTGAATTGCTTTAACTGACGAGGCCGATTGTACCTTGTTAAATAGTATGCGTAACTCTTGTGGCTTTTGCTCAATGCGAGTGTCGTTGGTGCAAAATGCGCGGGTTTCAACGTAGGCTGTTTCATATCCAGCACCCTCATAAAGTTTAACGCATTTGTATACGGGTTCGCCACTTGAAGTAGTTGTGCCATGTGTAATAGCAAAAAGTTCTCGTTTGTTGTTTGTCTCTACTTTTGCAAATTCCATGATCGGCCCGATGTTTCCTGCCGCATCGGTAAACTGATCAAAACTTACAAACTGTTGCGTAAGAATGTCATAAACCAAAATGCCGTGACCGTATATAGTGTTGCAAGCAAAGAGCGCATAATCATCAAATGTGATTGCGGCGCATTTGCTGGAGACTTGAACAACGTCTTTGAATAGTCGTGCGACCTTGAGCGAAAATACTGAATTACGCGCTTCATTCTTCGACTGCCTTACTGCATTAAACGAACGCAAACCTTCTGGATCAATGAATGCAAAATCGCCGAGTAACTCAATAAATGATTTCTGGTTTATTGAGTTGGCTGTAAATAAAAACTGCTTGTTAAATGATGGCTCACCAAAAACCGTAAACTGGTAGTCAAGACTTACTGCATACGAACCGCCTTCAGTAGACACAAACAAAGACTCATTGTTCAAAGGCTTGAGTGCTGTAATTACATTATAGCCTACTGTGTATGATGTGGCTGGTGCGCCTCCAATGGTTTCGTCTGTATTTATTTTTTGTCCTGATGTATTTACCGGAATGACAAAATCCAAAGGACGACCACTAACGCTATGGTAAATTTCTGTACCGTCAGGACTAACAACAAAAAGTTTGTTGTTAAAGAAAGCCATTTGACGGCCAACTGGAACATACTCTCGGGATGTGTAAGTTGAATTCTTCCATTGAGAATATGTTTTTGCTGCTCTGTCAGAGGCAACACCACCTGACACTTCGATTATTCTTGGAGTGTTTACTCCATCTTGAACTACGACTGATGCAACAGTTTTTTGTACTGTTTGCGTTGTGTCTAGTGAGATTGCTGATCCGTCAACTGCGGAGTTTCCTAATGCTGTAGTTGTTGACTTACGAAGAAAGTTTTTTGTGGAGGCTGGAATAGCTTGAACAAAGATTTCGCTGTGACGCTGCATTGTTCCAGCAGAATAAAGAACTGACCAAGTTGAATCTGGATTGTTTGGCTTTCTGTATTTACATCCACCGTCAAAAAACAAAAAGACAAATTCGCCAAGTGTGTATATTGCCTGTGTTGGTGGATTACTTGTAAATGAACCTATGTCACTAGATATATCAACAGCTTGTTTAACTCCTTCAAGAACGCCGAATCGGTTGCGAACATTGTGAGCAAACTTGTACTCATCTTCTGTAAGACGAGTATCATCCACCGACATATTCATGCCGCCAGAAAACGATGTTTGTACATAACTAGCCACGGTGATAATGCCAACGACGACCTAATGTTAAATTGTCATGGGGATGACGACCAAACTGCATCTTGCGTTCTTGGCCTCGTTCCATATCTGCGATCTTTCTACCTAGATCACGATTCACTTTGTTCTCAAAAACGAGTGCCTCTTGTATCTTGCCTTGTTCTTCAAGAAACAGTTGCATCGCTTTATGCATCACAATGTTCTCGTATCCTGTTAACGGAAACGGATCGCCATCTTTTGTTAAATAGGATAAGCGTTTCTTGTAGAGAACTTGTAACGTATGTTCGTCGTCTTGCGCTGAGTTCTCGTCCCATGGAAATTCCGATACATCTAC
>MDTD01006868.1_pt1 | contig 30408 bp, 26 predicted proteins | sample 811221 | NCBI WGS metagenome assembly MDTD01 (sample SAMN05326646, study PRJNA326480) | marine metagenome | isolation source: seawater | place: Pacific Ocean: South West | collected 2011 | reverse complement strand
CTATTTGATTATTGAATTTATTGTTATTTATCATAAGTCTAAGTTTACTAAAAAATATAAAGGTTGTCAAATTAAGGTTTTAAGGGAAGGGGGTTAGTTATTTTATTAAACTTACAATCTGTGTCTTACTAAAACTACCGGATTCCATTTTAATAAGATATTGTCCACTTGAAAAACCATTTCCATCCCAAGTTAAAGAATGAGTTCCTTGATTGAAATGGTCTTCTACTAAAGTAGATACCAATCCCCCATTTATATCATATACTTTAATTGATACAAAATCATAGTTTGGAATTGAGAATGAAACTGTTGTTGATGGATTGAATGGATTTGGATATGGTTTGTATAAACTATATTCAAAAGGGTGGATATCTAAATTCGAGAGATTTTCACAATTTGAAGTATCTTGATATCCTATTTGTTCTAATATACATATTGGATAAGGTGGACAGAGATAATTGTTGTAGATATGAAAATTATTATCAGATTGAAGTAACCATTCATCTAGTTGACATATACTCTCAGGTATATATCCAGAGAGTTGATTGTCTGATAGATACATCCAACTAACATTTTCTAGATTACCTATCTCTGAAGGAATCTCTCCAGAAAGTTGATTCCCATCCATTCTAAAATAATTTAAATTTATTAAGTTTCCTATTTCTGGAGGAATCTCACCTGTTAATTGATTATCTTGTAACGTTAAACCATCGATATTGATTAGATTTCCTATCTCTTGAGGTATATCTCCACTTAATTGATTATCATTTAAATTTAAATCAGTTAAATTCGTTAAATTCCCAATCTCACTAGGGATCTCTCCAGAAAGATTATTATAACTTAAACCAAGATTAACTAAATTTTCTAAATTACCTATCTCAGGAGGAATCTCTCCAGAAAGATCATTAATTTTAAAGTCTAAATTTTCTAAATTTACCAAGTTACCTATATCGAAAGGAATTTCTCCTGTAAGATTATTACCATATAAATTTAAATTTGATAAATTTATTAAATTTCCAATTTCACTAGGAATCTCTCCAGAAAGATCATTATCACTGAAATTAAGTTTAACTAAATTTTCTAAATCACCTATCTCAAGAGGAATCTCTCCAGAAAGATCGTTCCTCTGTAAATACAAATGAATGAGATTTTCCAAATCACCAACTTCACGTGGGATTTCTTCTGTTAAATTATTATTACTTAAATTTAAATAAGTGAGATTTTCCAAATCACCAACTTCATATGGGATTTCTTCTGTTAAATTATTATTACTTAAATTTAAATAAGTGAGATTTTCTAAATCTTCAATCTCCCATGAAATTTCTCCTGTGAAATTATTATTACTCAAATCTAATTCTTTTAAACTCGTTAGATTCCAAATTTCATCTGGTATAGTAGTGTATGAGAAATAATCATTATAACATCTAAAACGTAAAAATTCTAAATTAGAAAGATATCCGAATTCTGAAGGAACCTCACAAGACACTCCTGATATATCTAAATATGTTAAATTAACTAAATCATTAATATTTGATGGAATCTCACAGATTGAATCATAATAGTCGTAGTAATTTGAATAAATAGGAATAATTGTCAATGTATCAGATTCTTCTATATTATAACACCAGTCACAAATCGATATATAATCTTCACCACAATCAATATCATCACAATCTTGATATCCTATTATTTCTGGATCATTGATACACTCAGGGTATATAGGACAAAATTGATTATTTTCGATATTAAAATCAGTTATATTTGAATAAATATTACATATATTTTCAGAAATTTCTCCAGAAAGTTGGTTATTGTGTAAATATATACTAGTTAGATTATTTAGTTGTCCTATCTCAGATGGGAACGAACCTGATAACTGATTATTGGATAATGATAATGTAATTAAGTTACTTAAATTTTCAATTTCAGATGGAATTTCCCCTGAAAGTTGATTAAAAGATAAATATAAATACTCTAAATTTGTCAGGTTTCCAATTTCGGATGGAATTGAACCTGATATCCCTTCCCCTGTTATACCATTCCAAGATAGATCTAAATAGGTTAAATTTGTTAATTGTCCAATCTCAGTTGGAATAGGACCTGATATCCCACTAAAACTTAAATTTAAATATATTAAATTAGTCAAACTTCCAATCTCGGAAGGAATTGGACCTGATATCCCACTATTAAAAGATAATTGTAAAGAATCTGTATCTTCAATATTATAACACTCATCCCATAATTCAACTTCAATACCATCAATACATCCTAAAACAAGATTGATAGATAAACATAATATTGTGATTAGATTTTTCATATAAAGTTTGTTGTAAAAAACTACTCTACCGTGATAGAATGGTTTCTATTGTAGTGATTAACTTTTATGATGCAATTCATATTTAAAATATAAGTATTTTTAACTTATTTTTTGTAATAAAGTGGAAGAAGTCGGGTTCCGTCTTCTTCCAAATTTAAAAGTTTAAAACTTATATAAATATTGTAAAAATAGACTAAATTACCATTGATTATAAAGGTTATATAAAATGAAATTCGTTGATTTATTTTGTGGAATAGGTGGGATATCTACTGGTTTAAAACAAGCAGGTTATAAATTAGCCTTTTCTGTTGATAATTGGAAAGCCGCTAAATTAAATCATAAAAGTGACAAATTTTATGATTTTGACCTTTTTAATGAAAAAAGTCAAGAAAAAATAATACATAAAATACAATCGGAATCAATAGATTTATTGATAGGAGGCCCTCCTTGCCAAGGTTTTAGTACCCTTGGGAAAAGATCTATTAAAGATAGAAGAAATACTTTAGTAGACATATTTTTAAAGATAATTTCCAAATCAAAACCCAATTTTGTCATTATAGAAAATGTACGTGGCTTAAAAACTATGGACCATCCAAATGGTTTGAAATTTGATGTGCATATAAAAAAAACTCTAAGATCAAAAGCTAATGGTTATATAGTAAATACAATTATATTAGATGGATTAAGTTTTGGAATGGCTCAAAATAGAAAAAGAATTTTCTATATAGCTATAAAGAAAACACGTCTCAAAATTAAATCAGAACAATTATCTTTATTGATTTTAAAATATATAAATTCCAAAAAACAAAAATCAAAAACACTTAAAGATATAATTTTTGATTTACCTAAAGTTGAAAGTGGTGATACTTGCACAAATAAAAATATATTTAATCATACCCCATTCAACCATGGATTAGATATAGTCAATAGAATAAAATGTGTACCTCCTGGAGGAGGGCTACAAGATATTCCTGATAAACTATTAAATAATCATTTATTAAAAATGAAAAATGGTGGTTACGGCAGTGGAGGTTTTGTTAAAAATGTATATGGAAGGCTAGAATGGAATAAACCAAGTGGAACTATTATTGCTGGTGTTAGGAAAATAACTTGTGGTAGATTATTTCACCCCGAATCAAATAGATTACTAACAGTGAGAGAGTGTGCTAGACTACAAACATTACCTGATGATATGGAGATATATGGCTCTATTACAGAACAATACACTCTAGTTGGGAATGCTGTCCCTCCACTATTTTCAAAAATATTAGGCAATCTAATCCTACATTTAATTTCTAAAGGATATATAAATGAGTAACGGCGCGCATATAATTTGGAGAAAGTATTTTTTTTCCCAATTACGTAGAAATTTTTTATCAATTCAATATGAAAATAGAGAATGGAACAAGCAAAAGGCAGATCATGCATTAGAATGGGGTAATGACACAACTCCTGATTTATGGGATTCCATTACCCAAAATATTGGAGATAGAAGTGAACCTACACTTATTGATTTAAAAAATTCAATACATCCATTAAAAATCTGGAAATCTGATAATAAAAATAGGAGAAATCCTTGTAAAATAAATCAAGAATACTGGTTACATGAAGAAGACCGCATAGGAATCTGGTTTTATCATTCTGTCCTTATAACGAAGGAATTACTTTCTGACTATAAAACAAGAAAGGAAAGCTTAAGTAATTATGAATTAGCTTTTTATAATTACATTCATAAAAGCTTAGATAGATTAGGAAAGATTGATTTATCTAATTTCTTAGAAATACATAATTGGATGCAAAATGAAATTCACCTAATGTCTACCACAACTATTAATATGGATTGGTTTTTTACAGCAAATAATAAATTATTAAATGAATCTATAAAACAAACTGTTAATAATAATTATATGATAATAGCACAATTAGATAATAAGATCAATAGTGATTTTTTTTGCGGTTTTATTAATGAAATTGAATTTAATAAAATCAATAATTCAACATCTAACAATAGAAGCTATGGCATAATAAAAATAAATAATAATAATCACTCATATTTCATGAAACTCTCAAAAAAATATACATCCATAAAGATAGATATTGATTCAAATATTCTTCTTAAGGATATAATTAATTTTGAAAATTCAAAAAATATAAATTTACAATCTAAAATAGATATTGATGTTTTTGATGAGACATATAAAGGTAAAAGAAGGAAAGAACAGAAAAAGTTAAAAAATATATATTTTGGTGGTAAAAATCCTGATATTGAGTGTGGTATATGCGGAAAAACATTTAATAAATCATTTGTTTGGATGTCTCATCTAAAGAAAAGAGGAGAATGTTCAGATGAAGAGAAATCTGATATTAATGTTGTTATGCCGATGTGTTTATTTGGGTGCGATAAATTATATGAAGAAGGATACATATATATTGATAAAGGTGTAATCAGGCATAACAAAATGCTTACTAATATTACTAAGGACATGCTTGAATATGTTAACACCATAGTTGGTAAAGAAACTAAATATTGGGATGGGTATATAATAAATGGAGCGATTACTAATGGAAGTAATCGACAGAAATATTGTAGATGGCACTATGAAGAAAAATCTAAATAAACCACTATCTGAAAATGAAATATCAACTTTATTAGATGTTGATAATAACATATTAAAGGAAAATCAATTAATTGATAATGGGTTAATTAATCTTTTAGATTTAAATGTGTTGATTAAAAGACGAAATAAAATATATAATTTTTCTAATGCACAACCCAAAAAAAAATCTCCCCACCTTAATCAGATAAAATCAAATGGATTAAATGTGTTAGATATGTACTGTGGTGCTGGTGGATTAAGCTCAGGATTTGAACAGAGTGGTTATAATATTATTGGAGGGATAGAATACATTCCAATTTATGCAAAAACACACGAATATAATTTTCCAAAATCATTATCAATTTGTGGTGATATAAATGAACTTAAAATTGATGACATAAATGATAAAATTACAGACAATATTGATATTATAATTGGGGGACCACCTTGTCAAACTTTTTCTACTTTAAGTAAAGGAAAACTTAAATCTTTAGGAAGAAATATTAAAGATGATATAAGAAACTATCAGTATATAAATTTTATTAAATATGTTAACTATTTTAGACCTAAAGCATTTCTAATGGAAAATGTCCCAGGTTTCAAAACACAATCTAAAGGCAAGATATTTTCGGATTTTATGGAGCATTTTAATAATTCAGAATACAATCTAACACATAAAATCCTTTCTGCAGAAGAATATGGAATACCTCAAAATAGAAAAAGATTATTTATTGTTGGCATTAGGGGCGACAAACACTTCAAATTTCCTGATATAGAGTATCTTAATAATGAAAAAAGTACACTTTTTGAACAAAATGCTAAAAAAGCAATAACTGTTAAAGAAGCTATTGATGATTTGCCAATAATAAATGATGATTGGAGAATTTCAAAAATGAAATATTCCAAATTTAACAATTTATCTGATTATCAAAAATTAATCAGAAATAATACTAATTATGTCTACAATAATATTTGCAGAATTTCAAATGATGATGCAAAAGAAGCATTCAAATATATTAAGCCAGAACAAAGATTGATAAATATTTCAAAAGATGAATACAATAAATTGAAATTGACAAAATTATTTAAATCTAAAATTATATATAATAGAATAAGAAGATTACCTATTAATAAGCCCTCTTGGACTATTATAGCACATATTGGAATAGATGGCTATGAATATATCCATCCATATGAAAATAGAACATTATCTGTTAGAGAAGCTGCACGATTACAGAGTTTTCCAGATGATTTTATTTTTATGGGTAATATGCGTGAACAATACCTACAAGTTGGTAATGCTGTTCCCCCACTATTAGCTAAAAAAATTGCATCTAGTATTTATAAAACTCTTAATAACTAGAATTTCTATTTCCAAACTAATTTAATATTATCCACATTTAAAGATAAAACTTGAACCTTTCTTGCTTGATTCTTTTTTATCTTAGTATAATTTGACCAAACTTTCTGTGGAGTAAATTCTCCTACCTTACCTCTAGTTGGAGAAATCCCTAGTTTATTGAGTCTATCTGAAATCTGTTTAAAGGTTAAACCTTCACCTCTTAATTCGCAAATTTTGTTATAAAGGGTGATTTGTTTTTTTGAAAGCTTAACTGGATTAAGATTTTTACATTCAATCTTAATGTCATATGTTAAATAAGGATATTTTTTATCACTACAATAGAAACTATTCCACTGTCACTGATTTTGCTAAATTCCGAGGCTGATCAACATTACAACCTTTTAATACCGCTATGTGATAAGCTAATAATTGAAGTGGTATAGATGTTAATATTGGTGTCAATGAACTATGAAATTCTGAAACATAATCTAGATAAATCATATCATCTGCTAAATTTCTTAAATCTTCTGTGTCTATTGTAGTAATAACTAAAAGTTTTCCCCCTCTAGATTTAACTTCTTGAATATTTGATAAAACTTTTTCATATCTTTTTTGAGTCACAATAACAACAACTGGCATTTTATCATCAATTAAAGCTATCGGACCATGCTTCATTTCTGCAGCCGGATAACCTTCTGCATGAATATATGAAATTTCTTTTAACTTCAATGCACCCTCTAAAGCAACTGGAAATTGATAACCTCTCCCTAGATATAAAAAATTATCAGATTTATAATATTTTTTTGAAATATTTAAAATTTCATCAGATAATTTTAATAACTGTTCTATAGCATAAGGTAATTTTTGAATATCAGAAATAATTTTATTACTTTTTGTTATATTTAAATGCTGGGCAATAAAATTACCAAATAAAGATAAAGTTATAACTTGTGATGTAAAAGCTTTAGTTGATGCTACACCTATTTCTGGACCTGCATGCATATATACACCACAATCCGTTTCTCTTGCAATTGAACTTCCAACAACATTTACTATACCAAGAGTAAGAGCTCCAGACTCTTTTGATTTTTTAACAGCTGTTAATGTATCAGCTGTTTCTCCAGATTGACTTATTGCAATAACTAATGAATTAGAATCTATATGTTGATTTCTATATCTGAACTCTGAAGCATATTCAACTTTAACTGGTCTTTTTATAATTGATTCTAATATATAACTACCAATCAAAGCAGCATAATATGATGTGCCACATGCAGTTAAATAAATATATTTTTTACTTAAAATTTCCTGTGTCCAATCAAAAATACCACCAAGTTTTACTTTATCTTCATTAATTCTTCCTCTAAAGGAAGCTTTGATTGAAGCAGGCTGTTCAAATATCTCCTTTAACATGAAATGTTCAAAATCACCTTTTTCAATTTGTTCAATATCATACTCGATTTCTTTTATTTGTTTTACAACCTCATCTTCATGATCTAGATGTCTAATTTTATATTCATTAGCTGTAATCTCTACAATTTCATCATCATCAAGATATAATATATTTCTAGTATGCTCTAGAATTGCAGAAGGGTCAGACGCTATAAACTTCTCATTTTCAGCTAAACCTAAAATAAGGGGACTACCATGTCTAGCGGCAATAAGTTTATTAGGTTCATCATTTTTCATAACAATAATACCATAAGCACCAACAACTTCTTTAAGCGCAACTTTTACAGTATCAAAAAAGGATAAATTTTTGGTTTTAAATATATATCCAATAAGTTGAACCAAAACTTCAGTATCAGTATCACTATTAAATTTTATACCCTTTTCAGCCAAAAATGTTTTAATACTAAAATGATTTTCTATTATTCCATTATGAATGATACTAAATGTATCTGAGTAATCTATATGAGGATGAGCATTAACTGTATTTGGCTCACCATGAGTTGCCCATCTAGTATGCCCTATACCAATTGAAGCATTATGATCATTAGTTTCAATTAAGTCAACTAAGTCAGAAATTTTACCTTTTGTTTTTGTTGTTATAATACCATTTTTTTCAAGAGTTGAAATACCAGCAGAATCATATCCTCTGTATTCCAATCTTTTAAGGCCACCTAGAACTATATCTTTAGCTTTTTTATTTCCAATATATCCAACTATGCCACACATAAATAAATACTCCTAAATATAAACACCTAAATATAATTCTATTTGGTATACTTTATAATAAATTTATCACTATATTTAGTTCGAATATATTAATTACATAAAGTAAATATTAAATTAAAAATGAAAATTATTGCAACAAGCGGATATTTTGATCCTTTACATGTAGGACATATTGAATATTTAGAACTAGCTAAGAAACTTGGAGATAAACTCATTGTTATAGTAAATAATGATAATCAGGCTAAGCTAAAAAAAGGTAACTCATTTATGAATGAACTAGATAGAATGAAAATTGTATCTTCATTAAAATGTGTTGATGAAGTTTTTCTTTCAATTGACAAAGATAAAACTCAGTGCAAATCTCTAGAACATTTAAAACCTCATATTTTTGCAAATGGTGGTGATAGAAGTAATAACGAAATACCTGAATCTGATATATGTAAAAAATTGAACATTAAAATTATAGATGGTCTTGGTGAAAAAATTAGATCATCATCAGATTTTACAGGTTATAATGAAATTAAATAGGCTTGTAAATATTCCAAGTTGAATTTATAATTGAATCTAAATCAGAAAATTGATTTTCATATTCCAAAATATTGTTTGAACTAGCATAAATTGAATCAGGATCCCCTTTTCTTCTTGAAACAATCTTATAATTAATTTTCCTTTGAGTGATTTGAGCAGTTTTATTTATTACATCTAAAACAGAATGAAAACTTCCTGTTGCTAAATTGGTTATAATTCTATCCTTAATATTTAATTTTTCTATTGCTTTTAAATGACCCTCTGCTAAATCATTAACATGAATATAATCTCTAAGACATGTGCCATCAGAAGTATCATAATCACCACCAAAAATATTTAATCCAGACCTATAACCTGAAGCTACTTCCATAACTATTGGTATAAGATTCTGCGGGTTATTTTCTTTCATTCTAATTCTACCTTGCATATCATAACCTGCTGCATTAAAATATCTTAAACAAGCTACATTCAAACCCATCAATTTATTATACCATAACAATTGATTTTCAATAGTGAGCTTTGTAAAGCCATAATAATTTATTGGCTCTAAATCATGACTTTCATCCAATGGTAAATATTTAGGATGACCATAAACTGCAGCTGATGAAGAAAAAATAAAACTTTTAACATTATTTTTTATGCAAGAATTGATTAAATTGATTGAATCAGTAATGTTATGTTTTGAATATTCAGCAGGTTTCTCCATAGACTCCCCAGCTGCTTTTAATGCAGCAAAATGAATAACACAGTCAATATCTTTTAAAATAGTATTCAAAATATTTGTATTTGAAAAAGAATCCTTAACAAACCTAGCTCTCTTATCAATATTTTCAATAAAACCAGTACTCAAATTATCTAACACAGTTACATTATAGCCAGAATCACAAAGTTTATAAGTTACATGAGAACCTATATATCCTGCTCCACCAATAACCAATATTTTCATTATAAATCCCTATTTTTTTAAATTCAAGGTTTGAACACCAATCTGATGATATTCAAAACCATTTTTTTGCATATCATATTTATCAAATTGATTCCTACCATCAAATAATATTGTTTCCTTCATTAATAATTTCATTTTACTGAAATCCAAACTTCTAAACTCAGGCCATTCTGTCAATAATATTAAGGCATCAATATCTTTCAATACTTCCATTTTATCTTCACAATATGTAATATTTTTGAGATCTTTAAAATAAACCTGTTTTGCATTTTTCATTGCTTTTGGATCGTATAATCTTAAACTAGCACCAAGAGATAAAATTTTTTTAACAAAAAATATGCTAGAAGATTCTCTCATATCATCTGTTCCAGGCTTAAATGAAAGTCCCCAAATGCCAAATTTCATATTTTGAAATGATGTAAATCTATTTTTTAGTTTATTAAAAAAATACTTTTTCTGAAAATTGTTCACTTGATTAACAGCATTTAATATTTTTGGCTCATATCCATTATCTTTAGAAAAATTAAGTATTGATTGAATGTCTTTTGGAAAGCAGCTACCTCCATAACCCACACTTGGATAAATGAAATTATAACCTATTCTACTATCAGAGCCTATCCCATTTCTAACCTGATTAATATCAGCACCTAAAGTATCAGAAATAATTGCCATTTCATTAATAAATGAAATTTTTGTTGCAAGCATAGCATTTGCTGCATACTTAGTAAATTCTGAGCTAAGAATATCCATAAATATCAATTTATTTTGCTTTATTGAAAATGGTTTGTATAGTTCGGACAAAGTAGGTTTAAGTGATTGTTGATCTAAACCTATGATTATTCTATCTGGAGTCATAAAATCATCTACAGCTTTTCCTTCTTTTAAAAATTCAGGATTATTACAAATATCAAACTCTATATCTTCCGATCTACTTTTAATCTTATTTGAAATAATTTCCTTTATTTTAAAAGTAGTTCCTACAGGAATTGTTGACTTTGTTATAATTATTTTATATTTGTCAATATAACTTCCAATATTATCAGCTGCATTAAAAATATAATCTAAATTAGAACTTCCATCTTTATTCATTGGGGTTCCAACAGCTAAAAATATGATATCACTATTTATAATAGATTTTTTTGTATTTGAAGTAAAATATAAACATTCATTTTTGACACTTTTCTTAAGAATTTTTTTAAGTCCAGGTTCATATATTGGAATTTTACCTTTATTTAATAAATCAATTTTATTTTTATCAGTATCGAGACAAGTAACTTTATTACCCATATATGCTAAGCAAGTACCCGTAACCAAACCAACATATCCAGTACCAATAATTGTTATATTCATTTACTTCTAGCTCCTTTAAATAAAATGTTGGCTAATATACTAAAAAAATATTTTATATCTGTTAATAAAGGATTATTTAGTTTTGCTTCTAAATATTTTTTTTCACTTATAAGAATTTCATCAAAATTTTTTGGTAAATCAGCATAAAAAGGTGGTAATAATCCTGGTTTTACTTTAATACGGAGGTTTTGAATATGTTTAGGATATTTATTGAAATAGCTCTGACTTAAAGGCCTTACCCCTACTAAGTTCAACTCTCTTTTAAAAAAATTTATTAACATAGGTAGCTCATCAAGCCAAAATCTTCGAATAAACTTACCCCAAAAAGTCACACGATAATCATTCAAAATTTTACCTGTTGCATCTAAATTGTTTTCATTCATGATCAAATCTTGGCAATATTCAGAGTAAGGATACATAGTACGTAATTTATAAACATAAATTATTTTTCCCTTATAGCCAATTCTTTTCATTTTAAACAAAACTCCATATGATGGATTATTATTATAATCAGGTTCATTAATCTTTTTAGAAATAATATAAAAAATATTATTATGTTCAAAGTAATCAACTATTTCAAATCCGCATGAAATAAGTCTTCCCAATGATTCTGTTTTTGAAATAACTCTATTTTTTCCTCTAGTTATAAAGAAATAGATTTGTTTAAAAATTGAAATTTTAGGTAATATACGATAAATTAAAAAATCATATGCTGTTAATAAAAATCTAAAAATAAAAAATTTTTCTTTCTTTAATTTTTCTCTATGCTCTAATGTTTCTAAACATGATATATATATATCATTTAAATTTAATTGATCATTTATATTGTTATGAAATTTATTTATCCTTCTTATGTTGTTTGTTTTTTCAAAATTTATAATATAATGTAGATTTTTTCTATTGGATATATTTAATTGATCAATTTTATTTATATGTAAAATTTCCAAATCTTCATTTATATCAATGTGATTATTAAATTTTTTTAATAAATATTTATTTAAATTTTTCAATTATCTTTACCTATTTATTAATGATTGATATCATATTTGCTAATATGTTTTTACCAAAAATATTTTTATACTCACTCTTTGGGTTAAAGTCTTCAATTGTATAAGCTAAATTTTCATCAACTTCTAAGTTAAATAAAGTATTCCATCCACTTTCAACAGTCTCTACCCACTCAGTTTCAGGCCTTAGAGTAATACATGGTTTTTTAAGCATATATGCTTCTTTCTGTATACCTCCAGAATCAGTTATAATTTTAGCTGCATGACTTTGTAAGTGAACAAAATCAATATAACCTAACGGACTTGTTACAATTACATTTTTAGGAATCGGTATATTATTATTATCAATATGATACTTTGATCTTGGATGTATTGGAAAAATAATTTTTTTTGACAAATTTTTAATTTCTTTAAAAATTTTTGATAAAGTCAATGGGTTATCTACGTTATAAGGCCTATGTAAAGTCAATAAATAATAATCTTCAGAATCTAAATTATATTTTTCAAATATTTTATTATTACTAATTTTTTGTTTCACATATTTCAAACTTTCTACCATAATATCACCTGTTAAATATGATTTATCAGATAAATTTTCATTATTTAAATTTTTCATAGCCGTATCAGTTGGTGCAAATAAATAATCAGATATATGATCTGTTGCTATTCTATTAATTTCTTCAGGCATTTTTTTATTAAAACTTCTTAAACCTGCTTCAATATGAATAATAGGGATATGTAATTTTGAAGCCACAATCGCACCAGCTAAAGTTGAATTAGTATCTCCAAAGATGATAATTAAATCTGGATTTTCTTTGATTATTACTGATTCTAATTCAATCATCATTCTACCTGTTTGAACACCATGATTTCCTTGGTTGATATCAAGATTATAATGTGGCTTAGTTATTTCTAGTTCATTAAAAAAAATATTAGACATTTCTTTATCATAGTGTTGACCAGTATGTATAATAACTTCATTATGCATATTTTTTAATAAGTTTGATAATGGAGCTAATTTAATAAACTGAGGACGTGCTCCAACTATTGAAATAATCTTCATATCTTACCTTTTATTTTTTTTATTAATAGAATATTTTTTTAATACATTATATATGAAATCTGATACATTAATCATATTTTTTAGCATTTCATCTCTTTTTACAATCCATTTTTGTTTAACTAAATCATCTTCAACTATTATACTTATAGTATCTAAGAGCTTATTATGATCTGTTGGCAAAATGCCATAAGTTAACTTGTACTTTGATTCTAATTCTTCTAAAACGCTTATTTTACCTACAAAGTCACTAAATCTTATTGATGGAACCCCTAATAAACAGCATTCAACAGTCATGCTTTGGCTATCACTAATAAATAAATCTGAATAACTCATTGCATGATGTATCATATCAACAGGAATATTTAGCGAATATTTTTTATATTTTGATGGAAGAGCTCTTTCGCTAGAAATATAAATGTTACCATATGGCTCTAGCTTATTTATAATTTTTTCTAATATTATATCATTAATTCCATTAATCCCAACATCATGGTGTGCCGTCAATTCAACAACTCTAATTATAAAATATTTTTTATTTAAGTCTATATAATCCTTAATAAAATCTTTATTAGGCTTAAAATATTTTGGATTAAGATATGTAGATTTTTGCAAACCAGCATAACCGATTTTTTTATTTTCATAAGGAGAAATATTACAAATATTTGGGCATACTATAGCTGAAGCAAATCTCATACCCAAAGATGCAAACATAGGAACAACTGCACTATCATCATCACATAAAATTATTGAAGGTATTTTTAAAATTTTACCAATATGAGTAATAACAATATCAGTCCCAGCCATAACATCAGGTTTAAATTTTAATGCAATTTTAAAAATTATATATTCTCTGTATAAAATTGACCAAATTAAAGATAATTTGGATTTACCCTTTTTCTTATTTTTAATTAAAATATAATCATAATTTGAATTTTCAACTAGATTGGTAACTATACCTCTTTCTCTAACAGCAAATAAAACATTATGTTTTTGATTTATTAATCTATTTGCAATAATTGAAAAATTATAAAAATGTGCTGGATGACCTATATAAAATAAAAAATTTTTTTTAATCATTAATATATTCGAATTTATACTTAATTAAGAGTTTTATTATATAAATTAATTAGTTTTTTTGAAATGCTTAATGAATCTAAATTAAGATATTTTATCCTCTCTCGACCATTAGTTTTTTTTACTTTAGAAGAAAAAATTATAGCTTCATTAATACATTTAGCAAGATCTTTTGAGTCAAAAGATGATAAAAAACACCCAGCAGTATCACCAACAATCCAATCTACATCACCAACTCTAGTTGAAACAATGGGACAATTACAACTCATTGCCTCTTTGATTACATTTGGACTGCCTTCCCATAAGCTAGATAATACTAAAACATTTGTAGCATTTAAATAATAATAAATGTCTTCGCTTTTAATATTTTTTAAAAAATGGATTTGATAATTACAATTTATAAATTGAAGACTTTCTTTAAGAAGATTGAAATTTTTTTCAGATCTATTTGGATCAGAAGCAAATAAAATATGTTGCTTATTTTTATTCCAACCTAATCTATTTAATGAAACATTCCTATCTAAAGGTTTAAATCTTTCTATATCTACACCATTAGGCAAAATTACACATTTTGAATGATTAATAATATTTTTCATATCAACTGATTTAACAATTATCGTTTTCCAAAAAAAAATGTCAAAAAAATATATAAAATATTTTGAATACCATTTAGATTTAACATCGCTTCCCATTAAAGAAACTATTAAAGGTTTACATCCTGCTAATGCAGCTACCATACCTGATAATGAATAATGTGCATGATAAATATCATATTTTTTTTGTTTGATATATTTTTTTAAATGAAATATTGATTTAAAATATCCCCAGAAACCTTTTCCACTAATTGTAAAATAATCAATATTAACTTTATTAACTGATAAAGATTTTCCCTGATTTTTAATAATAGGAGAAATGCCAAATTTATGATTTGATCTAGAAATAAATAAAATATTCATAATTGATATTCTTGAAAAATTTTCATTAATTTTCAAAGCTTTCTAACAATATTTGTTTATTAATATATAAATTATGCCAAATTCCTAAAATTGAACCTAAAAATAAATATTTTATAGAATTAAATAGTACCAAATGAAAGCCTCCAGCTAAAGATAAAAATAAAGAAATTATTACAAATGAATAAAATACTGAAGGACTATAAATAATATATTTATAAATATCATTAGAACAATTTGATAAAATTTTGTTTCTATATATTTGATCTCTTGTATAAAGAAGCATTTTTTTAATTAAATAAATATGAATATATAAATATAGTGCTAAACCTAAAAAGCCTGAACCGTGTAAAATTTGATTATAATCAACATGTATCATTCTTTTTTTATCTATTGTAAGCCCATAATTATTTACAGAGTTGAACATTTCTGTGCCAAATAAAGATTCATTGATAGATTTAAAGCTTATTGCCCTTGACCATACAAGGATAGTTTCTACATATCTGCTTTCATTTTGAAAGCCTCTAGAAAATGTTTTTTTTCTTGCTTCAAACTGTTGGTTAATTATATCTGAATAGAGAGGAAAACTTAGAACAACAACTGATAATATTAAAATCATATTTCTAAAATTAGCAAATAAATTTTTATTGATTAATAAAATTATTAAATAACCTAATGGTATTGATAAAATTGAAATTCTTTTAAATGATACTATAACGCTAATAATTCCTAATATCAACAATATTATATAGATTATTTTAAATTTTTTTGTGTTAATAAAAGGTAAGATTATTGGAGTAGCAATACATAAAAAAGCAACAGAATTTAAGCCGGTAGTAAAAATATTTCCTGTATTCCAAACATTTTGTGAATCCTTCAAATATCCAGAGTATGAAGATTCTAAAAATAAATTAGAAACAATAAGGTTTATAAAATAAAAAAATAAAAAACAAAAAGATATTCTAGTTATTATCTTTAATGCATTAAAATTATTAAAATATTTAAAAGCAATAGAAAAAATAGACAATGAAATAAATAAAGTCGCGTATTGATTTATTGAATTTAATATGTCTGAAGACATTGTAACTTTAAATAATAAATATAATAAAAAAATAATAATTGGCATGTTGTGTTTAGAAATTCCAATTTTAAAATGCATAAAAATAAAATACAAAACCCAAAAAGCACCAAATATATATGATACAATTCCATTTTTATCAAACATGTAGCCAGAAAAACTTTCAAACAGAAAATATATTGGAATAAAAATAATAGATAGCTTAGGAATAGAATGTCTCTGGAAATTATCAAAATTCATTTTAAAAAATTAATACCTTATAAATACTATTAAGTTATTTTTTTGTAAAAGTAAAAAACACCAGTTCCCATTATTATCCTACCTATTAAAATGCTAGTTGCTGCACCAAGCGCCTGAAAATAATAAATCAGAACCCATGATAATATAAAACTTAAAAATGTAGCAACTATTGTATTTTTCATAAGTAATTTTTCTTTATTTTTATGAATGAGACCATTAGTACCAAAACAATCATAAAGTGCAATAAAAAATAATCCAGTTGACATTATATAAAGAATATTGATGCCCTCTTTGAATTCTGATGGATATAAAACATTGAAAATTGTTTTTGAAAATAAGACCAATAAAATTAACATAAATATAGAAACCGAAATTATAGTTCTACTAAAAATTTTAAATGATCCATAAGAGTGTGATAAATGTGGGAAAAATGATTTAGTTAAAGTCTTTATTAATAATGTACATACATTTACTACTCTTTCTGCAGCTGAGTATAATCCAACACTAACTAAGGGAGAAAAAATACCTAATATTATAACAGCACTATTTTTATATAAATAGGGGAAAAACTGATTAATAAAAATATATTTACCATCATTTAAAGTTTGTACAATATCATGAATTGTTACTTTTACGAAACGAACTTTATATTGTTTGAATATAATATACATTGAAATTAACCCAATTATAAAAGTAGATAGACCCAATAACATTGGTACATATATATAATCAGATTGATTTTTAACAAATGTAAATATGCTAAAAATATAGATAATTTGAATGAATACATTCAATAACGTAATAAATTTCATTTTTTCAATACCATGAAAAAACCATTGCGGGAAAATAAAATTATTTATAACAACAAAGAATGAGAAAAGATAAATAATGTAATTTGTACGTAGTTGGGGAATTGTGAAAATTATTGAAAAAAATAAAAGTGCTGAAATAAATAATAATAACAATTTAGAAAAAAAGACTTTACTAAAAATGATATTGACCTTGTTGGGATCATTATTATTTTTAGCTAAATCTTTTACAGCAGTTAAGTGGAAACCATAATCAACAAATATAATAAAAAAATTACATAACGAGGCAGCAAAAGCAATTAATCCAAACTTTTCTAGCCCAACTACTCTTGTTATATATGGAATTGTAAGAAATTTAAAGCCATAAACAGCAACTTGTAAAATGGAAAGTGAAAAAAAATTTTCGATAATTTTTTCAAGTTTATTTTCTTTGATAAAATAAAATATTTTTTTCAATATTATATAATCTCTAAAAAATTAATTTAATTATTATTAAAAATTATAATAATCTCTGTACCAATCAATAAAATTTTTAATCCCATACTTTATTGATGTCTCAGGTCTGAATGAAATAAAATTCTCCAATGCACTTGAATCAGACTCTGATTTAATAACATCGCCTGGTTGTTTAGGTAGAAAATTTAACTTTGCTTTAACTTTCAACTCATCTTCAATAGCTTTAATATATTTCATCAACTCAACAGAATTTTCACCGCCAATATTAAAAATTTTATACGAACCTGCCTGATCTTTATCTGCAATTTTATTATATAACCTAGCTATACTTTCAACTATATCATCAATATAAGTGAAACTTCTTGAATGATTACCATTGTTGTATACATCAATTTTTTTATTTTCAATCATATTTTTGGTAAATAAAAATAAAGCCATATCAGGCCTTCCCCATGGTCCATAAACAGTAAAAAATCTTAAACCAATTGTATTTATATTAAATAAATTAGAATAACTATAAGCCATTAATTCATTAGACTTTTTTGAAGCACCATATAATGAAGTAGGTGATTCTGTTTTATCTATTTCTTTAGAAGGAAATGAAGAGTTATTACCGTAAACTGAACTAGATGAAGCATATATCAAATTATTAATTTTGAATTGTCTACAAAATTCTAAAATATTTGAAAAACCTTGAATATTAGTTTGAATATATTCTCTAGGATTTTCAATTGAATATCTAACACCTGCTTGAGCTGCTAAATTTATAACACTTGAAATATTAAATTTGGTTTGAATTAACTCTAAACTAGACATATCAGTTATATCAATTTTTTGAAATATAAAATTATCTGGGTGTTTTTCTGTTAAAAATTTTAAACGATTTTTTTTTAAGTTAACATCATAATAAGAGTTTAGATTATCTATTCCTAGTACATTATATCCTTCACTACATAATCTTGTAGATAAATGATACCCTATAAATCCAGCTGCTCCTGTAATTAATATAAAATTTTTATTCAATTTCAATTACTTTATTATTTTCTAATTTAAATTTTTGACAAACGCTTAATCCATTATCATCAAATTGTAATTTATTTCCTTTCTTATCAACCCATCCAATAATTTTTCCAGGATTTCCAACAACTAGAGCATAATCAGGAATATCTTTAGTTATTACAGCTCCAGATCCAATTAAAGCATACCTTCCTATTTCTACACCACAAACAATAGTAGCATTAGCTCCAATTGAAGCAGATTTTTTTACTAATGTTTTATAATAAAATTCAGTTCCACGTTGAGGGAATTCAGATCTTGGAACTTTAACGTTTGTAAAAACCATTGAGGGACCACAAAAAACATAATCTTCTAATTCAACACCCTCGTAAACGGAAACATTATTTTGTATTTTTACATTATTACCTATCTTAACATTATTACCAACATTTACATTTTGTCCTATAGAGCATTTCTCCCCTATAATAGTGCCAGATTGAACGTGAGAAAAATGCCATATTTTTGTTTCATTTCCAATTTTTACATTTTCATCTACATAACTTGAATCATGACAAAAAAAATTATTATTCATTTATTCTCCTTCATTTAATAATGAATTTGTAGCATCTTCTAAAATTTTAACAACTTCAAGCGCATTATTTCCATTAGATATATTTACTTTACTACCATCTAAATGATCAATAAAATATTTTAGCTCAAGTTCTAATGGCTGTTTTTTATCAAATTCAATTATATTGATTTCACCATCATCTTTAATTGGGTTATTTTGATTCATCAAATACCTTTTCTTATAAAATTTTAATAATTTATCATTACTTGAGTCTTCATAGCTAAGCATTCCATGAGATCCAATAACCACTAATCTATGCTCTTTAAATGGATGTAGCCAACTAACATAAATATGTGATTTAACATTATTTGGATATTCAAGAAATGTCATTGTTGTATCATGAATATTTTTTTGGATAAATGCACCACCATTTGATGTTATCTTTAATGGAAATGAATCTGTAAAGTACTGAATAATTGATAAGTCATGCGGTGCAAAACTCCAGAAAACATTTTCCTGACTTCTGATATTACCTAAATTTAAACGATTACTGTAGATATATTGCAATTTACCAATTGTCCCTGAATCAATTAATTCTTTAATTTTTTTTATTGCAGGATGAAATAACAATAAATGACCAACCATTAAATTGACACTATTTTTATTGGCTAAATTATTTAACTCTTCTGCTTCTTGAACATTTGTAGTTATAGGCTTTTCTATGAGTAAATGATTTTTAGATTCAATAATTTTTTTACCAATTGAATAATGAGTTTCAGCTGGGGTTGCTACAACATAACCATCAAATCCATGGTTAATTGCATCTTCAACTTTGGTGAAATACATTATGTTTGGATATATTTTTTTATAATATTCTATTGAATCTAAATTCTGTTCAACTAAACCATATAAAGAACCAAGCTGATTTAATGTGTTGAGGTGGTTTTTGCCCCAGCGACCGCCTCCAATAACACAAACTTTTTTATTTTTCATCAAAATACTCTTTTATTGTATCACATATTTTAATTATATCATGTTCTTCAAGATATGGATGCATGGGTATACTAAAAATTCTAGATGAAATATTTTTTGAATTTGGAAAATCTGTAGAAATATCATTTTTATAAAATTCTAATTCAGAAAATAATTTTTTATAATATATAGCTGTTGGAATTGCTTTATCTTTAAGATGTTGCATTAAATTATCTCTCTCTTCAGACGTTTCTGCAAGTAATGAATATTGTGCCCAAGATGAAATATTTCCATTAGCAACATAAGGAGCAACTAAATAACTACTTAATTTCTGATAATATAATTGAGCTACTTTATTTCTTTTTAGTAGCTCACCATCAAAGATATCAAGTTTGTTTAACAAAACAGATGCTTGAATCGTATCTAACCTACTATTTAAACCTATTCTAATATTATCATATTTATCTTCACCCTTACCATGCATTCTTATAGATCTACAAATTTCTGCAATTTTTTCATCATTCGTAAATATAGCACCACCATCTCCGTAACACCCTAAAGGTTTTGCAGGGAAAAATGAAGTTGCTGCTATATCACCAAAAGAGCAGGATTTTTGATCATTGAAGCTAGCTCCAAAGGATTGTGCTGCATCCTCAATGATTATTAAATCATACTTCTTTGAAATTTGCTTAATTTTTTCATAATCAGCTAATTGACCAAACAAATCAACTGCAATAATTGCTTTTGGATTAAGCCGACCTTCTTCAATTACTTTGCATATTTGATCCTCTAAGAGATCTGCATCAATGTTAAATGTTTTTTTATCAATATCTACAAAAATTGGTTTAGCTCCAACCAAAGATATCACTTCCGTAGTAGCAAAATATGAAAAATTAGTTGTAAAAACTGCATCTCCTTGACCAATATTATATGCCATTAAAGGAATTTGTAATGCATCTGTTCCTGATGCACATGTAATACACTCTTTAACATCAACATATTCAGATAATCTTTTTTCCAAAATATGTACATTTTGACCTAATATGAAATCTCCTTTTTCAAGATTTTTTAAAATATCATTATTTACTTTATCTTTAATTTTATGATACTGTTTATTTAGGTCAATAAATTTCATATTATAAGCTCATATACTTTTCATTTTTATAAATGTTTTTTAAATCAAAAATTATTAATTGATCTTTTTTGCAAAATTTATCTACATTTATATTAACAAATTCAGAGTGTGCAACAGCTACCAATACAAAATCATATTCATGTTTATTTAATTTATTAAGTTCAGTTAAATCTACATTATACTCTTCTTTTACCTCTATACTTGATGCGTATGGGTCATAGACATCAATACTAATATTTTTATCGCACATCTGATTTAATATCTCAAAAACTTTGCTATTTCTAATATCTGGACAATCTTCTTTAAAAGTAGCACCCATAATAAGTCCTTTAGTATTTGTAAATTTACCATCTTTGATTTTATGATTTAATCTAGCTAAAATTCTACTAACTATTTCAGTTGGCATAAAATCGTTTAACTGTCTTCCTGAAAGTATTATTTTTGATGTATAACCTACCTGCTCTGCTTTATGAGTGAGGTAATATGGATCCACACCAATACAATGACCACCTACTAATCCAGGCTTAAAAGGCAGAAAGTTCCATTTAGTGCCAGCAGCTGCCAATACCTCATCTGTATCTATTGATAATCTGTCAAATAAAATAGACAACTCATTTATAAAGGCAATATTTATATCTCTTTGACAATTTTCTATTATTTTAGCAGCCTCAGCTACTTTTATACTCTCAGCTTTGTGTGTACCAGCTGTAATAATAGATCTATAGAGCTTGTCTACTTTATCTGCTATATTTGGATTTGATCCACTTGTTATCTTTAAAATATTTGTTACAGTTCTTTCCTTATCTCCAGGATTTATTCTCTCAGGACTATAACCGCAAAAGAAATCTTGATTATATTTCAATTTAGATTCTTTTTCAATTATAGGAACACAATCTTCTTCTGTGCAACCTGGATATACAGTAGATTCATAAATTACAATATCATCTTTTTTAATTACCGAACCAACTAACTTAGAAGCAGATAACAAAATTGATAAGTCAGGCTTGTTATTTTTATTAATAGGGGTTGGAACAGCAATTATATAAATGTTTGAATTTCTAATATCATTTTTGTTTGATGAAAATTTTAACTTGATTGATGATGATAACGATCTCTTTGAAACCTCACCAGTGTTATCATGACCTGATAAAAGCTCTTTAATTCTATTTTGGTTTATATCAAAACCTATAGTATTGTATTTCTTACCAAATTCAACAGCTAATGGCAAACCTACATACCCTAAACCTATAACTGTTATATTATAATTCATAATTAACCAATTTATTAAAAAGAACTAAAATAAATTTAAACATATTAGAAATTTTAAAATACTATTTATTTGTGAAAAATTTACCAATTTTTATCTTTCTCTGATAAAGTAATCTGATCATCCGCTAACTGCCAATTTACACTTATTCTTTTATCATTATACCTTATGCCTGAATCATATTCTGAGCTATAATAATTATCCACTTTATAGCTAACAATAGCGTCTTCACTTAATACTAAAAAACCATGCGCAAAACCCTTAGGAACAAAAAGCTGTTTTTTATTTTTATCATTTAGAATTATTGAAAAATGATTATAATAAGTTTTGGAATTTTTTCTTAAATCTACAGCAACATCTTGAATTTCACCTTTTATGACTCTTACTAGTTTTGATTGAGAAAATGGAGGTAATTGATAGTGTAAACCTCTTAATACTCCAAACTTTGATCTGGACTCATTATCTTGAATGAAATTTATATTTTTAAATTCTTTTATAAATTCTTTAGTATTAAAAGATTCAAAAAAATAACCTCTTTGATCATTGAAAACTTGAGGTTCTATGATTTTTAAATCTTCAATATGAGTTTCTGTTATCTTAATCATCAATTAAACTAATTAAATATTTACCATAATCATTATCATATTTATCTGCATTTTCTAATAAAGTTTTTTTATCAATATATCCATACTTATATGCTATCTCTTCAATACATGAGATTTTTAATCCTTGTCTGTTTTCAATTGTTTTTACAAAATTAGATGCTTCTAATAAAGAATCGTGCGTACCTGTATCAAGCCAAGCAAAACCTCTACTCATAAGCTCAACATTTAATCTGTCTTGATTCAAAAATTCGTTATTAACAGATGTTATTTCAAGTTCATTTCTATCTGATGGTTTAATTTTTTTTGCGATATCAATTACATCATTCTTATAGTAATAAAGTCCTACAACAGCAAATTTAGATTTTGGCTTAATAGGCTTTTCTTCTATAGATAAAACATTAGAATTTGAGTCAAATTCAACAACACCATATCTTTCAGGGTCGCTAACATTGTAACCAAAAATAGTTGATTTATTACTATTTTCAACCTTTTTAACGACATTTTGAAGCATACTTGGTAATCCTTGTCCATAAAAAATATTATCCCCTAAAACTAAACAAATATCACTATTTCCTATAAAATCCTCACCTAAAATAAATGCTTCAGCCAAACCATTTGGGTTTGGTTGTATTTTATATTTTATACTTATACCTAAATTCTTACCAGAACCTAATAATGACTCATATTTTGATATATCTTCTGGTGTAGATATAATTAATATTTCTCTAATTCCTGATAACATTAAAGTTGATAAAGGGTAAAATATCATAGGTTTATTGTATATCGGTAGAAGCTGTTTTGAAACTGATCGGGTTACAGGATGCAATCTAGTACCAGCTCCGCCAGCTAAGATAATACCTTTCATCTAAATCACCCCTAATCTTTCTTGATTATATTTTTCAACCCTAATTTTATCAATCCATTCTATGTTTTCAGTATACCATTTTACCGTTTTGTACAAACCTGTTTTTAATGACTCATTTGGTCTAAAATTTAATTCAGACTCTATCTTATTTGTATCAATAGCATATCTAAAATCATGACCTGGTCGATCCTTTACATAAGTAATTAATTGTGAATAATTTGAAATCTTTTTGGATGGAATTAATTCGTCAAGTATGGAACATATACTAGTAACAATATCAATATTAGTACTTTCTTGATTACCGCCTATATTGTAGGTATTCCCTATCTTTCCATGTTTAATAACTTTTAAAATTCCACTACAATGATCATCTACATAAATCCAATCTCTTACATTATCACCTTTTCCATATATTGGTAAAGGTTTATGCTCTAAACAATTAATTATCATTAGGGGTATTAATTTTTCTGGAAACTGGTAGGGACCATAATTGTTTGAACAATTAGTAATTAAAATTGGCAAACCATATGTATAATACCAAGCTTTAACTAAGTGATCTGAAGATGCTTTTGAAGCTGAATATGGAGATGATGGATTGTATGGTGTAGTTTCTTTAAATTTTCCAGTTTTACCCAAACTTCCATAAACCTCATCAGTAGAAATATGTAAAAATCTGAACGATTGAGAATCATGACTACTTAACTTTTTGAAATAATCCAAAGAATTAGTCAATAAATGAAAAGTTCCTAAAATATTTGTATTAATAAACTCTTGAGGACCATCAATAGATCGGTCTACATGAGATTCTGCCGCAAAGTTAATCACTACATTTGGTTTAAATTCAATAAAGGTTTCTTTAACTAATTTTGAATCGTTTATATCTCCTTTAATAAAAGAATAATTTGCATGATTTTCTAATGATACAAGATTATTAAGATTACCAGCATAAGTTAATTTGTCGTAATTAAGAATTTGGTGTTTATCAATATAATTGTTGATAAAATTACTACCTATAAACCCAGCTCCACCTGTTACAAATATTTTCATATTATTTAAATTTTAATTTATCTCTTTGAGGGATCTCAATATCTAGAATTTCATTTTTTTTATAGCTCAGAGCACTATATGTTGCCTTTAAATCACGAGCCAGCTTTGATAAGCCTGAAGGTTCAAGTGATGCAGCATGATCAGTACCTTTCCAAGTTCTATTTTTTGTAAAATGCCTTTCTACCCATGTGGCACCTAAAGTATATGCTGATATATCTATACAAATACCTAAATGATGTCCTGAAAATCCAATATTTTTTACTCTATTAGAATATTTATCTTTAATTTTTAAAATTTCTAATAAACAAACATCAGGAAAAGGCACAGGATATCCAGAAGTACAACTATAAATTATCAGCCTATTTTTTGCTTGATTTTTTTCCTCAAAAAAACTCACAAGCTTTTCCTGCTCTTGATTAGTTGTCATGCCAAATGAAACATGAACATCTCCTTTATAATCATCTCTTAATACTTCAAGCATTTCATAATGTGTATTTGATGCTGATGGAACCTTAATTAAACTGGGGTTAAGATCGACAATTTCCTTAGCAGAAGTAATATCCCATACTGAAGTAGAATATTCAATATTGATAGAATTGCAATAATCCATTAATTCTTTATGTTCGTTTTTTGAAAATTCTAAAAATTCTCTATGTTCACCATATGTAGCTCCATACGAATTATGCTGATTTGGATGAGGAGAGTTATACTGAGATTTAGGTAATAATTCTTTAGAGTTTCTTTTTTGAAACTTAGCCACATGCGCACCACACTGCTTTGCTAACTTAATGAGATCTTTAGCAATATTTAAATCACCTTTATGATTACATCCAATTTCTGCAATGATGTTACATGGTTCATATTTCATTTATTATCCTCTGTACCATAATAATTCTGATAGTATTGATAATAGTATCCACCACCATATGTATTTGAAGAATCCACACCATTAAATACCACACCATCAACATTATGATTAACATTAGACATGTTATCTAAAGATCGCTCCAATGCACCTTTTTGTGTAACTGACGCCCTAACAACTAAAATAAATTTGCTTACATATTTAGCTACTATAAATGCATCAGTTACTGCTATTAAAGGAGGAGTATCAAGTAAAATTATATCAAAATTTGTTTTAACCTTATCTATGAAATCATCCATTTTTTTTGAACCTAATAACTCAGATGGATTTGGTGGAACCACTCCACTTGAAATTATTTTAAGATTATCAACATTACTATCATAAATTAAATCATCTATATCTTCTTGTGCTCCACTTAAAAAGTTTGTTAGACCTCTATTGCCTTTATTATTTTTAAACATTTTGTTCATAACTGGCTTTCTAAAGTCTAATTCAACTAATAAAGTTTTTCTCCCCATATTAGCATATGTTATAGCTAAATTAGCAATTGTAGTTGTTTTACCTTCACCTGGCCCAGGACTGCTAACTAAAATAATTCTTCCATTATTTTGTTTAGCATCATACATTAAACTTGTTCTTAATGATCTATAGGCTTCAGATATAGGAGATTTAGGATCTTCATGAGTAAGTAATCTTCTTTCAATTTTATCAGCACTAAATTTATAACCTTTCTTTTTTATTCTCTTTGATCTAGTGTTTTCTGTTTCAATTGAAGGTATAATAGCTAGAATCGGTAAGCCTCTTCTTTCAATTTCATCTATACTCTTAATTGTTGAATCAAAAAATTCATAGAGAAAAACAATCATAATACCAATAGTCAACCCAAAAAAGATTGATAAAATAAAAATTAATTTAGTGTTAGGGGAACTCTTTTTAAAATTAGGCTTAGCAGAATCCACAATGCGAATTTTTCCAAGCTGAGAAGCTTCATTTATTTTAACCTCTTCAAGTTTTTGCTTCATTAAACTATAAGTTTCATCTAAGATAACCTTATCTCTCTGAAAGCGGCTAAATTCTAAATATTTTTTTGGAAGTGTAGATAATTGATTTTCATATTTTAATACTAAATTCTTTAATTCAGATAATTTTGAATTATATCCCGATATATAAACATCTAAATTGATTACTGAATCCATTATTGCTTGTCTGTGCTGAATTGGATTTGCAACAGCAATACCCTGCTTCATATATTTTTGAGTTTCGTTACTTAATACTTTTTTTAAATTATTAATTTTTTTATTTAATTTAATAACAGCAGGATGAGAATCTCCTTCTCTAGATTTTGTTGAAATATATTCAGCCTCTAATGAAGAAAGCTCTTGTCTTATTGAGTATAATTGAACATCTAAAGTATTTGATACTCTTTCAGTAAATTTCTTTTCATCTTGATTTAATTGATTTTCAAAATATTTTTTTCGTTCAAAAAGAATATTCTTTTTAGCTTCTGTATTATAAAAGTCAGATTCAACTGTAGTTAATTGACTTAAAAGTAAATTTGAATTGTCATCCAAACCATAAATATGTTCTTTTTCTTGAAACTCTCTTAATTCTTGCTCAATTTTATCTAATTCATCTTTTTTAAGAGTTAATTGTTCAATTAAAAAATATTTTAAATGGCTCATTTCTCCAGCAGCCCATTGTTGATCTCTTTTTTGATAAACATCAATAAGGGTGTTAACGATTAAAGCTGCCTCCTCTGGACTATTAGATTCATAGGTTACTCTAAGAACATCTGTATAATCTAAATTAGAAATAGAAAGATTAGCTCTTAAATTATTTGTATACTGATTAAATAGACTATCATTAAAAACATTATCAATATCTTCAATTGTTTTATTATACCAATCTAAAAAAAGAAATTTTCTAAGGGTTGATCTTAAAACACTATCTTCAAATTTTCTTGTTTCAAAAAGATGTAGATTATCTTTGAAGTCTGAATTTAACAATGCTTTAATTGTCATCTCAGCAGTGGTACGAGATTTCAATACTTGAATTTCATTATCTAAATAGTTTTTATCTGATGATAAACCCATATCAAATATTGAAGATACTGATGAATTTTGATCATCTATAATTATTGTTCCTGATGTTTTATAAGTAGGTCTGACAGAAAAAAAATATAAAAATGCTATAATTAAAGAAATAATTAAAGAAAGTAAAATTTTATTAATATTACTTTTGATTATAAAGAAAATTTCTTTTATTGATATTTCTTCCTTTTCGAAACTTTTATTTTGTTGCATTTTTAATATTACCTATTACTTATGGTTACAATTAAATTTGTAAGTTGAAGAATTGTATTAACAAAAGCTGATCTTTGCAATAAATAATTTCCTAATGTTTGATCTATATATATAGTATCATATGGTTTAAGTTTAACCGAAAAATTGTCTCTTCCATCCAATATGCTTGTGAGATTAACAACAGATGAAGTGCCATCTTCTGAAATAATTGTAACTTTAGACAATTTGGCACCCCTAAGAGGACCACCCGCCATAGATAAACATGTCAAAATATCTATTCCATCATAAACAAGATAAGCACCAGGACTATTTACGTGTCCCCAGATATTTATACTCATTCTTGGGACACCATCTTCACCAGTAATATAATCTTCACCCGTCAAGTATAGCGAGCTATCATTAAACTTTCCAGAGCTAGAAACAATACTAGGGAAACTAGCGTCAAAAATAATCAACAATAATGTAATAAATAATGTGTTTTTTATTCTTATGTAGAACATCTTTAAAATTAACTAATTAAAAACATTCAATACAAGCATTTAATGTAATACTTTAAATAGTTTGATTAAAAATATTTTGAGAGTTATTTGTTTATAAAAAAAGTTTTTATTGATTCTATAAAAGATTTTTTATCTTCTACGATTTTATAGGATGAGCAGTCATCACCATTTAATATATTTTTAGCATTTTCTTTTAGAACCATTTTAGCTTCTTTGCCAATAATTTTATCGACTTTTTTAAGGGTGTCTTTAAGTAAAAAATTTCTTCTTTTATCATTATGAGCATCTGAACCTACCAAATGGCATAAACCATTTTGTAATAATTTAATTGCAGCAGCTTGAACGTTTTTACCAAAACCCCCTAAAATACTAGCGCAATCAATCTGCACTAAGTAACCTCTTTCTATCCATTTTTTTGCTAATTTAACATCTTTTTGAATACCTCTATATCTTTCAGGATGAGCTATAATTGGAGTTATCCCTCTTAACTGAAGCTTATACAATTCATATTCATAATCCTTTGGAAAAGACAATGTATTGAATTCAATCAACATATATTTATTATTGCCAAATGTTGTTATCGGATTATCTAAGATGTCTATTAAATTAAACTGAAAAAAAACTTCTGATGCTGGATGAATTTTAATATTAATATTATTAGAATGTGCAATTTCTTCCATTTTTTTGACTTCATTAATAACAAAATCATAAGAAGTATTTTTAGCATATAGTTTGGGATGTTGAAAATGAACTGTATTAATTACATCAGTTATACCTTGAGACTGCGCCTCTTTTAGCATACTAAGAGACATCTCAATCGATTTAGAACCATCATCTAAGTTTGGTATTATATGGTTATGAAAATCAATCATTATTAATTTTACTTATAAAATTATGAACTAACAATAAAAAATGGGTTTAAAATATTTTTCTTATTATATGATAATCTAACATTTGTATCATACTCTAAAACATTTCCACCTGCTTCTTCAACAATACATTGAGCAGCTCCGATATCCCATTCAGATGTAGGGCCCAACCTTGGATAAATATCTGCCTTTCCTTCAGCAATACAACAAAGTTTTAAAGAACTTCCCATTCTAATTAATTCATATGAATCGTACTTACTTATAAAATCAGTAACTTTTTCATTTGGATGAGATCGGCTAATGACTATTCTAATTTTTTTTTCATTTGAATTTGTAAAAATTTGAAATTCTGGTTTCTTATTTTCAGATTTCCATGAACCTAAACCTTCTGATGCCCAATACAATTCTTTTAAATATGGAGCATAAACTGATCCGAAAATTGGATAATTATTTTTAATAAGAGCAATATTGATAG
>MDTD01134387.1_pt1 | contig 30425 bp, 27 predicted proteins | sample 811221 | NCBI WGS metagenome assembly MDTD01 (sample SAMN05326646, study PRJNA326480) | marine metagenome | isolation source: seawater | place: Pacific Ocean: South West | collected 2011 | reverse complement strand
TACAAGAACTAGGCAGATTGGGCGAAGCTGAAGCAAGCTTTGGACAAGCGATAGTGTTGAAGCCTGATTATGCTGAAGCCCATTACAACTTGGGTATTACGCTCAAAGAACTTGGCAGATTGGGCGAAGCTGAAGCAAGCTTTGGGCAAGCGATAGCGTTGAAGCCTGATTATGCTGAAGCGCACAGCAACTTGGGTGTCACGTTAAACGAACTGGGTAGATTAGACGAAGCTGAAGCAAGCTTTGGGCAAGCGATAGTTTTGAAGCCTGACTCAGCCGAAGCGCACCGCAACTTGGGTGCTTTGCTCACACTCTTGGGAAGAATTAAAGAGGCTGAAGCAAGCTTGAGACGGGCAATAGCATTGAAATCTGACTTTACTGAGGCGTGGCATAACTTACTTTTTTTGCTGAACTATGACGCTCGATTGGATGCAGCAGAGTTGTATCGTGAATACGAAGCCTACGGTGCGATTGTCAGAAAGGACATCACGCAGGACTTCGATCATGGTAAGTACTCGCCTTCATCGGGTCGAAGGATCCGTGTTGGTTACTCGTCACCTGATTTTCGAAATAGCCCCTGTCGGTTCTTCATGGAGCCGATTTATCGTCATCATGACCGTGCTCAGTTTGAACTGTTTGCTTATTCGAACACAAAGAACCCAGACGATCATACCCAGCGTTTAAAGAGTTATTTTGACCAGTGGATTGATGTTACGGAGCTCAGCGATGAAGCCATGGCAGAGCGAGTGTATGATGATGGAATTGATATTTTCGTTGATATGGCGGGCCATACGATGGGTAATCGACTGGAGGTATTTGCTATGCGCCCGGCACCGATTCAATTGGGCTCTCCTATTGGATACGGTTATACAACGGGGCTTAAGGAAATGGACTATTTTATAGGTGACGAGAATTTGACGCCGGAGGGCAGCGAGCCTTATTTCAGCGAGCAGCTTTTTCGTCTTCCAGCCCCCTCCTTTACTTATGAGCCGCCGCATGATGGTACCCCGGATGTATCTGACCCGCCTGCATTGCGGAAGGGCTATGTAACGTTTGGTAGTTTGACACGAACGATACGACTGAACGATCCGTTGCTTAAAGTTTGGAAAAAGATTTTGGATCGCGTGCCAGGGAGTCGATTGCGTTTAGACCAGAGGCCCTTTGTTTCAGAAGTGAAGCGGGAGTTGTGGTGGAAGCGCTTGGAAGGTCTAGGGATTCCGCGTGAGCGCACAGAATTGACTTGCAGCCATCCGCACTGGCTGGCGTATAGGGATATTGATATTACACTGGATTGTTGGCCGCATAATGGGGGTACGACAACGATAGAGTCGCTGTGGATGGGCGTGCCGGTGGTATCAAAGGTAGATCGCCCTTCGGTGGGTTGTTTTGGCGCAGCGATACTCAAGCCTTTGGTTATGGAGGATTGGTTGGCGGAAGATGAGATTTTATATGTTGAGAAGGCGGTCGCCTTTGCCTCGGATCTGAACGCCCTAGCACAGTTGCGTCGGAGCTTGCGTCAGCGTCTTGAGAGAAGCACGTTACTGGATACTGCCGCGTTCACTCAGAAATTGGAAGCCGCTTATCGGCAAATGCTGGCAGAAAGAGGATACAGTGCGCTATGAAAGCAGTGATATTAGCAGGGGGGTTGGGCACAAGAATTATGGAAGAAACGCAGCGCATCCCAAAACCCATGATTGAGATTGGTGGCAAGCCTATTCTTTGGCACATAATGAAAATGTATTCTGCACACAATGTCAACGAGTTCATAATTTGTTGCGGTTATAAAGGTTATGTGGTGAAAGAATACTTTGCTAATTACTTTCTACATATGTCCGATGTGACTTTTGACATGGAAAAAAATAGTATGGAAGTTCACGAACGAAATGCCGAACCATGGTTGGTTAGCCTTGTCGATACGGGCGAGCACACTATGACCGGTGGAAGATTAAAGCGCGTTGCAAATTACCTCGGAGAAGACGAATCATTTTGTTTTACCTATGGGGACGGACTAGCCGATGTTAATATTTCAGAGTTGTTGGATTTTCACGAACAACATGGAAAATTGGCCACACTCACAGCAATAAGCCCTCCAGGTCGCTTCGGAGCAATTCTGAGCGAAGGCACCTCGGTGAGAGCATTTCAAGAAAAGCCCCCCGGAGATGGGGCCTCAATTAATGGTGGTTTTTTTGTTCTTGATGCCAAAACAATAGATTTAATTGACGATGATCAAACAAGTTGGGAGTCTGGTCCTCTTAATCACCTCGCAAAAATCGGGCAGTTAGAGGCTTTTAAGCATCTCGGCTTTTGGCATGCTATGGATACTCTTCGCGACAAAAATTATCTGGAAGAGTTGTGGGTGGAACAAAAAGCTCCTTGGAAGTGTTGGAAGTAAACTTGTTTGCAAATATCTACGATGGTAAAAGGGTCCTCGTTACGGGACACACTGGTTTTAAGGGTAGCTGGCTGAGTTTGTGGTTGACTGAACTTGGCGCCGAGGTGATTGGGGTGTCACTATCGCCAGAAACTAATCATAATCATTGGGATATGGTCAATCTGGCCATTGATGATCGTCGATGTGATATAAGAGATGCTGTTGAAGTGGAAAAGATTATAAAAAGCATTCAGCCTGAAATGATCTTCCATTTGGCAGCCCAGCCTCTGGTCAGGCGCGCTTACAACGACCCTCTCGAAACGTGGTCGACGAATGTTATGGGTACGGTTAACGTATTAGAGGCATGCAGAAACACCCCTAGTGTGCAAGCAATAGTCGCAATTACGTCTGACAAGTGTTACGAGAACTGCGGATTATCTCGAGGCTATCGTGAAGATGATCGGCTGGGTGGTTATGACCCCTACAGCGCCTCAAAGGCTGGATCAGAGCTAGTTGCTGCCAGTTATCGCAGAAGTTTCTTGGATGCCGGAGCTGGTGCCCTATTGGCAACAGCAAGGGCTGGTAACGTGGTCGGCGGTGGCGACTGGTCAGAGGATCGGCTTATTCCAGATTTAATCCGAGCCATCAACGAACACAAGTCTCTTGAGATTCGCTCTCCACATGCAACTCGACCATGGCAGCACGTGCTGGACGCCCTTAGTGGTTATTTGGTGCTTGGTCAAAAACTGTTGATGGGTTGTCGAGAGGTGGCAGGACCTTGGAATTTTGGACCAGAGCTCGAAGGCAATCGAACGGTGTTGGAAGTGCTGGGAAAGTTAAATGATGCTTGGACAGAGACAGACCTCAGCTGGCATGAAACCAGAATTTTCCAGCCATATGAAGCAGACTTACTTTATCTGGATAGTAATAGGGCAAAAACCAAATTAAATTGGCAACCTGTTTGGAATATAGATTCTACGATAGAGAAAACGGTGGACTGGCACAAACAATGGCTCCAAACCGGAAATGTTATCAGCAAGCAGCAGTTGGATAGTTATACGGCTGATGCGAACGATGCCAAAATTGAATGGGCCAACTCTTGAAAATTCTATCCACTCCTATTCCTGATTTAATAGTCGCAGAAACTACTCCTATCACTGACAGGCGAGGGGTATTTTTAAGACTCTATTGTGAAAAAGAATTAGCCCCCGTCATTGGCGGTCGCCGAATACTTCAGGTCAACCATTCCCAAACAGCCAGGGTTGGAGCTGTCCGTGGCATGCATTTTCAAAATCCGCCTCATTCTGAAATGAAGTTTGTGCGATGCATAAAAGGTAAAGTCTGGGATGTGGCCGTCGATCTTCGCGCGGGCTCGGCAACATTCCTGCATTGGCATGCAGTGGAACTGAGTCCGGAAAACAGATACATGATGGTGATACCTGAGGGTTTTGCCCATGGGTTTCAATCTTTGGAGGCAAAAAGCGAGTTGCTTTACCTTCACACAGCTTTTTACGACAAAGAGGCGGAAGGTGGTTTTAATTATGAAGATCCTTACCTCAATATAAATTGGCCTCTTCCCGCAACAGATTTGTCGCCCAGAGACACTCAACACGGATTTATTAAGCATGATTACCCGGGAATAAATCTATGAATTGTAGGCATTGTAAAGCCTCACTGATCGAGACATTTCTTGATCTCGGTTTCGCACCCCCTTCGAATGCTTATCTCACCGCTGATGACCTGTGTAAGCCAGAGAAATACTACCCTCTACGGATCATGGTTTGCACAGATTGTTGGTTGGTACAAACTGAAGATTATGTCGAGGCATTTGAGATTTTCAGTTTGGACTATGCCTACTTTTCCAGCGCCTCGAGCAGTTGGCTCCACCACGCCACAAATTACGCAGAAAAGCTAATCAAAATGCTGGAACTTAATAAAAACAACTTAGTCATCGAAGTAGGCTCAAATGATGGCTACCTTCTTAAAACGTTTTTAGCATCTGGTGTGCCATGTCTTGGCATCGAACCCACCGCAAGTACAGCGGCAACCGCTGAAAAGCTCGGTATCCCCGTTCTAAGGGAATTTTTCGGAGAAGCGCTCGCAAAAAGACTGGCATCTGAAAGGAGGCAAGCTGACTTGATCGTAGGTAATAATGTCTACGCCCATGTGCCAGATATAAATGACTTCACAATGGGCCTTAAAGCCGCACTTAAGTGCGGAGGCACTATTACTCTGGAATTCCCGCATTTAAAGAACCTAATTGAGAACAACCAGTTTGACACTGTATATCACGAACACTTTTCATACTTGTCTTTATACACCGTGGACCGAATTTTCAAAGCGGCAGGCCTGCGCATTTGGGACGTAGAAAAACTCCCCACCCATGGGGGTAGTCTGCGCATATATGGTTGTCACATTGAAGACGCTCGGGCGACTAAAAAGGCTATGGAAACGGTACTATTCGAAGAGGCTCAGTGCGGATTGCAAACCTTAGCAGCTTACAGGAATCTACAAAGTCGGGCTAACAAAGTTAAAAATGATTTACTCAGCTTTCTGATCAAACAAAAAAAAACTGGCAAAAGGGTTGTAGCCTACGGTGCTGCCGCTAAAGGGAATACGCTATTCAACTACGCAGGTGTTAAAAGCGACTTAATTCCCTTCATTTGCGACGCAGCCCCATCTAAACAGGGAAAATACATGCCGGGAAGTCATATTCCGATCTTGCCGCCCAGCGCATTGTTCTCTGGTTTTTGGCACTTCATCCTTATTCTTCCATGGAACATTGCGAGAGAAATCATGGCAGAAAATTCTGAACTGACAGCCAGCGGGACAAAGTTTGTGGTTGCTGTTCCTGAGATGCGGACTCTATGAAACCCTTTATCCCATACACAAAACCATCCATTTCTGATTTGGAGGTGGAGTATGCAACAGACGCGGTCACAAACGGCTGGGGTGATCAGTGTTATGCATTCATCAGTCGTTTTGAGGATAGTTTCAAGAAGCACTTGAGTGTCCAATACGCTATTGCGACCTCTAGCTGCACAGGGGCACTTCATATGGGTATGGCTGCTCTGGGAATTGGCCCTGGAGATGAGGTTATCATGGCCGACACAAATTGGATTGCGACTGCCTCACCAATCGTCCATCTCGGTGCGCGTCCGGTGTTCGTCGATATTCTTCCCGATTCTTGGTGCATTGATCCGGAAAAAGTAGTGGCTGCGATTACGCCAAATACCAAGGCAATTATGGCTGTGCACCTTTATGGCAATCTGTGTGATATGCATCAATTACTTGCTATTGGCGAAGAAAATGGAATTCCTATTATTGAGGATGCAGCAGAGGCAATAGGATCAGTGTATCGCGATAAATATGCAGGTTCGATGGGTGTTTTTGGAGCGTTTTCTCTGCATGGCTCGAAGACAATGACAACTGGTGAGGGTGGTATGTTTGTTACGAATGATGCCGCTTTATATGATCGCGTCCTTACTTTAAGTAATCATGGCCGAGCCCGTGGGCAAACAAAACAATTTTGGTCAGATATGATTGGGTTCAAATATAAGATGTCCAATATTCAGGCTGCTATCGGATGCGCGCAAATTGAGCGCATCACAGAGCTTACTGAGAGAAAGCGAGAGATTCTGGCAATCTATCGAAAACATTTGGCTACGCTGCCCGAGATAAAAATGAATCCAGAGCCAATAGGAACCATCAATGGCGCTTGGATGCCCACGGTTGTTTTTAGTCAAAATTCTGGTGTTAGACGCAATAAGTTGTTAAAAGCTTTTGCGAATGAAAATGTGGACGCTAGGGTATTCTTTTGGCCATTATCCAGCATGCAAATGTTTGAATCGGTCGAAACAAATATTCATTCATGGGATATTTCTGAAAGAGCCATAAATTTGCCTAGTTTCCATGATATCTCTGAAGATGATATTCAACGCATTACCTCCATTGTCAAGAGGTTAATCCTGTGAGAAATTCTGAAGATAACAGAGCTTGTTAGAACAAAAGCGTTGCGGCTGATTCGACAGACTTTTCAAGTGACTTAGTTTTTGAGACATCCAGACAGATGAGCTAAATCTCGAGAAAAAACCATAGATATAAGATGCCATGCCGAGGCACAAAAAAGTTACTACAGGCCAGGTTTTGTTACCCTGCATTATAGGTAAATGCTGGGGTAAAATAAGAGTAATTGTGGCTTGGGCATAATTTGTTGAAAATTTCTAAAGATACAATATCAATACTGGCTTACATTTTTTCACTACTGATATTAACTTACCTATTAGGATACTGGTTGATTTATCGAATTGGACAAGCAACTCCCTCAATGCTACCAGTTGATATAGCCACTTCCCTCACAGTATAAACCGAAAAAGATATTCAGCTAGCTTAGGTTGGCGATTGGGTAGGAAAGGAGCAGTGCATTGTAAGAACGATCAGCAGCAGTAGCATCGTGCTAAGACGGCCGCCCAGCGCCGCGCTTTTAAATAAACTTGAACTGCGTAGGTGTTGTCGATTAGTTTGGTTTATTCAATGCACCATTCTTTGAACTCTTCTGCAGGCCCATCTGGTTTAAATTTAGTGGCACCAACTATAGCCGTATGTTACGTTTTTGGACGCGATCTCTTTCAAAACGCTGATCTTATGCTCGAAGTGCCTGGGCTTTGCAGGGCTGCACTGTCTTGACCAAGCATTCGCATACATGCAGCGAGAGCGACTAGGATAACTGCATCCCGCGCCCTGAGACATGAGCCACTTGATTGAAATTAATCATATGATATCCTTCTCCCGGTTGAGGACTATAGAGATACTTTTGTGGTCAGTTTTATCAGGGTTATGGATACTACTGGCGGCAGCATTTCGGTAAGTCTTGTAATATAAGGAAACGAATAGGTAAATCTTGAAATGGTGGGATGGGTGGTCCGAATCCACTCGGTCGTCCCAGGTTTTAAAGTTCTAATGTTTCGTTTGCTTTTCAGAATGGCTTTGATAAGACGGATTCACACCGTTTTGATAAGAACTTTGATTTAATTTTGGTATTTTCTTAACAATTAAAATCTAGGGAGATAAACATGGCCAAGACTAATAATGAATCTATTATTAGACTTTGTATAGTAGTTTTTGCGTCGTTGGTTCTTACGCATTCTGCATCCGCAAATCCGCAATCACAAAAAAGTAATGGCCAGAATACTAGGGCTGTGGAGATGCAACTACAGCAGTTGAAGGCACGGGAGAATGTCAAACATAAGATGTTGCAAGATCAGATTGCTGCCATTGAAAACAGGCTTAAAATTTTGGAAGAAAAGGTCAAAGAAAACCAAAAGGAAATTAAGTTTTTGAAGCGACTGAGTAGGTAGGGTTTTGTACTGGTATGCCGCTGCAGAATATACCGAAATAAATCAGGCCGAACTTGGTGTTGACGCTAATCACGGAGAAAAATTTGTGCTAATGCGATCATGTTGCCTCTCCTCCTTGTTGGGATATTATGGGAGAGCGAGAACAAGTTTGTGGCACTTCCTGCTGCAATATCTGCGAGTCAAAATTTTTACCCAAAATCAAAAGTTTGTCAACGATCTGATTTATTTGCCATCAGGCACATTGGATGAGCACAGTAAATTTGAACCTGATTCAGTTAATCATTCGGATAAAAAACAAAATTGGGTGGTGATTCCAGACGCATTGCCATGATCTGAAAAAATCATCTCTGTTTGCTTGAGCTTTTCCCTTAAAACAGCCTTACCCATATGCAAGCGCTGTAAATTCTAGTAGTAAAAAGCTCTGAGCATGGCTTACTTTAACAGAGGATATTGGTAGGGAACATTATGTCCGAATCGTCAGGCTATACCCCACCCAAAATATGGAATTGGGATACCGCCAGTGGAGGCAGATTTTCAAATATCAACAGGCCGATTGCTGGAGCAACACACGACTTAGCCCTCCCAATCGGTAATCACCCCATACAGCTCTATTCTCTCGGGACTCCAAATGGAGTCAAAGTAACAATTCTATTGGAGGAGCTTTTAGCCCTCGGAGTGCGCGCTGCTGAGTATGATGCGCATCTGATCGATTTCTTTGAAGGAGATCAATTCAGTTCAGGTTTCGTCGAAATAAACCCAAATTCCAAAATACCGGCTTTGTTAGACTGCTCCGGCCCTAATCCAGTAAGAGTATTTGAGTCAGGCGCAATTCTCTTGTATCTGGGTGAGAAATTTAATGCGTTTCTCCCTAGAGAAGGATCGGAGCGCGCAGAATGCTTATCTTGGACATTCTGGCAGACATCGAGTGCTCCATTTTTTGGTGGCGGTTTCGGCCACTTTTATCACTATGCGCCCCACAAGATCGAGTACGCAATTAATCGTTACTCTATGGAGATAAAACGTCAATTTGATGTCTTGAACACACGTTTGTCTCAGGCTAAATATTTATGCGGGCCGAATTATACGATAGCAGATGTATCAGTTTGGCCTTGGTATGGCGCGATGTTTTTTGAAAACTTTTACTCTGCGAGAGAATTTTTAGACATCGATGCATATGCTCATCTGAAAAGATGGGCTTTTGAGCTTGGTGAGCGCGATGCTGTGCGTCGAGGGAGAAAGGTCAATCGAACTTGGGGGTCGCCTAATGAACAAGTGCCTGAGCGTCACAGCGAGGCCGATTTTAAAGTTCCAAAACAAGATTGCTAAGTGGATAGAGATTTGCCGACTGTTAAAAATTAAAACTTATTTTAATATCGAGAAATCGTTAGTTTGAGGCAGAATGATAATGTACCTTTGGGTCGATAAAGCGAAGAGTATTAATTTCGGTGATACTAAATTATATAAAGATGAACCTTCGATTCAATAGAGCGGGGAGAAGCATTATATGAAAGACAAAGAAAAGATTTTTAAGCATCTGCAAGACAAACTCACATCTGTTCGTGACCGCGAGAATGAGGAAGAGATAGACGAATTGTCAAAACAGGTGGCCCTGGCGCGAGTATTTTTGCGCGCTGAAGAGAAATACCATGAGGTTAAGAGCGATAAGGTCGAGGAGAATTGTTAGTCTAAAAAGGTTTTTCTAAGCTTTCTTGGACGCCAGAATACTCTAGTCAACCCGCCCAAGACTGTTGAGAAGGCATCGGTATCAGTCATAAACTGTCGGGATAGGTTCCCGTTTATGTTGAGTGTTATTGTAGATATCCATGATCCGGTGGCAAGCGCTCTCTGAGATCTCACGGCCTTCAAGGAAGTCGTCTATCACGTCATAGCTCATGCCTAAAACCTTTTCGTCTGCTTTTTGCGCATCAAGACATTCAAGATCAGCCGTAGGAATTTTTTCAAGAATCGACTGGGGTGCCCCTAAACTTTTAGCGATTTGCCGAACCTGCCGCTTACTAAGGCCGAAAAGAGGGGCGAGGTCGCAGGCTCCATCTCCAAATTTTGTGTAGAAACCCGTGACATTCTCAGCTGAGTGATCTGTTCCAAGAACCAGTCCATTGAGCATGCCCGCAATTTCATATTGGGTTGCCATACGCATTCTCGCCTTTACATTGCCTTTGGTAAAATCGAGCAGTTCTAGCGAAGAGGGCTTTAAATTTACTCCATCCAGCGCACGACAAACTGCATCATGAACGGAGTCTGAAGCTTCCTTTATGTTCACTCGAACAGATTTGCTAGGAGCGATGAAATCAAGAGCAGTTTGCGCATCTTTTTCGTCTTTCTGCGTCCCGTAAGGCAACCGTACAGCGATAAACTGGAATGATTTAGTTGCATCTTCATTGTTAAGCTTGTCAACCGCTAACTGCGCAAGTTTGCCGCAGGTAGAGGAGTCGACTCCTCCGCTTATTCCAAGGACCAACGTCTTGCATCCTGATTTTGTTAAGCGGTCGGCTATGAAAGCCACCCTTTTTTGAACTTCTTTGTCTGGGTCTATGTCGGGAAGAACCCGCATCTCTTTAGTAATCGTGCTCCTGTCCATGTATTACCCTTAGCTAAATTGTTTCGTTATTTGATATCCGTTTGCGTCTCACATTCTTCGCTGGGCAGCAAACTCGCTGCAAATGACCTTATTGATGAAAACCAGCCCTCTTTGCCTGTTTCGTCTGTTTTGAGGCATTTTTCGTCGATCAGATTTTCTGCGTTCGAACTGCGATCGTAAATACTACGGGTGTCAAAGGCTGGAGGATCTTTACGAGAAATCAGTCCTAATGTAACTCTGCTCAAGAAGGAGTTTTTCTTAGATAGCATGCGCCCATCGAAGTCGAAATTCCCATCGTCATCCAGTAGGGGGTAGTTAGGGTAGTTCTGTCGCATTACGCGTATGGCATGCTGCGACTCTTTTTCCATCCCCAGCATGTGATAGGCTTGGGCCGCAACAGCAAGTCCATCGGGGACCGCCGGCGTTTGTTGAAATTGTTCTACCACATATCTACCGCGATTTGCAGCCGCAAGATAAGCCCCTCGAGAGAAATAATAATTGGCGGCATGAATTTCTGCTCGCGCTAATAGATTCCGCAGGGAAATCAGTCTTGCTCTTGCATCGGCAGCATAAGGGCTATCTGGAAAGCGAGTAATTAGTTCTGTAAGGGTCGTAAATGAATTGCGTGCCGTACCGATGTCACGCATTGTCGAGTCGGTGGGCAAAAAGCTATCAAAGAAGCCTGATGTCTGAGAAATCTCTGATAGGCCTTTCACATAGAAGGCATAGTCAACATTTGGATGTTGAGGATGCAATCTTATGAAACGTTCCGAAGAGGCAATACTAGCTTCATAATCAGCAGATTTATATTGAGCATATATCAGTTCAAGCTGAGCTTGCTCAGCATAATTGCCGAATGGGAATTGCGATTCGAGCAGCTGCAGGTTCCTTATGGCTATTGTCCAGTTACCCGAATTCAAACTGCTCTGAATCTTATCGTAAAAGTCTTTCTCGGTATATCCGGCAGTTTCGTCTTCTCCCGACTCGTCATTTCCCCATCCAAGCCAGGAGCATCCTGACGAAAGCGTAAAACTAACAATGAGCAGAATAATCAATATGTTTTTCATATAATGCCTCGGTCGGTTGTGCGGCTGAAGCCGCGACAAGAGTTGCGTATTTAAACATAGAGCTTTAGTTAAACCAATATACTGTGCTCTTGACCACCTAAGGAAATTTTATTTAGATGTCTCGATTAAGTCCGCAATGAGATTATTGGAAAGATAAATGGTTTTAGATCCAAATTTTCAACCTCTGCCAGTTGAGCGTATCAATCTACATTCTGTTGTAGATGTGCGATATAAAAAGCATCGCCTCGATCGAGTTGCGGCGGCATTGTTTAGTCATTTTTCTCGTTCTCGAATACAAAAATGGATAAAAAATGGAGAATTGATGGTGGATGGGAATACATGCCATGCAGACTACAGATTAAAGGGAGGAGAGACGTTATCAATAGATGTTGAACAGATGCCTGAGGGAGATTGGCTGGCACAAGAGATCCCGATAGACGTGGTTCATGAGGATAATGACATGATTGTGCTCAACAAGCCAAAAGATCTTGTAGTGCATCCTGGTGCAGGAAACTTCAGTGGCACTCTGCTAAACGGTCTTTTGTTTAAATGGCCGCAATTGAGCTTGCTTCCACGAGCAGGAATTGTGCATCGATTAGACAAAGATACCAGTGGTTTGATGGTGGTGGCAAAGACCTTGTTTACATATAGTTTTCTAGTAAATCAGCTTCAGACGCGTCAAGTAAAGAGAGAATACGAGTCCGTAGTACATGGTCGAATTGCGAAATCTGGTTTTATTGATGAACCCATCGGCAGACACCCGAAAATCAGGACTAAGATGGCAGTAGTTGAGAATGGTAGAAGGGCAATTACACATTTTAGGGCCATCAATTATCTTGGTGATTATACTCATCTGCGTTTGCAACTCGAAACGGGACGAACGCACCAGATTCGTGTGCACATGGCACATATTAATCATCCAATCGTGGGTGATTGTACCTATGGGCGTAAAACCTCTCCCTTTAACAAGATGCGTGAGATAGAGAAATCAATTAGCTGTTTTCCCCGTCAGGCTCTCCATGCAATTGCACTTGGTCTAAGGCATCCCAATAGCGGGATTTCAATGGAATGGACTTCAAAATTGCCGGGAGATATGACAGATTTGTTGCAGGTCCTTCAGTCGGGAGGAAATGGTGGTTGAAGTTCATTCGAAAGCGTATTTTGTACCCGATTGGCCGTCACCTAAAAGTGTCGCGTGTGCCATTACTTTTCGTTCTGGGGGGGTAAGTAAAGAACCTTTTTTATCTAATAATTTTGCAACTCATGTAGGAGATGATTACTTGTCAGTCATAAGCAATCGCGAGAGATTGCAGCAGCAGTTGTCCCTGCCAGAGGAACCGCGATGGCTCAATCAGGTTCATGGTAATCGTGTGATTGGTTCGTCCGAAATACTCAAAGATAACTGCGCTGATGGTTCCTTTAGTGAAACTTCAGGGGAAGTTTGTGTTGTATTAACAGCGGATTGCGTTCCCGTACTTCTGTGCAATCGAAATGGTGATCGGGTCGCCGCAATTCATGCTGGTTGGCGAGGCTTGGCATCAAATATTATAAAATCAGCTGTAGCAGTGTTCCATGATCCGGTTGAGGAGATTATGGCTTATCTCGGGCCAGCAATCGGCCCAACTGCTTTTGAGGTTGGTAGCGATGTTCTTGAAGTTTTCATTGCGAGAGCAGAGTCTGAATGCGGCGAGGAAAAAATTAGAGATGCATTTTTACCTCATAAAGATCGTTATCTAGCGAATCTATATTCGCTGACAAGGGAAAAATTGAAAGCTTCAGGGATAGAAGCGATATACGGCGGTGATTTTTGTACTTGGACTGATAAAAATCGTTTTTTCTCATATCGGCGAGACCGGACGACAGGACGTAATGCCTCGCTTATTTGGTTGCGTTAACTATTTATAGATTGGTGATATTTAGACTTGATAGTAGTACGCGATGCTCCGCTGGTCTTGCATGGTTCGGTCGGTTCGATTAAAATTCACCGCCTTTTTGGTATAAGATTTGAGAAAGCTTAGTGCCGACTATAAGCCGAGCATTTTAAAATATTTTGGGAGAGATTGATGTACGCGGTCATCAGAAGCGGGGGTAAGCAGCACCGGGTGGTAGAGGGTGAGATATTAAGCCTAGAGAAAATAGATGTTGCGGCTGGTGACAGTGTATATTTTGATCAGGTGCTGATGGTAGGAGATGGCGGAGAGGTTGAAATTGGTTCCCCTTGTTTAAATGGTGCGCAGGTCACTGGAGAAGTGGTCGAGCACGGTCGTGGCGATAAAATAAAAGTAGTAAAGTTTCGAAGGCGAAAACATTCAAGAACGACGCAAGGGCATAGGCAGTGGTATACTAAGGTTAGGATAACCAATATCAGCAAAAGTTAGTTAATTAGTGGAGAAGGATTTGTGGCACACAAAAAAGCGGGCGGTAGCACAAGAAACGGACGCGATTCAAGAAGTAAGCGGCTTGGTGTAAAGGTGTATGGTGGTCAGACAATCAAAGCAGGCGGTATAATAGTGCGTCAGCGTGGCACTAAATTCAGGGCGGGGTTCAATGTAGGTGTTGGAAAAGATCATACTCTTTTTGCTAAAGCATCTGGGGTGGTGAGATTCGTCCACAAAGGGCCGCAGAACAGGAAACATGCCGAGGTGGTGGCGGGTTAGCTCGTTTTTGTATGAAAAAGCCCCGCCAGGGGCTTTTTTTATGCGTATTTGAATATCCTCTTTGAGGCCAACGATCATGAACAGTAGCGGGCTTGACGAATGAAATTTGTAGATGAAGCTGTGATCAAAGTGCTTGCTGGAAAGGGTGGCAATGGCTGTATGAGCTTCCGCCGGGAAAAATTTGTGCCCAAAGGCGGCCCGGACGGCGGTGATGGGGGAGACGGCGGGAGCATATTTTTAGTCGCACGCGAAGGGCTGAATACATTGGTTGATTTTCGTTTTAAACGAGAGTTTAAAGCGGAAAACGGCAAACAAGGTGCGGGGTCTAATTGCAAAGGTTCGGCGGGAGCTGACCTGGTTTTGGAAGTTCCTAAGGGCACGGTGGTTGTCGATCAGAGCACCGGACAGATCCTTGGAGATTTGACGTCAGTCGATCAGCCCCTGAAAGTTGTGCAGGGGGGTTACCATGGATTGGGTAATACTCGGTATAAGTCTAGTACCAATCGTGCTCCTCGCAAGACTTCCCTCGGTAAAGAAGGAGAAGAGAGGACACTACGACTCGAGTTGAAAGTGTTAGCTGATGTCGGCCTACTAGGCCTTCCCAATTCTGGAAAATCTACATTCATCAGGACAGTGTCAGCAGCTACCCCGAAGGTTGCCGATTATCCGTTTACTACCTTAGTACCAAATCTAGGCGTAGTCGATATCGATGTCGATAGGAGCTTTGTTGTGGCGGACATACCGGGGCTGATTGCTGGCGCATCTGAAGGTGCTGGCCTGGGAATAAGATTTTTAAAGCATCTCACGAGAACACGTTTGCTTCTTCATATTGTGGATGTGTGTCCTTTTGATGGAACCCAAGCTTGGGCAAATGCACTTATCATTGAACGAGAACTTGCTAATTTTAGTAAAACACTAGCCCAAGGAGAACGTTGGTTAGTGCTAAACAAAATAGATTTGCTTCCCAAAAATGAAGTTGACCAGAGATGCGAAGAACTCATAAAGAGCATTGGCTGGAAAGGCAAAGTGCATAAAATATCCAGCTTGACTTCAGAAGGTACTGACGGACTTTGTAAGGCAGTCATGGATAATATAGATCAGCAGTTAGCGCGTGATCTGGCAGATGAGGAGTCGAACTCGTCCGACCATTTGAAATGGCTTTCCCAAGTCCAAGCTGAATCTGTAGAAACCCTCCATAAAATAGCTAACAAACAACAAAATACTTCTATAAAATTAGTCGATCACGTATCCCAGAATGAAGACGATATTGAAGTTTTTTATACGAAATAATTCGCGACCGTTTCAATGGCGACTTATATGAATCAATTCAAAAGCAGGCACGACATAAAGAAATCCAATCGATGGGTGATCAAAATCGGCAGCTCTCTGTTGACCGATCATGGCAAAGGACTGGATAGGAAAGCTATAGACTCTTGGGTTGAGCAGATAGAAAGACTATGGGTTGCAGGGAAAGAAGTGGTGTTAGTCTCTTCAGGGGCGATTGCTGCAGGCATGTCAAGATTAAATTGGACGCAGCGACCAGAAAAAATTGGTCATTTGCAGGCTGCGGCTGCAGTTGGGCAGATGGGACTCGTGCAAACATATGAGACTAGTTTTAAGCGTTTCAATAGGCAAACGGCCCAGATCTTGCTCAATCATGATGACATGGCTAATCGAGAAAGATATTTAAATGCCAGAAGCACTTTACAAACATTGCTAAGTCATTCAGTTATTCCTATTGTAAATGAAAATGATACTGTAGTTACTGACGAAATAAGATTTGGTGACAATGATAGGCTCGCGGCGATTGTAGCGAACCTCTTAGATTCTGAAGTTTTGGCCATCTTGACGGATCAGGAAGGACTTTTCGACTCAGACCCTAAGTGTAATGACAAGGCCTGTTTAATATCAGAAGCCGAATCGGACGATAACCAACTAGATGTCGCGGCTGCTGGAGGTAATACGAGTATTGGTCGAGGTGGTATGCTGACTAAACTGCAAGCTGCTCGGCAAGCGGCTAACAGCGGATGTTCCACCATTATAGCGGGAGGATTCTTAGATAAAATTATTACAAGAATTGCCGAGGGCGAAAAAGTTGGCACGCACTTAACAACAAAAAAAAAGCCGCTGACGGCCAGAAAAAAATGGTTAGCCGGCCAATTACAAGTAAGGGGAGCTTTATATCTCGATTCTGGTGCCTCTGAGGTCCTGGTGCAAGAGGGTCGGAGTTTGTTAGCTGTGGGTGTGGTATCTGTGGAAGGAGACTTTAGTCGTGGCGATTTGGTGAGTTGTCTGGATGATAATGAACTAGAAATAGCGCGCGGTTTGGTTAACTACAGCGCTGCAGACACCAGATTAATAAAAGGACACAGCACCTCAAATATTTTTGAAGTTCTTGGGTTTCGCGAGGAGGATGAGTTGATTCACCGTGATAATTTAGTTGTTCTCAACTAGCGCTTTGACCTTGGCATTCAGACGGCTTTTATGGCGCGCGGCTTTATTTTTATGAATAATACCTTTGTCTGCCATCCGGTCAATGACCGGCAAGGCATCAGCAAATGCAGCAGCAGCATGATTGAAATCGCCCTGTTCAACGGCTGCTTCCACTTTCTTTAGACACGTCCGCACCATAGATCTTTGGCTGGAATTTTGCCTGCGCCTGCGCTCATTTTGTCTGGCGCGTTTTTTAGCTTGTGGTGAGTTGGCCAATTGAGTTGAAGTCCTTTTTGACGCAAATAAAAGGATGGGCACTCTACACGGTTTTTCGGCCATAATCAAGTTGCCCTAAAATTGTTATCTGGCTTTATTGCTCTCTTTGGTCTCGATATTTTAAGTTTGGGGCCGCTTTTACTTAGTAGAGGTCACTGACTAGGTTGCAGTTTCGTTTGGAGAAAGGACAATTGATGCGTAAACTGGTGTCACGAGTGCTTTGCTGAGGGCAACCTTTTGGAAGAAGGAAAAACGCCGGACCGTTCGCCAGAAAGAGGGTCAAATTATCCCAAAAAAATAAAGGGTCGAGGTTTGTTGGGATCCAGTGGGATCGTTAGTGCTTTTACGATGCTTTCGAGAATATTGGGTCTGCTGAGGGATGTAGTTCTTGCTCGGGTCATAGGTGCTGGAGCTCTTGCAGATGTCTTTTTTGTTGCGTTCAAAATACCGAACTTTTTCAGACGTTTATTTTCGGAGGGCGCTTTCTCACAAGCCTTCATTCCAGTTTTGGGGGAGTACCGAGAACGAGGAGGCCAATCTCTCGTTCGTGAGTTAGTGAGTCGTGTTTTCGGAAATCTTGGATTGATCTTATTGGCAGTGTCGGTATCGGTAGTTCTTTTTTCTCCTCTGGTAACCGCAATTTTTGCTCCACGTTGGTACCTTGACTCCCCCGAAAAATTTTCGGCGACCGCAGCGATGTTGCGGATTACTTTTCCGTATCTGTTTTTTATTTCATTGACTGGATTTGCTGCTGGAATTCTGAATACCTATGACCGGTTTGCAGTTCCTGCTTTTACACCTTTGTTCTTAAACTTAACATTAATCTCGGCCGCGCTTATAGCCGCTCCATGGTTTGAAGAACCAACGTTTGCGTTAGCTTGGGGAGTGTTGTGTGCAGGAGCCATTCAGTTCGTTTTTCAACTGCCCTTTCTTAAGCGGATACATATGTTACCAATGCCAGTTATTGATTGGCAGCATTCTGGCGTAAGGAAGATTCTAGCGTTGATGGCGCCAGCAATTTTTGGAGTTTCCGTTAGTCAGGTTAATTTGTTACTAGATACTGTTCTGGCGACATTTTTGCCATCGGGCAGTGTATCCTGGTTATATTACTCCGATAGATTAGCCCAATTGCCGCTTGGGGTTTTTGGTGTGGCAATTGCAACTGTTATTTTGCCTAATCTGTCCCGATATCATGCGTTGCAGTCGAGCGACTCCTATTCGCAAACACTTGATTGGGCTATTAAAACGGTCCTGTTGCTTGCTGTTCCGTCGGCAGCAGCGCTGATATTATTGGCTCATCCCATTCTTACGACCCTCTTCTTTTATGGCGATGTGATGACGGTTCGTGATATGCAAATGTCCGCATTTAGCCTAAGAGCATATGCCCTTGGTCTTGTTGGGTTCATGCTGATTAAGGTTTTAGCCCCGGGGTTTTTTGCCCGTCAAGATATGACCTCACCCGTGCGTTTTGGAATCATTGCCATGGGGGCAAATATGTTAATGAATTTGCTTTTCGTGGTGCCTTTACATTATTGGGCAAATATTGGACATGTCGGCCTTGCTCTTGCAACCTCTCTAGCCGCTTATGTCAATGCCGCACTTCTCTTATTGGGGCTGCGAAGAGATGGGATCCTAAAAAAGTTCGAGGCTGCATCGGCTTTTTTTGTTCGATTATCGGGGGCGCTAGTTTTTATGATTGTAGCGGTTTATATTTTGGCTACATTTGTTGGAGCGATGGATATTTCAATATGGCAGAGCTTTGAATGGTGGCAGCGTCTGCTGCGGCTTTGCATGCTATGCTTTTTTGGAATCTTGGTGTATGTTTTGGCTCTTTACTCTCTTGGGTTCAGTCTGCGTGATTTTCGTGGGCCTGAGGTTAGAGAGTTCGAATAATCTTTGATGAGCTGTAAATCATTCCAGTCGACGATATTTATCGATATACCAGTTAGCTTTAATTCGAATGCCAAGTATAATTTTGCACTTGAATGTAAAGGATGATAAAAAAGTGCTCGAAGAAAAGGTGACTTTTGTTCGCAATCTGGATGCGTTACATGCGCAAGGTCGTCGATCTGTTGTTAGCATAGGCTCTTTCGATGGCGTCCATTTGGGACATCAGTCCGTTTTAGATTCGGTTCTGAAGCGTTCTGATGAAAACGAGTTGACATCAATCGTAACAACCTTCGAACCGCAACCTAAAGAATTTTTTGGTGACGAACGAGCGCCAGCTAGGCTGATGAGATTGCGTGAAAAGATTGAATCGCTTTTGGCTTTTGGAGTTGATCGGGTGGTCTGTTTGCGTTTCAATCGCGAGTTGCGAAACCTTAGTGCAAGTGATTTTATAGCGCGCGTGCTTTCACGAGGGCTCGGGGTTCAACACTTAATTGTTGGTGATGATTTTAGATTCGGATGCGATCGGAGCGGCGATATTGGTATGCTTCGCGCTTATAGCTCGCGCTATAATTATAAAGTTGAAGATACAGATACCCTCGAGGTTGATGGTCAGCGCATAAGTAGCACGCTTGTAAGAAAGTTAGTCGAGACCAGCGATTTTGTCGGTGCTAAGCAACTTCTTGGGAGAGCTTTTGCAATAACCGGTAGGGTTGTGCATGGCCAGCATCTGGGCCAAGCGCTGGGATTTCCAACCGCAAATGTTCATTTGCATCGGAATCGCGCACCGCTATCCGGTGTCTTTGCCGTTCGCGTTTATGTGGGAGAGAAAAGATATTTTGGCGCCGCAAATGTCGGAGTTCGTCCGACTATTGGTGATGCGGTTAAACCCATTTTGGAAGTGCATCTGCTAGATTTTTCGGGTGATTTGTATACGCAGTTCATTACGGTAGAATTTCTGCACAAAGTAAGGGAGGAACAAAAATTTGATGGATTAGAAGAATTGGTTTCGCGCATTACACAAGATGTGCGTGCCATCAAGAACTTGCTTCATGATGAAATGATTTAGGTGCTCCCAACAGAATTATTTGATGAAAAAGAGATAGTAATGACCGATTACAAGAATACTTTAAACCTCCCAAAGACCTCATTTCCAATGCGAGCAAACTTGGCGCAAATGGAACCAAAAATCCTTGAAACATGGCGTGAGCAAAACATTTATCAGCAAATTCGGTACGCACGTTCGGGGAGGAAAAAATTCATTTTGCATGATGGTCCGCCATATGCAAATGGTGATATTCACATTGGACATGCCATAAACAAAATCCTTAAGGATATGGTTGTAAAATCTCGCACATTACTTGGTTTTGATTGTCCATTTGTGCCTGGCTGGGATTGCCACGGTTTGCCGATAGAACACAACGTGGAGAAGAAAATTGGGAAAGCTGGAATCAAAGCAAGTTACTCAGCTTTTCGACAAAAATGTAGGGAGTATGCGCAGAAACAGGTTGACACCCAGAAAAGTGATTTTGTTCGTTTGGGTGTTTTTGCTGATTGGGAGAAGCCCTATTTGACAATGCATCATGAAGTGGAAGCAAACACTATTCGTGCTCTTGGAAAGATAATCGAGAATGGCCACTTGGTAAAAGGATATAAGCCAGTTTATTGGAGCGTGGTTGGTGGTTCCGCGCTCGCAGAGGCGGAAGTGGAATACATTGAAAAGAAATCTTTTGCCATTGATGTTGCATATGAGGTTTTGCCTGGCACTAATTTAGATAAGTTATATGATGATTTTCATGTCCTTAAAGGAGAGGAGAGGACCTACTTATTAATCTGGACTACAACACCATGGACGATTCCAAGTAGTCAAGCGATCTGCGTAGCTCCTGACTTAGACTATAGCTTGACCGAATGCAAAATCAATGGAGAGACGATAAGACTTGTCTTAGCGCAATCGCTTCTGGAAGAGACGATGGAAAGGCTCCAAGTTAGTGATTACCTTGTGATTTCTCGCTGCGTGGGAAGTAACCTCGAGGGATTAGTTGCTAATCATCCATTTTACAGAAGAGAAATTCCGATTCTAGTTGGACCACATGTTACAGCCGAAACGGGCACAGGGTGCGTCCATACGGCGCCGGATCATGGTGTCGATGACTTCAATATTGCAAAACAAAATGGGATCGGCACTCTTAATTATGTGATGAGCAACGGGCTATTCAGCGATGCAGTGGAGATATTTGCTGGTGAGCACGTCTACAAGGTTGATCAAAAGGTGATTGAGCTCCTCAGAGAGAAGCAATTGCTTATGGCTTGTGAACAGTTCACCCATAGCTACCCTCATTGTTGGCGAACAAAAACACCGCTTATTTATCGAGCTACGCCGCAATGGTTTGTTTCTATGGACGAGAAAGGGTTGCTAGTAAAAGCGCTGAATGCAGTGAAATCGGTCAAGTGGCACCCTGATTGGGGCGAGGCAAGAATCAGTTCAATGCTTGAAGATAGCCCAGATTGGTGCGTGTCTCGGCAACGCACTTGGGGCGTGCCCATAACAGTATTTGTGCATCGACAGACAGGATTAATCCATCCTAGAAATTCTGAATTGATCGAAAGAGTGGCAAAACTGGTTGAAAAGAATGGCATTGACGCATGGTACAAAATCGATGAAAACGAATTCTTGGGAGCCGATTCTGAGAGTTATGAAAAAGTAACTGATACACTGGATGTATGGTTTGATTCGGGCGTGACTCATGCTTCAGTTCTTGGCGTTCGCGATCAACTAGCCTATCCAGCAGATCTCTATCTGGAGGGCTCTGATCAATATAGAGGATGGTTCCAATCGTCCTTAAAAACCGCAATCGCTATAAATAGCTCGGCTCCCTATAAGACGGTGGTAACACATGGATTTGCCGTTGATGAACATGGCAGAAAAATGTCTAAGTCTATCGGTAACGTTATTTCTCCACAAAATGTTATCAATAAGCTGGGCGCGGATGTGCTCCGCTTATGGGTGGCATCTGTTGATTACAAGAGTGAGATAGCTGTATCGGAAGAAATTCTTCAAAGATCAGCAGACTCGTATAGAAGAATTAGAAATACAGCACGTTATTTCTTGTCAAATCTTGACGGGTTTGATCCTGATAGTGATGTGTTGCCGCATTCAAAAATGCTTGCCCTAGATCTGTGGGCCCTTGATAGAGCAGCATCTTTGCAAACAGAAATCGTAGAGGCCTATGAAAAATTCCAGTTTCATCTGGTAACGCAAAAGTTGCATAATTTCTGCGTCCGTGACATGGGAGGGTTTTATTTAGATATTATAAAAGATCGAATTTATACATGCAGTGCATTGAGTTTACCTAGAAGATCTGCTCAGACCGCGTTGTATCATATTAGTGAGGCCTTTGTTCGTTGGATCGCACCCATTTTAAGTTTTACCGCACATGAAATTTGGGGGTTCATGCCTGGTGTTCGCGATGCCACCGTCTTTGTGAGTGAGTGGTCAGAAATGCCGGCACTTGAGTTCGGAAGCGATATCCATCGAGACGATTGGGATACCATTCTTGAAGCCAAAGAGGCCATCAATCGGGTCATTGAACTCCAAAGAAATCTCGGTTCTATCAAAGGCTCGCTAGAAGCTGACGTTTCTATCTATGCGGATGAACAAAATTTTAAAGCTTTAGCTAAATTGGGGAATGAGCTTCGTTTTGTGACCATTACATCGTCCGCGATTTTGAGACCCATAGAGGATGCCGACAGCTCAGCAGATGCCTGCACCTCCGGCTTGAAAGTACTGATAGAACGGTCAAGTGGGAAAAAATGCGTTCGGTGTTGGCACTTCCTCGCAGATGTAGGTAGTAACTTGGAACATCCTCAATTATGTGGACGCTGTGTAAGTAACGTAAGTGGCTCCGGTGAGGTGAGAATGTATGCTTGAAATGTTGCATCCCCGAAAATTGATTTTTTGGTATCTGATTGCTCTATGTGTGCTGATACTAGATCAGTTAGCCAAGCGAGTTATTACGAATAGCTTTAACTATGGTGATGTTCAAAATATCACTTCTTACTTCAACGTAGTGCGGGTCCATAACCATGGGGCTGCATTTAGTTTTCTGAGCGATGCAGGGGGTTGGCAGCGTTGGGCGTTGAGCGCAGTGGCAGGCATTGTGAGCTGTGGTATCATTATTTGGATAGCGCTATTGCCAGATAACAAACGTATTGAACGATTGGCTATGGCTCTAATTCTGGGGGGCGCTCTCGGAAACCTGAGTGATAGGGTGCTTTTAGGTTATGTTGTAGATTTTCTTGATTTTCACTGGTCTGGTTTGCATTTTCCAGCATTTAACATTGCAGATAGTTGTATTACACTCGGTGCGATTCTGCTGATCTTGGATAGTTTGTTTTTTGACGCTATGCAGGTAGACCAGATAAAAGAGCAATAATTTTTTATGTTGAATTCGATACGGCAAGGAGCCGAAATTACATTTAACTTCTCTTTGGCATTAGAAGACGGACACATCATAGACTCTAACTTTGAGTCGTCTCCGGCGAGGTTTTTGTTGGGAGATGGAAGTTTATTGCCAGGTTTTGAGGAAGTTCTTGAGGGGCTGGTTGCTGGTTCTGAGGCTCAATTCTTGGTGCCACCAGAGAAAGCATTCGGGCAACATAATCCGCAAAACGTTCAATTGATTAAAAGATCACTATTCGATCAAGATGAATTGCGACCTGGCCTAGTCATCTCGTTCCAAAACGGTGATGGAGAATTGCCGGGCGTGGTTCAATCACTAACAGACGAGGAGGTTATGGTCGATTTTAATCATCCCTTGGCTGGTCAGTCGATCGTCTTTACAGTAAAAATAATAGATGTTCAGCTTCAGAGTGCCCATTAATGGATATAAAGTTAGCTAATCCGAGAGGTTTTTGCGCTGGCGTTGATCGAGCTATAGAAATTGTTGAGAGAGCCCTTGAACTTTATGGAGCGCCGGTCTATGTGCGGCATGAAGTTGTGCACAATAGGCATGTCGTCGACAACCTGAGAAACCGAGGGGCTATTTTCGTAGAAGACTTGCGTGATGTGCCCGACGATATGGTTCTTATTTTTAGTGCGCATGGTGTCCCCAAGCGGGTCCAAAAAGAAGCTCATAGTCGTCCATTGCGGATATTCGATGCTACCTGCCCATTGGTAACGAAGGTACATTTGGAGGTAAAAAAATACAGTGAAGAGGGCATTGACTGTATTCTAATAGGTCATTCAGGGCATCAAGAGGTGGAGGGTACCATTGGGCAATATGATTCTTCTAAAGGCGGAAAAATTTATCTAATAGAGAGTCCAGAGGACGCTCAGAATCTGTCGATTGATTCGCGGCGCGGATTAGCCTATGTCACTCAAACAACACTATCGGTAGATGACACTGCAAGAGTTATTGATGCCCTGAAAAAGCGTTTCCCTGCTATTAAGGGTCCGCGCAAAGATGACATCTGTTATGCCACTCAAAATCGTCAAGACGCAGTAAAGCAACTTGCTATCGAGACAGATCTTGTCTTGGTGGTGGGGTCGGTGACCAGTTCAAATTCAAATCGTCTTCGAGAGCTTGCGGAGCGCTGTGGTTGTCAAGCTTTTCTCATTGACGACGCCAGTGATATTAGGATGGAATGGTTAAAGGATATCAGCACAATAGGCGTGACGGCAGGTGCTTCTGCGCCAGAGTCATTGGTTAATGATGTCATCACCGAGCTAATTAATCTTGGCGCGAACGTCCCAGCCGAATTGCAGGGAGCAGAAGAGACGGTCAGTTTCTCTTTGCCTAAAGAACTCCGAGTTTAGCATTTACCCGACTTTGTATGCTGATGGGCGAATAACGATTGAGTTGATTTATCCAAATTCGGAGGCGATCTGTCAGACGAAACTATATTGCTGGCCACTTTTTTGCCAAGTTCAACACCCCATTGATCAAAAGAATTTATATTCCAAATGCAACCCTCAACAAATACCTTGTGTTCATACAATGCAATTAATGCACCGAAATTTTTGGGTGAAAGGTTGTCGATCAGTAAGGTGTTTGAGGGATTATTGCCGGGATAATACAGATGCATCTCGCCCGAACTAGCCGGTTGACCTGTCATTAACGCAGAGCCTTGTGCAAGCATGTTCCCTATTAGGGCATCATGATGCTCTGGAGTGCTCATATCATCGCGGCAAGCGGCAATGAAATCAATGGGAACAGTATGCGTCCCTTGATGCAACAGTTGGAAGAAGGCATGCTGTCCAGCAGTACCGGTTTGGCCCCAGATGACGGGGCTTGTCGGGTAATCCAATGATTGGCCATGGCGAGTAACTGATTTTCCATTGCTCTCCATAACCAGTTGTTGCAAGTAAGATGGCAGAAGTTGAAGACGTTCGCAATAAGGTATGATTGCATGGGTTTCTAGGCGCATAAATGAGCTATACCAGACGCTGAGCAGCGCCAGAGCCACGGGCATGCTTTGTTTAATTGGGGCAGTGAAAAAGTGCTCATCCATTTCTTGTGCTCCATTCAGCATCTCGCGGAATTTTTCGTATCCGGCGCTTATTGCGATGGCGATTCCTATGCTCGACCACAATGAATATCGACCACCTACCCAATCTGAAAATTGGAGTATATTCGAGTCCTTAACGCCGTAAGCTAACGCATTCTTCCGGTTTGCCGTTACAGCAATCAAATGATCTGTCTTTTGAGGGTCTTTTATATTGAAATGTTGCCGAAACCACTTCATTGCAGTATTACCGTTCATTAAAGTTTCTTCGGTCCTGAAAGTCTTACTGGCGATGATTATTAACGTTCTTTGCGGATCCAGTTTTTTTAAAGTTGACTGTATCTCTGCGCCATCGACATTTCCAATAAAATGAGTATTTACTTTTGGATGACGAAATTCTGCAAGAGCATCGCATGCTAACCGTGGGCCCAAGTCTGAGCCGCCGATTCCAATATTTACAACATTTGTGATTGGTTTCCCGTCAATACCCAACCAAGCCCCTGAGCGAATACGTTCACTTACTTTTTTAATCTGCTCGTTTTGGACTTCCACTTTTTTTATTAATTGGCTGAGTTTGCCAGTTTGGTCACTTCGACTTGTTCTCAAGAGAGTATGGAGCACAGCGCGATTTTCCGAGATGTTAATTTTTTCACCTGAGAACATTGAATCTTTCATTTTTTGCAGAGGCGAACTGTCGGCAAGAGCTATTAGGTCAGCCCAAATATCCTTGTCAATTAAATTTTTAGAGTAATCCAAAAAGAGCTCGTTGGTCCTTACTGAAAATATCTGAGAGCGCTCTTTGTCTGCCTCAAATTCATGTCGAATGTCGACTGGCTCGTTCCGTGCGCGTCTCTCTAGCTTCTGCCATGCGTCTGTTTTATCGGGGACGTAATCTGATGTGTCCATTTTTCTTCTCTTGTCTTAATTATTTGCGATAAGTTTCTAATCTGCATGGGATGGTAAAAAGGCTAGAGTAGCAATATGAGACCCTAAACTTTATATATTGTACTAAACAATTTGTTTGTAGTTTGGCTAAAAAAATACAAAATTGAGTAATATATTTTTAAAAACCTTTAAAAATTGTCGGAAACCTAACAGCATTACTTGCTATATATTACTCCCTTACTTATTGGTTAAAGCAAAGAGAGTGTGCTAGAGAATAGTTTAAAGTGAATCGTGATAACATTAGAGACGCTGAATGCGGGGGCTCATTCTTATTTTGAGAGATTAATGAAGATGACAATGCCTTGGAATCTTGTTGCTGATATTGGCGGAACTAATGCACGTTTCTCGGTGGTGCATCATGGTGAGCTTTGTGACTCTATTGACCTGCATTACTCGGTGGAGGATTACCCCAAATTTCACCACGTAATTGAAGTCGTTATTGACCAACTGCGAGAAATTCACGGGTTAACCGATGCACCGAATCAAGTTTGCTTTGCCGTGGCATGTCCAGCCGATTCGCAACAGATCACTTTCACTAACAGTCATTGGGAATTTTTTCGCGAAGACCTGAAACGCAAGTTTAATTGCAATGAGTTGCACATTATAAATGACTTTGAAGCGCTTGCTCATGGCGTTACTGAATTAGCTTCTAAAGACTTATTGAGTATAGGTAACGGATCAGAAAATCCCGATAAGCCGAAGGCGATTTTGGGAGCTGGGACAGGCCTAGGAGTGTCCGCGCTGGTGCCTAATAGCTGCGGTTATGAAATCATAACTGGCGAGGGCGGACATGCTGATTTTGCGCCTGTAACAGACTTGCAGATTGATGTTTTGAGACATCTTCTTGGTTCATACCAACGAGTATCCTTCGAGCGTCTGTTATCTGGAAAAGGTTTATTGAACATCTATACTGCAATCGCTGAGCTTAATGGTGTATGTAACCCGTTGGATCAACCCTCACAAGTTGTTGGGAATGCAGTAGAGGGCAGCGACCAAATTGCAACACAAACACTAGAGTTTTTTTGTGAAGTCATGGGATCAATGGCGGGCAACTTAGCTTTAACCTATGGGGCGGGTGGCGGTGTCTATGTCGCGGGTGGTATAGTGCCGCGCTTTGAACAGTTTTTCATCAATAGCCGGTTTAGGCATTTTTTTGAAAATAAAGGGCGGTTTTCGGAATACCTTAAATCGATACCAACATATTTGGCATCTAGGCAAGATCTCGGTTTGGTCGGCGCTGCAAAGAGTTTAATTTTAAACCAGGAATAGATTGATGCGGGATTTGTTGGCAGGGCAAAGATTGGTGGCAATTCTCACCATCGAAAAAAGTGAAGACGCAGTGCCGCTCGCAGCCGCAATAATTGAAGGTGGAATCAGCGCGATAGAGATTACTTTTCGCACAGACAAAGCCATTCAGAGTCTCCGAGAAATACTTGTTAATTTGCCTGAGGCTATTGTAGGTGCAGGAACAATTATTTCTGAAGATCAGCTTTCGATCGCTGAGGACTTGGGTTGCAAGTTTGTGGTTTCTCCGGGTGCCACAGGTTCATTGCTTGAAGCTGCTAATGATTTGTCTATTCCATTACTTCCTGGAATATCGACCATATCTGAAATTATGTGCGCCATGGAGCATGGCTATCGTGATTTTAAGTTTTTTCCTGCTGAGTTAGCTGGCGGAGCGGCGTTCATAAAGTCATTGATAAACTTGTTTCCTGATACTATGTTTTGTCCGACAGGAGGAGTGGATATCCAAAATATGAGTGGTTATTTGAGACTGCCAAATGTCTTGGCAATCGGTAGTTCATGGGTTGCGCCTCCAGAGCTGATAAGAAACAAACAGTGGTTTCAAATCGAGAAATTGGCCCGTGAGGCTGCAGCTTTATCCTCTAATTGACTGGCATGACTCTTGCGAAGGCTTAAAGGAAAAATATGGGAAAGAATTCTGATAGGTTATACTTGGTGTCGATAGGTGTCTCACTGACAGAATGCTACCATTTATAATCGTCTGCATACAGCTTTCCTGGGCTTGAGAAAGTGCCTTTAAGCACTCATTAAAGGCACTGCCGAAACAGAAAGATACCTCCTTTAGAAACCTTTCTTGCACAGCAATTACTCAGTTCTGTATCTACGAAATCAGTTGATGTTTTCCTAGCACTCATTTGCGATAATTTCGACATCAGAAAATTAAATCAGAGAGGGAGATGATCATGTCTGATGTTTCAGTTTATCCAGTTTCTGAGTCTTGGAAGCTTTCGGCTTTTATTGATGAGAAAAAATATAACGCTATGTATCGGCGTTCCATAGAAAATCCCGAAGAGTTCTGGGCCGAACAAGCTAAGAAGTTTTTGACTTGGGATGACTTTTGGTCATCGGTTTGTTCGTATGATTTCCATCGAGGTGAGGCTCGCTGGTTTTCTGGCGCTAAGCTCAATGTTTCTGTGAATTGTATTGATCGTCATTTGCCGCATCGAGCAGATCAAACTGCATTGATATGGGAAGGAGATGAACCCGACAATCATCAGTATATTAGCTATGCCATTTTATTTGAGAATGTTTGTCGCTTTGGTAATCTTTTGCGGAGCAGAAATGTTGAGAAAGGTGATCGAGTTTGCATTTACATGCCAATGATTCCAGAAGCAATATACGCAATGCTCGCTTGTGCTCGTATTGGCGCAATTCACTCAGTGGTTTTTGGAGGATTTTCCACCGAAGCGCTGAAAGATCGCATTTTAGATTCAGATTGCAAAGTTTTGATTACTGCAGACGAGGGCTTAAGAGGTGGTAAAACCATACCTCTTAAAGCAAACGCTGATCAAGCTCTGAAAGACTGCTTGAATGTGCATAGTTGTATCGTAGTGAGGAGAACAGGTAGAAAAATAGAATGGGTGGAAGGTCGTGACGTTGACTACTTTGAAGAAAGTGCATGCCAGTCATCCATATGTCAACCCGCCCTAATGGATGCCGAAGATCCACTATTCGTGCTGTATACGTCGGGCTCGACAGGAAAGCCAAAAGGCGTTGTCCACACCAGCGCAGGCTATCTATTGATGACAGCAATGACGCATCGGTATGTATTTGACTACAAAGAAGGTGATATCTACTGGTGCACCGCGGATGTGGGTTGGATTACTGGTCATAGTTACATAGTCTATGGCCCACTATGCAATGGCGGTACCTCTCTGATCTTTGAGGGAGTTCCAAGCTATCCTGATCTATCCCGATTTTGGCATATTATAGATAAACATCAAGTCAATCAGTTTTATACGGCACCTACAGCCATTAGGGCTTTGATGGGAGCCGGGGACGCGTGGTTGGGTACTACCTCGCGTAGCTCTCTAAAATTATTGGGTACCGTCGGGGAGCCCATAAATCCGGAGGCATGGGATTGGTATTTCCATAAAGTTGGAGGTGGTCGATGCCCAATAGTCGATACTTGGTGGCAAACTGAGACCGGCGCGCATATGTTAACGCCACTGCCCGGAGCGACTACTTTGAAACCGGGTTCGGCTAACCGTCCTTTTTTCGGTGTTCAGCCTGCACTTTTGGATTCTCGAGCCAATGAGATATCGGGTGAGGGTGAGGGTTTATTAGTTATAAAGACATCATGGCCCTCTCAGATCAGAACTGTCTTTGGGGATCATGAAAGATGCGTGAGCACATATTTTTCTGCCTATCCTGGTTATTATTTTACTGGGGATGGGGCGCGAAGAGATGGAGATGGAGATTACTGGATTACGGGCCGAGTTGACGACGTGCTCAACGTTTCAGGGCACCGCATGGGTACCGCCGAGATTGAAAGCGCTCTCGTGCTTCATGAAAAGGTAGCTGAAGCGGCTGTGGTTGGATGTCCGCATGACATTAAAGGTCAAGGCATCTACTGTTATGTCACACCCATGTCCAATGTGACGCCAGATGATGAGCTCTACAATGAACTGTTGGAGCTTTGTGCTTGCGAAATCGGAGCAATCGCAAAACCTGATTTCATTCAGTGGGCTCCTGGGCTCCCCAAAACTCGTTCTGGAAAGATAATGCGACGTATTCTTAGGAAAATAGCTGCAAATGATTTTTCTAATCTTGGAGACACCTCAACTCTCGCGGACCCAGGAGTAGTTAAGGAGCTTATAGACTCACGCCGAGCCTCTAGTTAACGTTGTGTTTTAGTCCGCTTTTTGATGCTCTGTAGGGCGCTTGAATCATAAGGTTTAATTTGATACTTTGAGTAATGGTTGTCTTTGCAGTATTTAAGAGTTTATTCTATTAGACTGCTACGGTCTCATATGCAGGTTCAATTGCAACGAATAACAACGAATAACAACGAATAACAAC